>ERZ825670.4014-NODE-4014-length-11772-cov-3.896475_pt1 | contig 11772 bp, 12 predicted proteins | sample MGYA00519929_ERZ825670 | MGnify/ENA primary metagenome ERZ825670 (study PRJEB31778, sample SAMEA3449207) | human gut metagenome | biome: human gut; feature: human-associated habitat; material: faeces | place: United Kingdom | collected 2010/2012 ...
GGTCTCCTTGGCGATGGCGACGCTGCCCTGATGCAGCGCCTGTGCGTTCTTAGTGAGGAGCTGATTCGTCACGTCCGTCACCTCGCGCTGCGCCTTCATGGCCTGATCGGAGTGATACAGCGACAGCGCGAGCACCATCTGGCTCTTCCAGAGGGGGATAGTGTTGACGATGGAGGAGCGGATCTTCTCTGCCATCAGGCTGTCGTTATTCTGAATCATGCGTATCTGCGGGGACATCTGGATGGATATCGTGCGGGTAAGCTCAAGGTCATGTATCTTCTTCTCGAAGCGGCCTATCATGTTGGCAAAGTCGTTTGCGGCCTGCGCATCCTCGGGAAGACCGGATTCCTGCGCCTTCTGCTGATACTTCGGCAGCTCTTCATTGCGGAGCTGCTCTATCTTCAGCTTGCCCGCAATGATATACATGGTCAGTTCCTTCATGTATTCGAGATTCCTCTCATACATCTTGTCCATCATGCTGATGTCCTTCATCAGGACGACCTCATGCTTTTCAAGGGACTCAACTATCTTGTCGACGTTGACCTCTGCCTTGTCATACTGCGCCTTGAGTGACGCGATATTCTGTGTGGCCTTTTTGAACAGACCGAGGAAGCCTTTCTTCTCCTCGGGGTCAAAGTTCAGCCCCTGCAGCTCAACGACCAGATCGCCCAGCATGCCGCCGACCTCGCCCAGATCCTTCGTGCGGACGCTGTTCAGCGCGGCCTCGGAGAATTCGGAAATGTTCTTCTGCGCGTTGGAGCCGTAATTCATGACCTGCTCGGTGTTCAGAACGTCGATCTTTTCCGCAAAGGCCTTGACCGCGGCCTGCTCGGCGGGGGAGAGCTTCTCCAGCTCCGGACGTTCTATTGGGATATCCTTCTTCACTTCCTCTTCGGCCGGTGCGGCGGCCTCCGCCACGGCTTCCGCGGTAGGCTCAAGGGTAAGAGTGGGAATATAGCTTTTCTCTTCGTTCATGTTATTCTGTCCTTTCCTGATGTATATCAGATATCAAAATCCTTGCCGCCCGCGAGACCTTCTCTGGCGAGCATCTTGTTCATAACGTCTATATCTGTCTCAATGTCCAGCGCCTGATTTGCAAACAGCGAGTCGAGCAGGTTTTTGTACGCCTCTATCGCCGTGTCGAGCATTTCGGTTATGCTCTTCATTGTTTTGTCCAGATTCTCGCCCTGAATTCCCTGCGCGCTCATACGGTCGTACGCGTTCAGGAGCTTGATCGTCGTCGGGATATAGTAGCTCTGGAACTTCTTGATCTGCGGGATATCCGAGGGATCGGCGATCGCGTCCTGCGTGATCTTGTCCGTGATGCGCATAATCTCGTTTATCTTCTGCCTGATCTCCGGATCCTTTATGGACATGTACAGCCGCCCCATTTCGCTGAGCGCGCGGTTGCCCTCTTCGATTATGGGGTCGATCTCCGGCCCGTAGCTCTTCTTGGCGGGGGCGGCCTGTTCGGCCTTGGCCTTCTCCGTGTCTTCCGCCGCCGCGGCCTCGTTCGCCGCTTTCTTGCCTGCTCTGCGGCCTGCAAGATACGCGCCCGCGCCTGCTATGACCACAGCCGCGATCAGCCAGCCGAGCTTGAATACCGGCGTGACCGTGCACATGATGAGCCACAGTATGGCGAAGGTATATATCGGTGCTGTGGACCGCTGCTTTTTCTTTCTTCTGGACATGTGGGCACTCCTCGCTACTATAATATCAGTTTATTTTATATCGAAATATTGTTTCAGTCAAGAGTATTGCAAAATACATATGCGTTGTAGTATAATATAAATTGTATTTATAGTGCTTTTTGGAATTCCGCGTTATAAGGTTTATCTCAAAAGGAGAACTTAAAATGATAAAAATAGCGCCCTCCATTCTCTCCGCCGATTTTGCGAAGCTCGGCGCCGAGGTCGATGAGATCTGCGCGGCAGGTGCGGATTACGTGCATTTTGACGTTATGGACGGAATTTTCGTTCCCAATATATCCATTGGCGTACCTGTTCTGAAGTCACTCAGGAAGGCGACGGACATGTTCATCGATGTGCACCTTATGATAGACCGCCCCGTCAGATATGTGGAGCAGTTCTGCAAGGCGGGCGCCGATCTCGTGAACTTCCATGTCGAGGCTGACACGGAGGAGAACATCGTCAAGGCCATTGATATTGCAAAGTCGCTCGGCAAAAAAACTGGCGTCACGCTCAAGCCCAGAACTCCCGCGGAAGCGGTGAAGCCGTACATCGGTATGGTCGATCTTGTGCTCATCATGACGGTAGAGCCGGGCTTCGGCGGACAGAGCTTCATGCACGACCAGCTGCCGAAGATAGCGGCAGTGCGGAAAATGCTTGACGAAGCGAAGCTCCCGTGCGAGCTTGAGGTTGACGGCGGCATCGATATGAACACCGCCGCGCTTGCAAAAGCTGCCGGGGTGAACGTCCTTGTAGCGGGCAGCGCCGTATTCGGCAAGAGCGACCGCGCGGACGCGATAAAGGCCATACGCGAGGCCTGACCCATCATTCCCATTGCCGCATATACCTTGCGGCGGAACGGAGAAAAAATGTCCTTCTTTCCAGCATCTCTTGAAAACCTTATCGATAAGTTTGCGTCCCTTCCCGGCATAGGCCGGAAGAGTGCGCAGCGGCTCGCGTTCCATGTGCTCTCTCTGCCTGAGAGCGAGGCGAATGCCTTTGCCGCAGCCATTATGGACGCTAAGAAAAGCGTGCATTGCTGCCGCATATGCCAGAACCTCACCGAGGGCGACATATGCTCCATATGCGCGAGCGACCGCCGCGACAAGGGGACTATCTGCGTCGTGTCGGAGCCGAGAGACGTTCTGTCGATAGAGCGAGGCAGGGAATATAACGGGACATATCATGTGCTGCACGGCGTCCTGTCGCCGATGAATCATGTGGGGCCGGATGATATCCGCATAAAGGAGCTTCTTCAGCGCGTCGCGGACGAGGAGGTCGAGGAGGTCATCATGGCCACAAACCCCGACACCGAGGGCGAAGCGACGGCAATGTACATTTCCCGTCTGCTCAAGCCTTTCAGTATAAAGGTGACGCGGCTTGCATACGGCATTCCCGTCGGTTCAAACCTCGAGTTTGCGGACGACGCAACGCTCAACCGCGCCATAGAAGGGCGCACCGAGATGTGAGACGCCGGATCGCCGGCGGCGGGTTAATCCACATTACATTTGGGCAATATTAAACCGGAGCATATACATACAATGCCGGAGGCTCGATAAATTCAGCCGCGGTAAATTCTTGACAGATTGGAGAAATTAAAGAAAAGATGATATCTAAACTGAAGATCATTCCGCTGGGCGGACTTGGCGAGATAGGAAAGAACATGACTGCCTTTGAGTTCGGCGGCGATATAATCGTCGTTGACTGCGGCATGGGCTTTCCGGACGAGGATATGTACGGCGTTGACATGGTTCTGCCTGACATCAGCTATCTCAAGGCCAATGCCTCCCGCGTCCGCGGAATCATAATCACGCACGGACACGAGGATCATATCGGCGCTGTGCCGTATGTCCTCAAGGAGCTGGATGTGCCTATCTACACGATGCCGCTCACCGCAGCGCTCATTGAGCTGAAGCTTGAGGAGCACGATCTGCTGTACAATACGCAGATATTCACCAAGAAGGTCGGCTCGTCCTTCCGTCTCGGCGCGTTTACGATCGAGTTTATAAACGTGAACCACAGTATCCCCGATGCCGTGGCGCTCGCCATCGGCACCCCGATCGGAACAGTCATCCACACCGGCGACTTCAAGATCGACGTCACGCCGATACAGGGCAGCATGATGGACATCGCGCGCCTCGGCCAGCTTGGCAACGATGGAGTGCTGGCGCTGCTCAGCGATTCTACAAACGTCGAAAAGCCCGGCTATTCCGCGTCCGAGCGTAAGGTCGGCGCGAGCTTCAATAAGCTCTTCATGGGCTGCGACAAGCGCATAATCATCACCACCTTTGCCTCGAACGTGCACCGTCTCCAGCAGATAATAGACGTTGCGGCGAAATACGGGCGCAAGGTCGCCATAACGGGGCGCAGCATGGAGAACGTCCTGCACGTCGCATCCGTGCTCGGATATGTGAAGATACCCGAAAACGTGATGGTCGATCTCGAAAAGGTGAACTCTCTGCCGCGCGAAAAAACGGTGATTATCTCCACCGGCAGTCAGGGCGAGGCTATGTCCGCGCTCTACCGCATGGCATTCTCCGAGCATAAGCAGATAAAGGTCGATGCAGGAGACCGCGTGATAATCTCCGCCTCTGCCATCCCCGGCAACGAGACGATGATAAGCCGCGTCATTGACGAGCTGTTCCACAAGGGCGCAGAGGTCATATACGACAGGAATACCGAGCTGCACGTCTCCGGCCATGCGTCGCAGGAGGAGCAGAAGATGGTGCTTGCGCTCACGAAGCCCAAGTATTTTATCCCGGTTCATGGCGAGTACCGTATGCTCGTCAAGCATGCCGAGCTTGGCCGTATGATGGGCGTTCAGCCCAAGAACATCGTCATCGCCGAAAACGGCAAGGTGATCGAGATAAGCAAGAAGGGCATCCGCTGCGAGGAGACCGTGCAGGCCGGTGCCGTCATGCTCGACGGCAGCGGCACTAGCGAGGTCGGCAGCGTTGTCATGCGCGACAGGCACCGTCTCGCGGAGGACGGCATGATAGTCGTCGTTCTGCCCTATTCGTCGGACGACAGGAAGCTGCTCTCCGATCCTGAGATAATCACCCGCGGCTTCATTTACGTGAAGGAAGCCGAGGCCATGATGGACGAGCTCAAGCGCGTCACGCTCGAATCGGTCGCCGCCTGCGAGGAGCAGCGTGTGACCGATTGGACAGCGATAAAGAACCGCGTCAAAAGCAATCTTTCCGGCTACCTCTATAAGACGACCCGCCGGAGCCCGATGATACTTCCGGTCATTTCCGAGATATAATGAATATACAGATATACGGCAAGGCTAAATGCTTTGACACAAAGAAAGCGGAGCGCTATTTCAAGGAGCGCCGCATAAAGTATCAGTTCATAGACGTAATAAAATACGGCATGAGCAGGGGAGAGCTGAACTCCGTGAAAAACGCCGTCGGGCTTGACGCAATGGTCAACACCGACGACGAGGATTACCCGCTGTATCAGTATCTCGCTTCGAACGACGCGAAGCTTGATAAGCTCTATGAGGTTCCATATCTTATAAAGACCCCGATCGTACGCAACGGCAGGCAGGCGACTGTGGGCTATTGTCCGGAGGTTTGGAAAGGCTGGGAATAATGCTGAAGAGAAACGCGAAGAGCAAAATATTGAGCCTGTGCATATTTGCGGCCATGCTGCTGTTCGTCATCGGCATTTTGTATTTTGGTTATCTCATGGTCATGCGCGCCCAGTGGAAGGGACTTAAAAACGACATCGCGGACGCGATAAACGCCGCGAGCCGTTCAAATCCGACATTCAGCATCGGAGACGAAGCCTTGCCCTTTGACGCGCAGGATGAGCTGTATTTCAGCAAATTCATCTCCGATCCGTACCTGCTTCCGATGAAGTCCGGATGTATGGAGCGCGGCGCGCGGTCTATCGTGATAAGCCTGAACGGCAGCGAGCTTGTGTTCACACCGGGCGAGGATGGCAGCATCATTAATATTCGGCTCGACTCGCCGGACGGCTCAAAGGGCTTCTACGCGCGAAGTCCGGTAGGCTTTGATTACTTGGAACGCTATTTTCTGATGCGCAGTAAATATGCGGAATCATAAAAAACACACCTCAGGGAAAGCTATCCCTGAGGTGTGTTTTTATGGATGAAATAAAAGAAATGGGCACGAGCCGCGGCAGCGGCATACAGTGTCTTACCATTGTAGGGCAGATAGAAGGACACCAATTACAGCCGGACGACGTGAAAACGACGAAGTATGAGCATGTGCTGCCGCTCATAGCGGCGATTGAAGAAACGCCGGAGATCGAAGCGCTGCTGATACTTCTGAATACCATGGGCGGCGACGTGGAAGCCGGGCTTGCCATAGCGGAGATGATATCCGGAATGAAGAAGCCGACTGTGTCTCTCGTACTCGGCGGGGGACATTCGATAGGCGTTCCGCTCGCCGTCGCGGCGAAGCGGAGCATGATCGTCCCCTCCGCCGCGATGACCATACACCCCGTGCGCCTGAACGGCGTCGTGATCGGCGTACCGCAGACCTATAATTATTTTTCGCGCATACAGGAGCGGATAGTCGGCTTTGTAACCAGACATTCGCGCATTCCTCGCGAGGATTATATGCGCCTGATGACGAATACTGACGAGCTCGCAAACGACGTCGGCAGCGTGATATACGGCGAGGAAGCGGTGCATTACGGCCTCATCGACCAGATCGGCACCCTTGCCGACGCGCTTGATTATCTGCACGGCCAGATCGGGCGGTAACGTCAGCCGATCCCGAAATACTGCATCTTTTGCTCCGCGCTCGCGCCGAGCATAGAGCACAGCTTGTTTGCGCTGTAATTTGCGTAGTCATTATCTGTGATAAAGCTGCGCAGCTCATCGAGCCGGTAGTGCCACCCGTCAACGTCCGAACCCCACTGGTCGCGCTCGCGCGGTACCTCAGGCTCCAGCAGCGCCTGAAGCTCGTCGATTTTCGCCAGTACATGCTCGTTTGACAGTGTCGTGCTGACAAGCTCCGAATAGCGCGACAGCAGCTGTTCGCGGAAGCGCGCGTTTGTCAGCAGGCGGTTGATAAGCTGCGACACCTGGACCTCGCGGTTGGAGTCGGTTATATTCGTAAAGCAGTTACTCGCGTAATTAAATGTCCAGTCCAGATCATAGAACGCGATCTGCCACTTTCCGCCGTCGTTGAGCTTGAAGTAGCGCATGTTGCCGTTGACGTCGGAGTTTGCGGTGTAGCCCTCTATGAGGAACCAGTCGACTACGTTGTCTATATCGAGCACGGAGCAGATGTGATCGTAGTTCTCGTCCAGACTCATGTCGTTATCGCGGCAGAACTGGTATACTTCCTGATATACCGCAGAGCTGAGGGCGACAGGGGATTTCAGCATCGTAACGTCGCTCTTATTTACGCCTTTGTGGGAGGCGTAATACTGCTTCGAAAAGTCTTCTTTGAGGCAGTAGATGCCGTAATAGCTGCCGTTGAGGTACAGAATGCAGTATTTGCTGTTCTGGGTCGGCACATTGTCGCCCATCTCAAGGCACAGCTCCTGAAACAGCTCGTTTCGGATAATTGCCAGCGGGTAATCCTGTCCCGCGCGGATGGAGAGGGAGCTGAACTCGGTGACGTCGGAACCGAATATGTCATAATCCAGCATATCGTCGCCGTAGCAGCCGCGGAAGCTGACGCCCATACTCTTTTTCGGATTTTCAAGGCTTGTCCAGCCCTTCATCTTCAGGCCGCAGTCGATGTTGAACGAGCCGCCGTCCTCAAAATATGATATGTTCGCCGGTATCTCATAGTATTTACGCTTGTTGTAATATATTCCGGAGAAGGTGGACGGGGAGTCTGTTGACAGGCTCAGCACCGGCAGGGTGTGATTCTCGTTTATAATGTAGCTCAGGGTTATCGCGCGGGACGGAGCCGCTCCGTCCTGAACATTTATCGCACGGATAACGGTGGTCTTATCAAGCGTTATGGGCTCGGTGTATTCGGCACTGCTCTCGTCGGGGCGGGAGCCGTCGGTGGTGTAGAATATCCTGCCGCTGCCCTCAAGCTCAACGCTCACGCTCGTCACGTCGTTATATATTCCGTCTTCGCCGAGCGACACGGGCTGATCGGATATGTACCGGTACGCGTTCCCGCGGTTGCCGCTCCACGGGCTGGGCGAGGAGAGATAGAAGAAGCCACTCTGGCCATCCATCCGGCCGACAGTCCAGTCCTTGAAAATGTCGTGCAGCCATACATAATCTGTCACGCGCTGCTGCGCGGCGCTTGTGAGATACAGCCGCTCGCTGGTGGAATTCAGAGAGAAATTGCTGTGCACGGTGTCGCTCGTGCTGAGGTCGCTGTTGCCGGAGCAGTGGACGACGAGCAGCGCGCCAGGATCGAGATATCTTTCGGGCAGCTGCCAGAGCATGGGGTTGTCCTTATCGTCGGAGAGGTAGTACTCCGCGAGCATTATCGGCTCTTCGGAAACATTCTTCAGCTCAACCCAGTCATAATATTCGCCGTCTGGCTGGCGGTTGTATGAGTCGTTATAGACCATGACCTCGTTTATGACAAGAGGAGAGGCCGCGGCGTGCGCGGCGCAGAAAAGCTCATAGCCCTCCGCGTCGTTTGAATACCCCGGCGTCGGCCAGATGCAGTCCTCAAAGCTGCCGTCAGCACAGCGGACGCTTGAGTGGTCGGCCATGGTCGATACGTTCGGCGCGCTGTCGGCCAGATAGTTTTCGGGTGCGTAGAGATACAGCGTCTCATCCTCGGAAAGGGAAAAGCTTGCGTGAAGCTCAGTCCCCGCGCTCTCCTTGGAGGAGGCGAACACCAGCAGATAGCCGCCCGCGTCTATCGTCACGTCAGGGAAGCTCCATCCGGACTTGTCCTCGCCGTCGGAAACGCGCCATCCGGCGAGAGATACGGGAGAATCCGAGGTGTTGACCAGCTCGAACCAATCGGAGAACTCCCCGTCGGAGTCAAGCAGAGTCGCGTCGTTTTTGACCATCAGCTCGGATATTTTTATCTTGTCCGCGTCCGGGCTGATATACGGCGTCGGCTCCGGAGTGGGCTGCGGCGTGGGGGCCGCAGTCGGAACCGGCGTGGCTTCAGGCGCGGGTTGGCTCTTGCCGCAGGCGGCAAGGCTCACACATAGCAATACTATAAACAATACATAGAGCAGTTTATTTCTTTTCAATCCGACACCTCCATACTTGCAGGTAATACCATTATTATACCATAGCGCCGCATTTTTTTCAACAAAAAGCGCCTGCGGAAGTGTATATTCCGCAGGCATTGGCATTTATTTTATTTTCTCTTGCGCGGTTTGGGCAGCGGCGTGACGGCTCCGAGGATCGGTATCACATCGGAAAGCAGCTCGGAATCCTCGATATCGAGAATGTAGTGCAGCTTCGCGCCCTCGTATGGGAAGCCGCGCTCCGCGTCATTCAGATACGCGGCAAGCTCCGGCAGTATCTTGACAAATACGGTGTTGTCGCACACGCTGATTATCGGTTTATCGTTGAGATAGACCATATATTCGCCGAACATTTTTCTGCTGCGCACGGCTCCAAACGGTTCGAGTCTCTCGCAGACGAATTCGTTATATTCCGGTGTGGTAGCCATTACTTCTCCTTAAAGCTCCGCAAATATTGCCGCGCCGCGCTTCTTCAGCCAGATGCAGAGCAGCGCGTCGATGCATACCGTCACCGCGAGCGCGACGGAGAGATACGCGGCAGACGACATGACCGCATCAGCAGCCATAAGATAGACCGCAATAATGACAATAGCGTATATCCAGCCGCCGAAGAGCGATATCGTGACAGACGCGCCCTGCTTTATCGGCGCGGTCTCGTTCGTCCACGCGAGATTCGGACGCTTGAGGTCTATGAGCATTCCGATACCGGCCATCATAAAAATATAGGCGAGGGGCAGCAGAATCATAAGCACGGCGTTCAGCGCGTCAAGGCGCAGTACAATAGACGCACACACGCTGCACAGCAGTGACGCCGCGCCCGCCAGCAGCAGATGCATTGTGAGCTTCGCGCGGAGCACGTACCACGCGGGCACGGGGAGCGACTGCACTACCCATATGTTTTTCCCCTCAAGCGAAACAGAGGGAGCCGCCATGTCGTTCATTGCGCCCATCACGCAGATGCCGCCCGCCAGCAGCACGGCGGAAATGTCGGCAGAGTTGAACACATCCATCAGCAGCGCGCTTATATCCGCGCCCTTAATAAGCAACAGTACGGCCGCAATCGGCATGATGAACAGGCCGAGTCCGCAGTTGAGCATGTAGTTCGGGCTGGAGCCGAAGCGCGCAAGCTCTTTCCCAAGCAGCGCCCGCGGGGCGGAATGAAGCTTTGCCGCCTTTTCGCGGTATATGACCTTGGCTGTGCCGCCGGTGGAGGTTGCGATTTTCAGAAAGCTTCGGGACAGCAGCACCCAAGTAAGCGCAAACAGCGCCAGAACAACGGCGGAGACGATGAGCGTATCGACCCAGCTGCCGGATGCAGCGCGCCCGAACATGTACAGCGGATACGCCGCCGACATGATACCTGCGCCTACCTCGCCGAGATTTGCGAGCATTGCCTGAAGCATGTAAGACGCGCGGAAGCAGAAGAAATAATACACTGCGAAGAGCACGAGCGACACAATCACTGTGATGATGCTCTAATTTTTCAGTTTGAGGCTGATTTTGGCGACAAGCCAGCCGAGCGCGCAGGACAGCACCATTACGAATATCGAGATCATCAGCAGCGCGATGATCGAGCAGACGACGGCGGAGACTGTGACAGGCGCTACGATCCAGTAGACTATCATCGCCGGAACGAATATGACCGCCGCGTACATCAGCCCCATAAGATATACGCTCATAAGGCGCGAGCCCATGATTATTTTCACGGGGATAGGCATCGACAGCAGGAAGTCGTTATCCTTGGCGATGTACAGGCTGGAATAGGTGTTGAACACGCTGCCGAACGCGCCGAGGAATATGGCCATCAGCCCCATGAGCGTGAAATACAGCCAGTCCATTCCGACGGAGGTCATAGCGCCGCACATGGTAAAGGACAGAAACGTGAAAATACCGCCGAGCATCCCGACCATCAGCAGCACGAAAAGCGCGATAAACATCGCGGTTGAGAGCGCAGAGCGCTTCCGGTTCTTCTTCGCATCGTAGAAGTAGCTCCGGAATATCTCCATGAGCTGCTTTTTTACAAGCGTTTTCAGCATGACGTATCCTCCAGCTCAAGGAAGACTTCTTCAAGACTGTCGTCGCCCTTGACCTCTTCCATGGTCCCTGCGCGGATAAGCTTGCCGGACTTGATTATGGCTACCTTGTCGCAGAGCTTTTCCGCTACCTCGAGAACATGGGTCGAGAAGAATATCGCCCCGCCGTTATCGCATACCTCGCGCATCATGCCCTTGAGCAGGTGCGCGGCCTTGGGGTCGAGGCCGACAAACGGCTCGTCCATGATTATGAGCTTCGGGTCGTGCAGCCATGCGGAAATTATCGCGAGCTTCTGCTTCATGCCGTGCGAGTACGCAGCAATGGGCTGTGCGAGATCGTCGGTCAGCTCGAAGATGTCGGCGTATCTGCGAATGTGCTCCTGACGCGCGTCGGCGCTGACGCCGAATATGTCGGCCACAAAGTTGAGGTACTTTATGCCGCTCATGTAGTCGTAAAGGTCGGGGTTATCCGGTATGTAGGCAAGCTGCTTCTTGCAGGCGAGCGGGTCAAGCTTTATGGACACGCCGCCGATGTATATCTCGCCGGAATCAAACTGCTGAATACCGACGACGGATTTCAGCGTCGTGGTCTTGCCCGCGCCGTTATGGCCTATGAAGCCGTATATTTCCCCCGGAGCGATGTGAAGCGAAAGATCATCCACCGCTTTTTTCTCCCCGAATGTTTTTGTGAGATGCTCTATACGTAACATTTTTTCTCCTCCCACCATTGAACTCATAAACCGCGCAGGACATTTCAGAAAAATGTCCTGCGCGGCTTCTTCCATGCGAGATAATTATATAGCACTTGTCGTAATATGTCGAGTGAACTGCACCCCATTTGTTAGACAGTATGATATACTATCTAACAAGTGGGGTGTTTTGCT
>ERZ825670.4028-NODE-4028-length-11727-cov-2.673749_pt1 | contig 11727 bp, 10 predicted proteins | sample MGYA00519929_ERZ825670 | MGnify/ENA primary metagenome ERZ825670 (study PRJEB31778, sample SAMEA3449207) | human gut metagenome | biome: human gut; feature: human-associated habitat; material: faeces | place: United Kingdom | collected 2010/2012 ...
GAACATCCCGGCAGCCGTTCTGCTGCTTTTGCTTCCCATGTTGGTTACCTTCGAGGTATCGAAGCCTGACAGATCGAGGGATGTGAGCTTGGTGCAGCCGGCGAACATGCTGTTCATGTCGACGACGTTTGAGGTGTCGAAGGTGGACAGGTCGAGAGAGGTAAGCGACGAGCAGTCTTCGAACATGCAGCCCATGCTCGTGACATTGGACGTGTCGAGGCTCGAGAGGTCGAGGTAGGCGAGTCGGGTGCAGCCGGAGAACATGCCGCTCTCCCAGGTGTCCTCTCTGCCCATTTCGGTCACCTTCGAGGTGTCAAGGCCCGATAGGTCAACCGAGATCAGGCGGGAACAGTCCCTGAACATGCGAAACGTTGTTGCGGCAACGACGCCGTCCTTAATTTTTGCGGAGGTTATGGAATCGCGGTAATCGTACCAAGGCGCGTCCTTCCAATACGAAAGCTCGCCGCTATCGGCGCCTTCCATCGGCGCGATCGTGAGACAGCCGCGCGCGTCAATCATCCAGCGGCAGGTTCCGCAGGCGGTCCAGTCGACGATCGGCTTGCCGGATTCAGCGGTATGCGAGAGCGCGCTTGAAGCGGAGCCGCCCAGCTGCGGGGACGCGTCGGCGTCGTTGCCGGTCGCGTCGTTGTCGTCATAGCTGCTGCCCGTATTGCTTTCCGCCGGGGCCGAGCGCCCGTCAAGTGCGTGTGCCTTCTCCAAGGGAAGGGGAAAGCAAATCGAGAAGACGAGGGTGAGGGCAAGAACCGATTGTGCGGTTGCCTTCGCGAGAGGGGGTGTGCTGCTCATCGTGGCTCCTTGCGAATCTTGGGATGGGCCTCGGTTGCTGGGTTCTCGTCAGCATAGCACAAGCCTTTTATGCTAGGGGAATGCCGTGCTGCCGGGTCGCAGTCGCGCTCGCGATGACTGTTTTGCTGGCGGGCAACGCACGGTGCCTGACGGCGGTGGCGGTTACAGGATTTCCCCTTGTTCTTCAAGGAACTGCAGCAGGTTGAGGTGCTTTACTCCATCGCGCTTTTGCAACAAGGGGTCGAGCGTGAAAAGATAACGGGGGTAGGCATCTTTTATCTTCGAGAAAGGGCGATACTCGCGTTCCTCGACGTTGCGGTCGGCGATGGTCATGGACACCTGGATATAGGCGTAGTCTTCGCGTTTGCGAACGATGAAGTCGCATTCCAGCTTGCCGATGCGCCCGACGCTTATCCGAAGCCCTTGCGTTTTTAAGTAGACGAACAGCACGTTTTCCAGCGCTGGGCCGTAATTGATGCGCGCATCGGTGTTGCGCGCGAAATATATGCCCGGATCGGCCAGGTAGTACTTCTCGTCTCCGCGCAGGCTTTTGCGCGATTTCAGGTCAAAGCGCTCGCACTTGTAAAGAATTTTCGCGTTTATGAGCAGGTCGACATAGCGGGCGATGGTTTCCCTCCGAATGGCGATATTCTCGACGTTTCTGAAATGCTCCTCCATGTTTCCGAAATTTGTTGGCGCGCCGAAGTTGTTTATCACGTACGTTAGCACGCGGTCGAACGCTTCCTTATTGCGTACCTTGCTGTGCTCTCGTATGTCCTTGTCGAATATCTGCGTGACAACGCTCTCGATGTAGTCAGCTTTAGCTTGCGCATCGGTGAACTCAAGGGTCTGCGGGAAACCGCCATACGTGAGGTACTCGTCAAATTCTTGGGCGGTGGGGGAAAGCGTACGGCCGAGGAATTTCTTCATTTCCAGATATTCGGCGAATGATAAGGTGAACATTTCGATTTCGATGTAACGGCCGGTGAGCTTCGTGGCGAGCTCGCCCGAAAGCAAATAGGAATTCGATCCGGTGATGAAAATGGAAATGTCGCCTTCCTCTCGATAGCCGTTGATTACCTTTTCAAAACCGCTGACATTTTGCACTTCGTCTATGAAGAGGTATTTGGTGCCGGGCAAACCAAGATTGATCGACTGCTCTATGAGCGTATCAAGTTGGTCGGGTGTCGTGATTTTGCGGTTGCCGCGGGCGTCGAGGTCGAGATAGGCGATGCGGCTTTCTTCGATGCCCGCCCCCCTCAGTTCTTCGATGACGGTTTTTAGAAGGCATGATTTTCCGCATCTGCGAATTCCGGTTACGACTTTAATGAGGTCGCTGTCGTAAAAAGGTCGGAGCTTCTTTAAGTACGATGTGCGGTGGAAAAGTTTCATCAAGCCCTCCAAAATGACGGTTAAGGCGGTATATATTCACGTTTTTGCAAATTATACCGCCTTAACTACGGTTTTTAAAGGCGTTGCAATTAGACGGGATGTCTGGAGCTGCCGTTGTGCCGGCTGTGGGCGATGCCGTATTGCTAGGGGCGAAACCCGTCGCGTGGTGCGTGCGGAGCGGGCGCTCTGATGGGTGGAGCGGCACAGGACACGCCAACCGCTCGCACGCAGTCCGCCGGCCGCCCGAGCGCGGGTGCCAAGGTGCAGGGCGAGGGCCGCTTGCGACGCCTGGCGTTGAACTCGTGGTGCGATAAAGACGAACGCTCGACGACGACTAAGACTGGCTTGGTCTAGAGCCAATCTAATTCAATTGTCAACGTGGAAGACGATGCGGAAAAGGGTTCCCCTGGCCGGGCCTTGCAGTCCGAACCAGGGAAACCCTGCGAATTCCGCTCGCAAAGGAAAGCGCAACTCGAACCTATTTGGCTCAATTAACTGGTCTACATGGTGATAACGAAATCATCATGAGGGAAGGTCGATCGGTAGTACGTGTTCATATATTGCTGGTCGGTGGGAATGCTCCATGTCAATTTAGTTTCGCCCGAATCTTTCACAGAATCGGGAACGAGACAATAAATAGCAACAGTTGCCGTATCTTTCGCTTCGACGCGGTAATTGCTCCCAAAGCGAGGTCCAGCATCGATTTCAATCTTACCTGAGTATTTGTTTCCAGCGATTTCGAAGGATGCTTCGGTGGCATATCCAGGCAAGGCGTACTCTGTGCCGATGTTCGTGTAAGTGACTCTTGCCAGCAAGTAGGACTTGCCATCCTGATGAGTATAGTAGCTGTAAAAACCAGAGGTGTCCGAAGGGTAGACTTCATCGACGTAGGATAATGAATCGATGGTGAATGTCGCCAAGTTTGTGGTGCCCGTTTCGCCTACTGCAAGCTTTTTGGGTCCCAACGCGACAACCCGATCAACGTATTCTTGGTACTGTTCGTCCGTGGATTTATTCGCGACGGTTTCACCTCCCTTTGTTGAAATACCGTTCGTTGTCAGAGTGTCCCCGTCGATTGTCGCCTCAGCGTTTTCGACTGCTTTGAAAGAGATGGATATGGCACCGGCGCTTTGCTCTTCTGCTTCAGGAATGTTGATGTAAAGACTCTTCCCATCGATTTCGTATGTTCCCTCACGTTCCACCTTCGAATCTTTAAGGTGGGTGATAAGCTTCAATCCGCCATTTTCGTCAAACTGCAAAGCGCTGAACATTCCCAGCTCAAGGGTGTCGTCAAGGGAGATTCCGTCGGCTTCGCTGACTATCCAGTAACCGCTGATGTCGGCTGGTTTCAGGGATTCTTCGGCGGGCGAGTCGCTTGCGCCGCCGTTCGATACGCTTCCGCAGCCGCCAAGGGCGATTGCGGAAAGCAAGACAAGAACAAAGGCTAGGGAGAGTAATGGCTTTTTGATTGCGTATCGCATGCAACCTCCTGTTGATTAATGGGACTTCGGTCTGTCTTAAGAATCTGTTTTCGCGATGTTGGTTGTTGGCGGCTACTCCTTTCGGGTTCGTTCCTCAGTCGGGGGACTCCTCGGCGCTTTTTCGCTACTTGTTCGCCCTACGCGGTAGCGTCGCTCGGATAAATGCTATTGATGGAGCTTATAAGCTTGGCGTTTTTGGATTTGGCATCGGTTTCGTGCAGTTCGTTTATGCTGTCAACGTAATCGCCGGGTATCTTTGTATCGTCATCGGCGATAATCTTGCGCATCTCTTTGCGCGTATCGTTCTTCAGGGCTTTCTCGAGTTTCTCGGAGAATGTGTCTGCGTATTTGTATATAGTCTCATCTTCCAGATCACCGACGGAAAGGTAGAGCTGGTACTCGTTGTCGTCCTCCTCGAAGCGATAGTCGTACCAGTTCGAAACACGACCTCCGAAGCTGTTGTTTGCACTTACTTCCAGAATCATTTCGTGGGCATCTTCGTCAAAATAGATGTTCTTGAGTTCGTAAGAATCCGAGTCCTTCAAATTGTCGATCAGGTCATTGGAGACGACCGCTGCAAGATTCGCGACGAGCACATCTTGCTTCTGGTCGTCGCTCGCTTTGCTGTAGGCCCTTTCAAAATCGCCTTGGGCGATGAGCTCTTGCGGCGATATTGTCAAGGCGGGTATCGCGAAGATGGCGATTAGGACAATAACGACTGCAGTGGCGGCAATTTCCCGCAATCGCCTTGAGTTTGTCGCTGCTCTTTTTCTTCGTCTCCGTTGGTGCGGAGGCTGCGCTTCCGACTTTCGCGCCACAGGTGCCGCAGAAGGGCATCCCTTCCCTCAATGAAGCTCCGCATTTGGGACAAAACTTCGTGGTCGGTGTTTGCCTGATTACGCCGGTATGTCTCGCGGCTGCGGTATTCGGGTTTTTACCATAAGCCGGCTGCGTGCCCTCTGCTGTTTCTTCGTCGCTTTCTGCAGTGTTTGCCTGATGGGATTCGTTCGAAGTTGCATTTGATGTATCAACGGCTTTGTTTTGCCGAGGGGCTTCCCAGTCGGTTTCACTGGCGCTAGTCTCGGAGCTCTTTTGTTCTTCGGTCATAAAATTCCTCCCCAGGGGTGATCTGGTCATGGCTGACGGTGCTCGGAATGCCGAGGGCTCAAGCTGATTGGTGTTTTCCCATAGGAATCCTTTCTTCCCGCATTGACTGTCCAGTCAGTCTCTTTTAGCTATGCTAAAAGAGACAATTACCTGCTCATTGCCCTGTTCTTGGGTTGCAGACCGCGGCTTCGCTTCGGCCTGCCGCTTGGCTGGCGGCTTGCATCTACCCCGCATGCCTCACCGCTGTTCTCCCTCTTCCCCTGGCTCTCTCGCCCTTCAGCCGCCCACCGCGCGTTCTGCTTCCGTTCGCCAGGCCCATCTGCCGTCCGCCGTCGCGCTTGCGCCCCTCGCTGAATTGTCGTGATGCTGTGGCGAGTTGCGAACGCGGCCTCGAAACCGTAGAGCACGAACTAAACTGGGCAGCGAGTCGAAACCCTACGTCAGGAGGCCTGTGTGAAAACAGTTGCTATCATCGGCACGTTCGACACGAAAGGCGAGGAATTCGCCTATGTGAAAGCCCGCTTTGAGGAGCTGGGCATCAACACCCTCACCATCCACTGCGGCGTCTTCGACCCGCAAACCATGCCCGACGTTCCCAACACGGAAGTCGCGGCGGCGGTCGATATCGAGATGTCGACCATCGTGGAGAAGAAGGACCGCGCTTTCGCCACCGAGACCATGACGCGCGGCGTCGAGAAACTTCTGCCCACGCTCTACGCGAACGGCCGCTTCGACGGCGTGTTCTCCATGGGCGGATCGGGCGGCACCACCATCGCGACCGCCGGTATGCGCAAGCTGCCCATCGGCGTGCCGAAGGTCATGGTGTCCACCATGGCGTCTGGCGACACGTCGCCCTACATCGGCGCGTCGGACATCGCCATGTTCCCCTCGATCGTCGACGTGGCGGGCATCAATTCCTTCTCGGCGACCATCTTCAACAACGCCATCGCCGCCATGACGGGCATGCTCGAGCACGTTGCCCCCAAGCACGAGGACAACAAGCCGCTCGTTGCCGCGACCATGTTCGGCGTGACCACCCCCGCCGTGCAGAAGGCGCAGGCCTATCTGGAGTCGAAGGGCTTCGAGGTGCTCGTGTTCCACGCGACGGGCACGGGCGGAAAATGCATGGAAGCGCTGGTCAACGGCGGCTTCATCAAGGGCGTGCTCGATTTGACCACCACCGAATGGTGCGACGAGGTCGTCGGGGGCGTGCTTGCCGCAGGCCCCGACCGCTGCAGCGCGGCTGCCCTGAACGGCGTGCCCGCCGTCGTGTCGGTCGGCGCCGACGACATGGTTAACTTCGGGCCGCGGGAAACTGTCCCCGAGCAGTATAAGTCCCGAAACCTGTACAAGCACAACCCCACGGTCACGCTCATGCGCACCACGGCGGAGGAAAACGAGCAGATCGGCCATGCCATTGCCGAAAAGGTGAACATGTCGATCGGCCCGTGCGCGGTCATGCTGCCGCTCAAGGGCGTGTCGATGATCGACGCCGAGGGCCAGCCGTTCTACGGCCCCGAAGAGGACGCGGCGCTCTTCAAGACGCTCAAGGACGAGATCGACCCCGCGAAGGCCGAGGTCATCGAGATGGATGCGCACGTAAATGACGACGAGTTCGCGATCGCCGCAGCTCAGAAACTTATCGACCTCATGGAGAAATAGCATGACCGGGAAGGCGGGGGCGATGCGCTTCCGCCTTCCCCCCTGGCACCGCGCCGCGCCGGATCGCAGCCATCCCGTCGTCGTCGGGCTTGCTGCGGGGCGGCGGCGCCTTTCCCCAGGCTTCATCGGCGTCGTCTGCTCTAACTCGCGGGCGCGCCGTGAACGCATATGTTCGGCAAGAAAAAGGTAGTACTCGAAAAGAAGGAGAACACCATGCTTGAACTGTCCCGCGCGGAAATCCTCGATCGTTTCCGTAAGTCCCTCGCCGAGGGCAACATCCTGCTCGGCGTCGGCGCCGGCACGGGCATCACGGCGAAGTCGGCTGAGGCCGGCGGCGCCGACATCTTCGTCATCTACAACTCCGGCCGCTTCCGCATGGCCGGCCGCGGCTCGCTTGCGGGCCTGCTTTCCTACGGCGACGCGAACCAGATCGTCGTCGAGATGGGCGCCGAGGTGCTGCCCGTCGTGAAGGACACCCCGGTTCTCGCCGGCGTCTGCGGCACCGACCCGTTCCGCGTCATGAAGAAGTACCTGGCCGAGCTGAAAGACCAGGGCTTCAACGGCGTGCAGAACTTCCCGACCGTGGGCCTTATCGACGGCGTGTTCCGCAAGAACCTCGAGGAGACCGGCATGGGCTACGGCCTTGAGGTCGACATGATCGCCGAGGCTCACAAGCTCGACATGCTCACCTGTCCGTATGTCTTCGACGAGGAGCAGGCGGCAGCGATGACCAAGGCCGGCGCAGACATCATCGTCGCGCACATGGGGCTCACCACCGGCGGCACGATCGGTGCCGAGACCGCGCGCACGCTCGACGACTGCGTGGAGATCATCACCGGCATCGTGAAGGTCGTGAAGGACATCAACCCCGACGCGCTCGTCATCTGCCACGGCGGCCCGATTTCCGAGCCGAAGGACGCGGCGTACGTCATCGAGCACGTGCCCGGCATCGACGGCTTCTTCGGCGCCACCTCGATCGAGCGCCTGGCTGCCGAGCGCGGCATCAAGGCCCAGACCGAGGCCTTCAAGGCTATCAAGAAGTAACGGCTCTCGGCTCCAAGTTCCACCGAGGCTCGCGCGAAGGGCGCCCGTTGCGATTTGCGTCGCGGCGGGCGCCCTTTTCTCATGTTAGGTGCGCTCCTCTCTGCGCACCGCGGTTTTGCTCGCGCTATACTAACGCACATGGCTAACACACTTGGAAAACTCATCATCTGCCCGACGCCCATCGGCAACTTAGGCGACATGACCGAGCGCACGGTTTCGGCGCTTGGGGAAGCGGACGTCGTGTGTGCGGAAGACACGCGCGTCACGGGAAAGCTGCTTGCCGCCTTCGGCATCGAGAAAAGGCTCGAGCGTTTGGACGAGGCGCTCATCGGCGATCGTGCAGCCTCGATTGTAGAGCGCGTGCTTGCCGGCGAGGTGATCGCGTACTGCAGCGACGCTGGCATGCCGGGCGTGTCCGATCCAGGGCTTCGGCTTGTTCGCGCAGCTCGCGAGGCTGGCGCGCCTGTCGAGGTGCTCCCCGGCGCATCCGCCTGTGCCACGGCATACGTGGCAAGCGGCTGCACGTGTCCCCGCTTCTACTTCGGTGGCTTCTTCCCGCGCAAGGATGTCGAGCGTAAGGCGGCGCTCGACGCGCTGCGCACTCTCGATGCTGCGCTCATCTTCTATGAGAGCCCCAATCGCGTGGCATCGGCGCTCGAGTCGATGGCCCAGGTGTTTCCCCTGCGCGAGGCGGCGGTGTGCCGTGAGCTTACCAAGCTGCACGAGGAAGTTGTGCGCGCCCCGCTGCCCGATCTTCGCGACGAGTTCGCTCGACGTGCGCAAGAGGGTTCCATCAAAGGCGAGATTGCCATCGTGATTGATGAGCCGAGCGCTGCCGAAGAGGACGCAGCGCAGCTCGATGCTGCCGAGGTCGCCCGTGTCCGGGCCGCCGAGCTCAAGGCCGAAGGAGCGCGCAACAAAGAAATCGCCAAGGCGTTCGCTGCCGAGTTCGGGCTTTCCCGAAACGCCGCCTACGAGATCGCGCTCGACGCCTAAAGGTTGCATTGTGCCGTATTCCAACCAATCGGGGCTCGTGCGCACGCGTAAAATGACCGAACGTGAAAAACAAGCGTTCGACCAGGGAAAACGCGTGCGAAATAGCGAACGTTCCAACAAAGGGGCACGTGCCTGCGCCCCCGTTCCCTCGCCCTCGGGCGAAATCGCGGTCGTAGACGGAATCGAGGCGCATATCGTCCGCAAACGCGTGAAAAACGTAAACCTGCGGATCGCGCGCGACGGATCGCACGTCGACGTGTCGGCACCTTCGTGGGTCTCGGATTCCGAAGTCGAGGCTTTCATCAGGTCGAAGAGCGCGTGGATCGCATCTCACATGGCGCAAGCCGCGCAAACTCCCATGGCGCGTGCGGCCCAGGCGACCCCCGAAGAAGTCGCTGCATGGCGCGAAACGGTAAGCGCATGTGTGCCCGCGCTCGTGGCCGCGTGGGAGCCGATCATGGGCGTGAAGGCGGGCAAGCTCGCGTATCGCAACATGACGAGCCGCTGGGGCAGTTGCCAACCGGCGACAGGGCGCATCTGCATCAATGTGCGGTTGGCGCTTTATCCGCCGGAATGCCTGGAATATGTGGTCGTCCACGAGCTGTGTCACTTGCTGGAGCGCGGCCACGGTCCAAGGTTCCACCAGCTCATGGACGCGTTTATGCCCGATTGGAAGCAGCGCCGCGCGAAGCTGCGCTAAGAGGGTGTCCCTTCCAGCGAGCGTCCAGGCATGCCCGCCTGCGCCCGCGTACGCGCGATCCCTTGCGCTCCCGCAGAGATGTCCGCGACCTCCCAGCCTGTGTTGAGATGAAACGTGACAAAAAGGCGCGAAACACAACGAAAATCGTGCAACGATGGAAAAAACGATTATTCCTTCTTGCGTTCAATAGCGAAGCGTTCTATTATTCCTACTCAGTTACTAGAAGTTACGTAAAGGCCGCAAGTCCTCGCCGCGAGCTCGCTCGCACGGACTGGCGGCCTTTTTCGCACTGAGGGGAGAAACCATCATGGAAAGCACCGGCCACGTTCGCTCCGTCAACGTCTCCGAGCGCAAGGGCACGCGTAAAAAGCCAGTTGAGAGTGGGCAAATCCATATCGACCCGCACCATGGTGTGACGGGCGACGCCCATGCCGGCGACTGGCATCGCCAGGTATCGCTGCTCGCCTGGGAATCCATCGAGAAGGCGCGCGCGATGGGCCTCGACGTGAAGGAGGGCGACTTCGCCGAGAACATCACCACCGAGGGGATGGACCTGCTCGCGCTGCCGCTCGGCACCCAGGTGAAGATCGGCGATGAGGTTGTGCTCGAGCTTTCCCAGATCGGCAAGGTGTGCCACAAGAAGTGCGCTATCTACTACCTGGCGGGCGACTGCATCTTCCCGCGCGAGGGCATCTTCTTCGAGGTCGTTACCGGCGGCACGGTGTCTGTGGGCGATGCCATCGTCGTCACCAAGATGGGCGACGGCCACTGCCAGTATACCCCGCAGGAAGCGCTCGACGAAATCGCCAAAGTGCGCGCCGAGGAGGCGGCGGAGAAGGCTGCGAAGGCGAAAGAGGCCGCTGCCGCTAACGCCTAGCGAGTTCACCCCGCTTGCCATCGGGCAGGATTCTCGCCGCGCTTCCGTTATGCGACGTTTTTTCGCCCGATTCCTCCCTTCACGACGGCTTGGGGCATCCTTCTAAAGCAAAGCACCAGGTCAGCTCAAAGCAAGTCGGATTATTCTCAAAAATGGCAGCACACAACTCTCTTAGTTGACCACCAACTTGGGGGGTTGCTCATTTCGCACTGTTATTCCAACTCTGATTTTGCTCGGATACCCCGCATGGCGTATGGCGCGTCGTGCGGGGTTTGCGCATAATGGGGGCATGGACAGCGTGCTTGTACATAATCGGGAAATGGGCCCGCGCGATTGGGCGGTCGACGTCGCGGTGGCGCTTGCCGCCTTTGCTTTCGGCTCCGTGCAGTTGATGGTCTCTGCAGGTCTCATCCTTCCCGACGAGGCTTTGCGCCGCATGCTCGGCATCGAGGCCGTCGTTCCCGCCACATCGTCTTTCATCGCGCTTGCACTCACGACGTTTCCCCTCGTGGCGCGCAGGAAATCCCCTTGGCTTGTCTTCGTGTTCACGCTCGTGGCGTTCGTCGGATTGCAAAACTCTTTCCATGGGTCCATGCTCGCCGTCTTTGGGCCGATGGTTGCTCTGTTCACCATTGTTGTGGAATGCTCGCGCATCGAGATGGGCGTCGCCTGCGCCGCGAGCGCCTTGGGGCTTGCGGCGGCGACGTACGGCGGAACCTCGGCTGCGCTGTGGTTCTGGGTATACGTGCAAAACCTCGTGCTCATGGTCGTCTCGGCGCTCGGCGGGCTTGCCGTATGTGCCCATCGCGATTCCGTGCGGGCCACCGAGCAGCGCGCCGAAGAGGCCGAGCGCACGCGCGAGGAGGTGGCGGCTCGTCGCGTCGAGGAGGAGCGCGTCCGCATCGCTCGCGAGGTCCACGACATCACGGCGCACTCGCTTTCGGCGGTCAGTATCCAGACTGCAGCAGCCGAGCGCCTGATCGATCGCGATCCCGCCGCCGCAAGGGAGGCGGTGTCGCTCGCGCACGAGACGGCGAAAGATGCGCTCGAGGAGATTCGCGCGATGATCGGCGTGCTCAGGATGGGAGATTCCTCCGCCGAGACCACACCGACCGAGGGCACGGCACGCCTTATGGATTTGGCGGACTACCTTCAAGAAGCGGGGGTCACAACGACGCTCGACGTGTCGGGCTACAATCGGGAAGCGACACCGGCGTTCATCGACATCGCGCTGTTCGGCATTGCTCGCGAGGCTACGACCAACATCGTCCGCCATGCCCATGCAAAAAATGCGTCGATCGTCCTCGAAAGCGACGGCGCGAAGGCGACGCTTACCGTGCGAGATGACGGCGACGGCTTGCTGGGCGCTGCGGACGGGGCGTCCCCGACGGGCGGACACGGCATCGACGGCATGAGGGAACGCGCGAAGCTGCTCGGCGGCACCCTCGACGTGGGCCCTCTTCCCGGCGGCGGCTTTCGCGTTCGCGCGTCCATCCCCGTCGGCGACGAGTCCTCCGGTTTTGGCGCTGCGCGTGGGGAAAGGGGGTTCCATGAGCGAAGATAGGCAGAAGGCGGCGAGCTTTCCTGCGGTTTCCGGCTTCGGGAAATGCGATGCCGGCGGAGCCCGTGAGACAAGCGATCGGGCTCCATCGAGGGAAACG
>ERZ825670.4030-NODE-4030-length-11722-cov-14.728122_pt1 | contig 11722 bp, 8 predicted proteins | sample MGYA00519929_ERZ825670 | MGnify/ENA primary metagenome ERZ825670 (study PRJEB31778, sample SAMEA3449207) | human gut metagenome | biome: human gut; feature: human-associated habitat; material: faeces | place: United Kingdom | collected 2010/2012 ...
AGGTCATCATATAGTCAAAAAGACAGTCTGTAGCAATGCTACCATCAACAGAACCGACTCTAGTATCGTCCATAGTTCCAATTTGAACTAAATCCTCATAGAAGCTTTTTCTTTTATCGGAAGAAGTCACTACTGTATTGCAAGGTTTGTGCTTGAAAGTGTATTGAAAGTAGCTTTCTTTGATTTTTCTATCGTTTCTTTTTTGTTTATCATTGTATCGCTTGACAGCTTCACCAAAGCACTTTTCATAGGCTTGTTCGATAGGTTCTTGGATAAAAATTATATTGTCTTGAGTTCGAGTACTATCCACGTTTTTAGGTTTGAATACTCTATTATTGTGCGATAAACTTCCTTTACCTTGACAATGTGATATAGATTTTGGATTCATTTTAAGTACCTCCATATTACCTATGACATTCCACTGTGTTCCATATCATAGGTAAATGGAGCTCTCCGAGGGGCAGACAGTTCCCTCTGCACTCCCTTTTTTCTATTGTAAATTTGATATAATATATTTTCATAATCTATTTAAAAAAATCGAACGTTTTATTGACAAAATCGCTCGATTGTGATATAATATATTTATAGATAAACATATAATAGTTTTAGGAGGTTGTTTGTATGCCAATTACTGCTACTGAATTAAAATTAAATCTGGGAAAATATTTAGCTCTTGCAGAAAAAGAAGATATTTTCATTACAAAAAATGGAAAAGTTGTAGCTAAATTATCCAATCCAAATGTTGACCGTGTGGAAATGGCTAAATCATTGTTAGGCATTATTCCAGCTGATATTACTCTTGAAGATGCCATGACAGAAAGGATAGACAAAATATGAAAGTTTTATTAGATACTTGTGTTGTAGTAGATGTTCTTCAAAAGAGAGAACCATTCTATCAAAATGCCATGGATATCTTTCTATCAATATCTAATAGAGAATTAGAGGGAGTTTTAACTGCAAAATCTTTAACAGATATTTATTATATTATTAGGCGTAGTCTTCATAATGAAATGGAAACCCGTAAATATCTAAATACATTGTTTGTTCTATTTGATGTTGAAGATACATTCTCTATTGATTGTCAATTAGCATTACAATCAAAGATGAAAGACTATGAAGACGCTATTATGGTTGAAACTGCGTTACGCATTGGAGTAGATTGTATAGTTACTCGAAATATTAAAGATTATGAACTTTCTACAATACCAGTATTATCACCTGAACAATTACTTGCACAATTAAATAATGATGATTAATAAGTTTAGGTTTTAATTATTATATTTACATTTTAGGAGTTGATAAGGTTGTCTAATTATATTGAAAATCCACCAAGTGCAAATATTTTAATTAATTCAATGCGTTCTATTGGATATTCATTTGAAACTGCAATATCAGATATAATCGATAACAGTATTAGTGCTAATGCCAATGATATAGAAATTATATTTCCAAATTCCAAAGGTGAAGAATATATTTGTATTTGTGATAATGGTTGTGGTATGTCCTATAATGAGCTATTCGATGCTATGAAATATGGAAGTACTAATAAATTTTTCAATAGAAATAATCAAGACTTAGGAAGATTTGGTTTAGGCTTAAAAACTTCATCATTTTCACAATGTAGAAAATTAACCGTTATTAGTAAAAAGGATAATATATATTCTGGATTTACTTGGGATTTAGATTATTTATTAAATAATAATTCATCAAAATGGACTATTCAAGAGTATTCTTTAGAAGAGTTAATTAAAATGCCACATTTTAATTTTTTAAAAGCTATTGATAGTGGAACTATCGTTATTTGGGAAAATTTTGATATTATAAAAAAAACATCTAAGAACTCTGTGTTTATTGAGCTTACAAAGTATCAAAAAAAATTAGAAAGACATTTATCATTGATATTTCATAGATTTTTAAGTAAAGGTATCACTATAAGGATAAATAACTATTCTTTGATACCTTTAGACCCATTTTTAGAAAATCATAATAGAACTACTATTAAGAATGAAATTACTTTGAATATTAAGGACAATAACAATATAGAAAGAACTGTTATAATTCAACCTTATATTTTGCCTTATCAAAAATATATGTCGGAAGAAGATTTTGTTAAAGTTGGTGGTAAAGAAAAGTACACATCTATGCAAGGTTTTTATATTTATCGAAATGAAAGACTTATAATATATGGTACTTGGTTTAATAGACCTAAATCAGAATTAAGCAAGTATGCCCGAATAAAAGTTGATATTCCTAACACATTAGATGATATTTGGGAAATTGATATCAAAAAACAAAGAGCCAAAATACCATCAAATATAGAGCATAAGTTAAATAATGTTATTAATGATGTAATTGGAAGTTCTAAAAGAGTACAATCTTATAGAGGTAGAAGGACTAATAGTAATTCTAATATTGAATATATTTGGCAAAGAAAAGAAATTAGAGGAGGATTTGAATACTCACTTAATAGAAATGCTCAATTATTTAGCATTTTAAAAAGTTCTTTGGATAGTAATACTTGGAATAAAATGAATAAGATTTTTTTTGAGATAGAGAAAAATCTGCCTTATCATCAAATATATTTAGATGAGGCAGAAAATAAAGTTTCAAATATAGTTGAATTAACTAGTGAAAGAGAAAATGAAATTGAAGATTTAGCAAAATTTTTAATAAATATGGCTTTGGATAAAGGTAGCTCTAAAGATAATATCATTAATAAGTTATTTTTAAGTGAACCTTTTAATAATTATCTAAACTTAAAATATAAGCTATTAAAGGAGAATTTTTAATGAATACTGATAATTTAGAAAGTTTTATGAAAGTGATTCAATGTGCTTTAGATAACATACAAGATATAACTGAGGAAACTATTGATAAAACTATTGATTATTTTAAAAGAATATCGAAATATAAAGAATTAACCGATATACAGGTTCAAAAGTTAAAAAAAGAAATACAATCTAAATATGCAATGAAGATATCTGATGATTTAATAGCTATTTCTTCTTCTCGTAATTCAATTCCATGGTATGATGATAACAAGATTAACCATGATTTTTGGAAGAGATATAGAGCTAAGTTATGGAATATTAATACTGATGAACTTGATAAAAAAACTTTAAATAATAAATTTATTAATCAGTTGGGTAATCCTATTGATAGTAGTAGTTTCAAAAAAAGAGGTTTAGTAATAGGTGATGTTCAATCTGGAAAAACTGCTACATATATAGGATTAATGTCTAAATGTGCTGATGCTGGTTATAAAATATTTATTGTGCTGACAGGTACTATTGAATCTTTAAGGTCACAAACTCAAAAACGTGTAAATGACCAATTTATTCAAGAAAATTATGCAAATGCTTTAACTGATGAAGAATGTGATTTTAATCAATCTATTAATCATATTAAACTACAACCAAGTGATGATATGCCTTTGGTACTTGTTATTAAGAAAAATTCTAAAGTATTAAAATCTTTAAGTGATTGGTTAGATAACAATAAAAAATTTACAGAATTACCTATGTTATTGATAGATGATGAAGCTGATAATGCTTCTATAAATACTAATAAGAATGGAGAAAAACCGACTACCATAAATAGGTCTATTAGAAGTATTTTAGATAAATTTAAAAAGTCTAACTATGTTGGATTCACAGCTACTCCTTTTGCTAATGTATTTATTGACCCTACAACTGAAGAATCTATGTTAGGTTATGATTTATTTCCAGAGGATTTCATAATAGTTCTACCTACTCCCGACCAATATATAGGTGCTTTACAAATGTTTCCTAATGACAGTCAATATCATTCACAACTAAATTTTATTACTGATATAGATGAAACATCTTTAGATACTGAATTTTTTAATTATAAACACTCAAGTGATTGGGATGGAATTTTACCTGAAAGTTTAACAGATGCCATATATACGTTCTTTTTAGCAAATGCTATTCGTGATTTTCTTAGTGATATAGAAGAACCACGTTCTATGTTAATTAATATATCAAGGTATATGAAAGTTCAAGAAAACATTAAGTTTAAAGTTCAAGAAATCGTTGATATTTGTAGGAATGCTATTCAATATAGTCTTGTTGATGATTTAGAAAAAACTCTTGAAAATCCCATCTTGAATAGATTGTATAATTTATGGATGAATCAATATAACAGCAAAATTGAATGTACTTGGAATGATATTCAACCTATTTTGTATAATTCTATAAAAGATATTGAAATCAAAGTAATAAATAGTTCTACTAAAAACTCTGATAAGTTGGATTATATTAAAAATCCTAGTATGAGAGTAATTACTATTGGTGGAATGGCTTTATCTAGAGGTTTAACTTTAGAGGGCTTGTTGATTACTTATTTTTATAGAAATACTTGTAATTATGATGTTTTAATGCAAATGGGCAGATGGTTTGGATACCGTAACGGTTATGAAAATATTTTTAGAGTTTGGACAAGTGAACAATCTGCAGACTACTATTTAGATATTGCTAAAGCAACTGAACAATTAAAAAATGATATGAAAAATATGTTTGATAACAATCAAAAACCTAAAGATTTTGGTATTCGAGTTAGAAAAGCTAATAGTAATTTAAAAATTACCGCTAATAATAAAATGAGAAATACTAAATTAGTAACTAAACAAAAAAATTATTCGTCAGAAGTATTTGAAACACCATATATTTATAGTGATATAAATATTCAAAAACAAAATTATGATGTAACTATTGAATTATTAGAAGATTTAAAAATTCATAGTAGATTATTACAAGATATACCAAAAAGCAAAATAATTAATTTTTTAAGAAATACTAGATTTCCAAAAGGTAAGGCTAATTTTAATTCTAATGATATATGCACTATACTAGAGGAAAATAATTCGATTCTTGAATATTGGGATATTGCTATTATTAATGGTGATGGTTCTTTTTTTGATAAATTTGGAATAAATAAAGTTAAACGTAATCACAGTTCTATTAAAGGGGATATCATAAAAGTAACTAACCAAGGTAGAATAGGTGGTACATCTGATGGTAATATTGGTTTAAATGATTCTCAAAAAGAACAGATTCAAAAAAAAGTTGGTAAAAAAGATACTCCAAATAAATGGTTTACCATTGAAAGAAAACCTTTATTGATGATTTATTTTTTAGAATTAAGTAGTAGTGATAAGCCATTAATATTTGAAAACTTTAATAGTAATTTAGGCGATATCTGTCCTGTTGCTATTGCTTTAGGTTTTCCAAGAAATGAAGCTTTACAGAAAAGTACTAGAAAAGAAAATTATATTGTAAACATTGATTATGACTATTATGATAACGGAGTTGAAGAATAACATGAATATTAAATCTAAGTTTGAAGAATTTACATCAAATGGTTTTTTTAAAAGGGTAGATGACAATCATATATTAGATTTATTCGTTGGTATTGATAAATATGGGAAAAAATTTTTAGAATTACATCATACTCAGCCAATAGAAGATATTAGTTCTACTTATGCTATTGAGATAGCTCAATATAAAAAAGATAATAGTAATATTTTAAGGTTTTATCTAACTAATAACGATATAGAAACTCATTTTTATTCTTTTTGTGATGATTTGATAGAACAATCTAAAGAGTTACATTCCTCAAATCAAGGCTATTCATTCTTATTAAAAAGATTCTATAATTGGAAAAAATTATTTAAAAATACCATTTTTATTATGAACGAAAAGGAAATATTGGGGTTAATTGGTGAATTATATTACCTAAAAAATTTTATGTTTACCAATTATTCTGTTCATGAAGCTATTAATTCATGGACGGGTTCAATAAAAACTCATAAGGATTTTTCATTAAAAAATAAGTGGATTGAAGTAAAAACGGTGCAAAAGAATAGTTTAACTGTTAAAATTTCCTCAATAGAGCAATTAGATAGTATATACAACGGTATTTTATGCGTAGTTACATTAGAAAAAATGAGTGAACAATTTAATGGAATAAATTTAAATTCTTTAGTTGAGGATACTATGAAAGAAATATCTAACTTAGAAGATTTAGAATGTTTTAATGATAAACTATCTAAGTATGGATATTCATGTAATTTAGAGTATGATAAATTTGTATATGAGGTTATTGAATGTAATCAATATTTGGTTGATGAACATTTTCCAAAATTATCTAAAAAGCTATTACCTAATTCAATCGTAAAGGCATCTTATGAAATTGCTTTAAATAGCATAGTTAATAATTTAATTAAGGAGTAACTATCATGACATTAGATGAATATAAAAGAAATCTGATTGATGAATTAAGAGAAAAAGATATTGACACTGAATGTGCATTTATAAACTATGTTTTTGATTTGTTTAAGCAAGAACGTGAATTAATTGACCCAAAAGAATGTTATTTTAAAAAAACTTTTGGAAGTAATAGAGTTATGCAAATTAATGGATATAACTTTGATGAGGCTGATAAAAGTCTTTCTTTAATAATATCTGATTTTGAAAATAATTATTGTCCTAATGATATAAATAGAAAACAGATTGAAGAAGTATTATCTAAAAGACTAAAAAACTTTTTGGAAATTATTTGTGAACATAGATTAATTCATTATTGTGATGATTCAAACCCTATAATAGATGTTTCTAATTTTATATTGGATACTCTAAAAGATACTCAAAAATTAAAATTTTATATAATTACTAATAAAAAAATTAGTGAAAAAGTAAAAAAAATCAAAGCAGAAAGTTTCTGCAAAGATAAATATGATATTCCATTAGAAATAAATGTATGGCATTTAGAATATTTATATCAAAGGGCAACCTCTATTCAAGATGATGTTATTTATATAGATTTCAAAAAAGATTTTGATATTGATGGTATACCTTGTATAAAAGCAAATATTGGCGAAAATTTAAATTATAGTGCTTATATGGCAGTTATTTCAGGTAAACTATTAGCAAGTATCTATTATGAATTTGGTTCTAGGATATTAGAAGGCAACGTTAGAGCTTTTTTAGGTCTTTCTGCTAAAGGAGTAAATGCAGGTATAAAAAAAACTATTAAGGAATGTCCAGAGTATTTCTTTACTTACAACAATGGTATAGCAGTAACTTGTTCTAAGTTGGAAACAGAGTTGAAAGAAAATCAGCTATATATTACTGGTATCGAAGATTTACAAATTATAAATGGAGGACAAACTACTGCAACTTTGACTACATTATTATTATCTAAGAACAAAGATAAAGACAACTTTAATTTAGAAAAGATATTCGTACCTATGAAAATAACTGTTATAGAAGATAGACAATCAACTGATGAAAATGGTACTAGAATATATGATAAAATGGTACAGAACATATCAGAGTATGCTAATAAACAAAATAAAGTAACTAATGCTGATTTTTCTTCTAATAATCCATTTCACATCAACATGGAAAGATTATCTAAAAATTGTGGTGTACTTGTAGATTCTGTTAATACTACATATTGGTATTATGAACGTTCTCGAAAAAAATATAATCAAGAATTGTTTCCATTAAATGACGTTGAACAAAAAAAATTCAAAAAAAAGTATCCTAAAAATCAAATTATCACTAAGGAAAAACTTGCTAAATATCTATATTCAATAGAATGTAAGCCTGATATAGTTTCTAAAGGTGCTAATTATCTAATGAAAGAATTTGGAAAAAATATTGATAAACAATATCAAATAGATAGTACTAAGTTTAATGAAGTATACTTTAAGAAGTGTGTTGCTAAAGCTATTATTTTTAATACTGTTGATGATATAGTTAAGAATGCTGAATGGTATCCAAAAGGAGGTTATAAGGGTAACATTGTGCCATATACCATATCTAAGATAGTTAGTTCTATTCCTAATGGATATTCTATTAATTATAATCGCATATGGAATAATCAAACATTAGATAATGCTTTTATCGAAGAAATCAAAATAGTCGCTAAAATGACTAATGATTTCATTACAAACACTAATGATGGAGTTATTGTTACTGAATACTGCAAAAAGCCAGAAACTTGGGAAAAATATAAAAAAGTTCCTTATATCATAACCGATAAATTTAGAAATACTCTATCATTTGATTAGCAGTTAAGGGGTAATTTATGAGTATAAAAATGATAGAATTATTTAGTGGAATTGGAAGTCAAGCTAAGGCATTGAAAAAAATAGGAGTATCATTTAAGATTAAATATACTTGTGAATGGAACATTCATTCAATAGTAGCCTATGATTTAATTCATAATAACAATAAATTGCATAAATCAGCTCAAGAATTAAACAAAGAAAAACTTTTAGAAAAACTTTTGAAATATAATCTTAGTAATGATGGAAAAACTAAATTATCAGAAAAAACATTAAAAAATATGCATGAAGATGAATTAAGATTGATATATTCTTCTATATTAAAAACGAATAATTTTGTTGATGTAACTACAATAAAAGGCATACAAATGCCTGATGATTTAGATATTTTAACCTATTCTTTTCCTTGTCAAGATTTATCGAATGTGGGTGCTTTTCATGGATATACTAACGGTATTGATAGAAACGCAAATACTCGTTCTGGATTGCTTTGGGAAGTAGAAAGAATATTAAAAGAAATGACTGAGAATAATATTAACTTACCAAAATTTTTACTACTTGAAAATGTTCCTGCCTTATTAGCAAAAAAACACAGAAAGAATTTTAATGAATGGCAACACTTTTTAAAAAATATAGGATACTATAATCACATATATAAACTAGATGCTTTAAATTTTGGACTTCCTCAACATAGAGAAAGACTTTTAATGATAAGTGTTTTTATTGGCAATAATATCAATTTAGAAACCAAACTTGATAATTATTTTAAAACAAACAATTTACAAACCGAAGAATACTTAAACAAAAGACTTAAAAGATTAAAAAAGTTTAAAAAATATTCTCTAAAAGATATTCTTAAAACAGACTATTCTAATGAAACTTATAAACAGGAAGCTCTACAATGTCAACCAAATGATACTAAATCTAGACGTAATATTTGGAAAGATAACCCACAATTAATTACAGAAGATGGAACTATTGCAGAATTTACTGCTACTCTTACTACAAAACAAGATAGACACCCTAATTCTGGGAATATAGCGTTACCAAAAGAATATGAGTGTTTTAATAATAAAAAAAGTAAGTATAGATATCTTACTCCAAGAGAATGTTTTCTGCTGATGGGTTTTGATGAAGAAGACTTCCAAAATATAATTGATAATAATTATAAGGTCAATAATAAATACAATTTTTTTACTCGTGATAATTTAATAAAAATGGCTGGAAATAGTATCCCAGTAAATGTACTTGAATTAGTATTTAGACAAATATTAGACATTAAGAAAAAATTTTTTTTATAGTTTAAAAATCCAATATGCTTTTATAATTTTTTTTGTATCTTATGTTATTTAATTAAATATTCCAAAAAATCAATTAAATATTCCAAAAGTCACAATTTCTCTTTCTTTTATGATATAATAATTAAAGAAATATTTCTAATAAATTTTATTTTAGAATAGGAGGAATTGTCTTATGACACAAATTAAATGGAAAAAAAATATATTTTTAATTATTAGTATAATTGTAATGCTAAACTTCTTATTAGTAATAAAAAATATAAATAACCTTAATGTGTATGCTGCTTATGAAAATACATATATCAACACAGGAAATCAACAAGAAGATTTAGTTAAGGTGGCAGAAACACAAATAGGATACCATGAAGGGGATAATAATGATACAAAATATAATCGTTGGAATGGTAAAATAGGTGGCTATCCTGTAGATGGATATGGATATCCATGGTGTCAATGTTTCATATCTTGGTGTGCAAATCAAGCAAGTATTGGAACTGATATTATTCCTAAAACTGCAGGTACAAGTACAAGTATGTACTTCTTTAAAAATAGGGGACTTTGGAATAATAGTTCAAGTTATGGTGGTTCCTATATTCCAAAAAAAGGCGACATTATATATTATAGTAAATCATCTAATATAAACTCACCATCTCATGTAGGTATTGTTACCAACTGTGATGGTAGTACAGTCTACACTATTGAAGGAAATTATTCTGACAAAGTAAGTACAAGGACTATTTCTTTAAATAGTAACTCTATTATTGGATATGCTACACCAAACTATATAAATTCACCTTCTATAAATGTAGCTCCATCTTTTGCACGTTTACAAAAAAACCAAAACTGGTATGATTTAGGAGATGAAATTGAACTAATTCCTATATCTGACTATGCAACAGACTATTGGATATCCATATTTAAAGATGATGTTCAAATTGTTTTTGGAGAACATATAAAATTAAATGAATCATTTAATTTTAAAGCAAATCAATATGGTGCTGGAAATTATTATGCATGGATTTCTGCTTCAAATACAATTGGTTCAATTGATTCAGAAAGAATAGAATTTTCAATAATAGATGGTGTCGGTTACTCAAATATTAACCTCTCTAAATCAGTTTATAATATAAAAGATATTATTGATATATCCGTAGATACAATCTGTGCTAAAGGAACGGTTATAGGTATTGATAAAATTGGAGAAGGAAGAATTTTAACTGAAAATTGCAATTCTTCTTTTAGTATTGAAGCTGAGAAATTAGGCAATGGATTATATGGCACATATTTTTCAGTTTATAACAATTCAGCATCTATTGATACAAAGTGGGATTTTTTCTCAATAGATTCAGAAACAGAAGTTCCTAAAAATGTATCTCTTTCTAAAAATCAATATTGGTATGATATAAAGGACAAGATAACTCTTTCACCAAATTGTGACAATGCTAGAATATTTTGGATATGTATTAGAAAAGATGGAAATGATATAATTAACACTAAAATCATAGACGACTTTACTTTTGATGCTAGTCAATATGGGATTGGTAACTATTATGCATGGATTTCTGCTGTAAATTCAGCTGGTTCAACAGATTCAACTCCTATAGAATTTTCTGTAGTTCCTGAAGCATCATATACCAAAATTTATTCAAACAAAGAAATTTATAATATGGAAGACAATATTTTAATAACTGTGGATACAGTCTGTGCTAAAGGAACAGTTATCGGTATTGATAAAATTGGAGAAGGAAGAATTTTAACTGAAGAATGTGATTCTAAATATGAAATTTCTGCCAAGTCTTTAGGGCAAGGTGAATATAGTGCATATTTTACAGTATATAACGGTTCAGGCGGAACTGATACTGAAACAATTAAATTTACAATATTAAGTAATATGATTGGAGATTGTAATAATGATGGACTAATTTCAATTACTGATATACTTATACTAAAAAAATATATTCTAAATACTGAGGTTGTAATTCCTAATCCTCAAGTAGCAGATATAAATAGTGATGGTATGGTTAATGTTATCGACCTTATTCTTTTAAAGCATAAATACATTAATAGCTTTTAAGAGTTAAGAATTTTGATTATAAATAATTAAAACATACTTGTTCTTATCCAATATAAAACTATTTAGTGTACCCTAAAATAACACTCTATAAGGATATAATATTTGTAATGTTAGAATTATAATATATTCTAACATTACAAATTTAATAATACCTATTGCTTTTTATGTTCCATATGTGGTATAATGATATTCATGGGAGCGTGATTGACTATGAACTTAGCCTACATAAGAGTATCCAGTGTTGACCAAAATGAA
>ERZ825670.4040-NODE-4040-length-11698-cov-5.617023_pt1 | contig 11698 bp, 7 predicted proteins | sample MGYA00519929_ERZ825670 | MGnify/ENA primary metagenome ERZ825670 (study PRJEB31778, sample SAMEA3449207) | human gut metagenome | biome: human gut; feature: human-associated habitat; material: faeces | place: United Kingdom | collected 2010/2012 ...
GCGACGGACTGGAGCTCGTCATGCTCGGTGATCTGCCAGTGATAGAGTTTGGTGAAGAGCAGCACAAACGTCAGCACGCCGAACACGCCCAGAAGCAGCAGCGTTCTTGTCTGAATGATGCGGTTTGCGCGGCGCGCGGATTCGGGCCGTCTTTTCTGGTTCTGGGGGCGTGGTGCCACAGTCGTTCATCCTCCTTAAAAATGGAAAAGGAGTAAGGAAGCTCCTTACTCCTTATGTATAGCTTCGCTCATTTGAAATATTCCACCACTGCGCATACGCCGTTGCCAAGCGACGTGAGCGCCCGCGACAAAACGTTCTGGCTCTTCTGCTGGTAGACGACCACGCTGTCGGGCTCCGACAGGTCGATGTAGTAGACCTGCGAGGCGCTGGGCTTGGCCATACCGGCCGCGGCCGCCGCCTCCTTGATGGTGGTGAGGTCAAAGGTTTTTTCGTAGCGCGTGAGCAGCGCGACATGCTCGTCCTCGAGCGCGGAGATCTCCTTCTGCACGGAGACGACCTGCGCGGAGATTTCCGTCAGCTGTGCGCGGCACATGATCATCAGCGCGACCATTGCGCCCGACGATACGCCCTTGCCGCCCTTGAAGCCGTGCAGCGCCGGGAAGCAGTGCCCAAGCAGGCACGCGACGCCACCGAGAGCCATCCCCGTATCGCCCAGCAGCCAGAAGCCGATCAGCATCGCCGCCGCGGCCTTGAGCATATCTCCCGCGAGCGTAAGAAGTCCTGCGCACATTCCGAATACGCGCGCCATATTTGTCGCCCCGGCGTTGCCGCTGCCGTGTCTGCGTACGTCGCGCCCCAGCAGATTCTTCGACAGCAGGATGGATATGCTCAGTGAGCCGAGAAGATATCCGGCGACTACAACTATTGCAATATATATTACGTTCATTCTTATCTCCGTATTCGCACTTGGCGTATAATATTTAAAAATTTTTAAGTGTTTATATTATACACAGCTTATTTGCAGTTTGCAATAGATTATAGCCGTTTATATTTTAATTTTATCAAAACATTATTACAAACAAAGGCCGCGGCTTTTGCCGCGGAAAAGCATGACACATTCAAAAACTTGGTTTTTCCTCTTGATAATCCGGTTTTTCTGTGGTATTCTTGTAAGGCTATGAACGGGAAAATAGCGCTGTACGTTCCGGGCAGAGAATGGAGGTCATCGGCTGTAAGCCTCCTGCGGTGCAGGCGCTTGGTTCGCCCGCGAGCACCGGCCAATCCCCGGCGTGTGGAGCGCGTTACTGCTCCTTGAGTGCGGCGCAGTGCGCCGAACGTGGGTGGTACCGCGGAGGCTATGCTTTCGTCCCTATTCGGGACGGGGGCTTATTTTTTTGCTTTCCAAAGTTATTTCAAGTATTTTTCAAGGAGAATCGTGATGAAAGAGTTAATGCAGGGACTTAGAGACAGTTCCATCAAGGCCATTCTTGAAGCCGACGACATCGAGCTTCTGGAGAGCCTGCGCGTCAAGTATCTGGGCAAGAAGGGCGAGCTCACCGGCATCCTTCGCCAGATGGGCAAGCTTTCCGCCGAGGAGCGCCCCGTCATGGGTCAGCTGGCAAACCAGCTGCGCGGCGACATTGAGGCCGCCATCGAGCAGCGCAAGGCCGAGCTTGGCTCCAAGCTCATGGAGCTGAAGCTTGAGAGCGAGACCGTTGACGTCACGCTGCCGGGCGAGATCAGTACGCTGGGGCACAAGCACCCGATGTACAACGTCCTAGACCAGATCAAGGACATCTTCATAGGCATGGGCTTTGAAATTCTCGACGGCCCCGAGGTCGAGAAGGCGGAATACAACTTCACCAAGCTCAACATCGACGAAGGCCACCCCTCCCGCGAATGGACGGACACCTTCTATTTCAAGGACGACAGCAGCATCCTGCTGCGCACTCAGACCTCCCCGATGCAGATACACGCGATGGAGACCCGCCCCCTGCCCATCCGCATCGTCGCCCCCGGCCGCGTCTACCGCAAGGACGAGGTCGATGCAACGCACTCCCCGATGTTCCACCAGATTGAGGGCATGGTCATCGACAAGGGCGTCACGATGTCCGACCTGAAAGCCACGCTGAACCTCGTCGTCGAAAAGATATACGGCAAGGGCACCGTCACCCGCTTCCGCCCGCACCACTTCCCCTTCACCGAGCCGAGCTGCGAGCTGGACATCCAGTGCCACAAGTGCGGCGGCAAGGGCTGCCCGACCTGCAAGGGCGAGGGCTGGATCGAGGTCCTCGGCGCGGGCATGGTTCACCCCAAGGTGCTCGAGGGCTGCGGCATCGACTCCAACGTGTATTCCGGCTGGGCGTTCGGCATGGGCCTGGAGCGTCTGGCGCTTGGCCACTTCAAGATCGGCGACCTGCGTCTGATCTTCGAAAACGACGTCCGGTTCCTGGAGCAGTTCTGAGAAAGGAGAGCGAAGAAAATGAATTTAAGCAGAAATTGGCTCAACGAATTTGTTGACCTCCACGACATCACCGACAAGCAGTTCAACGACGAAATGACGCTCTCCGGCTCCAAGGTCGAGACCATCGAGCGTCTGGACGAGAGCCTCAAAAACGTGGTCGCGGGCAAGATCCTCTCCATGGAAAAGCACCCCGACAGCGACCACATGTGGGTCTGCCAACTCGACGTCGGCAGGGAGGAGCCGGTGCAGATCGTCACCGGCGCGTGGAACATCCACGTCGGCGATCTGGTGCCCGCGGCGCTGCACAAGTCCGTGCTGCCCGGCGGCGTGAAGATCGAAAAGGGCAAGCTGCGCGGCGTGCCGTCCAACGGTATGCTCTGCTCGCTCAAGGAGCTGGGCCTGACCGCCGAGCACGACTTCCCCTACGCGGTCATCACGCCCGCGGCGCTTCTGAACGACTATCATCCCATCGACCCCGCCAAGCCCTCCATCCCCGCCGACATCAAGCCCGGTGACAAGGTGTTCGGACCGGTCGCGGCGGCGAAGGTGCTCGAGTGCGCGCCGCAGGGCGACGGCACATTCCATACCTGTCTCGACCTCGGCGGCACGACCGCCTGCCCCGACACCGTCTGCTCCAACCTGCACGAGGGCGATCTGGTGGCCTACAACACCAAGTCCGACTCCATCTGCACGCTTGCCGACCTGCACGCCGAGCAGCGCGAGTTCCCGCACTGCATCGCCGACGGCATCTTCGTCCTGCGTGAGGATGATGTGAAGCCCGGCGACGACATCGCGAAGGTCATCGGCTATGACGACAGCGTGGTCGAGTTCGAGATCACGCCCAACCGTCCCGACTGCCTTTCCGTCATTGGCCTTGCCCGCGAGGCAAGCGCGACCTTCCACCGCCCTCTCAAGCTGCACACACCCGAGGTCAAGGGCTGCGGCGGCAGCATCGCGGAGCTGGTCGACATCGAGATCGAGGACGGCGAGCTTTGCCCGCGCTACACCGCGCGCATGGTGAAGAACGTGAAGATCGCGCCTTCTCCGAAGTGGATGCGCGAGCGGCTGCGCAACTCCGGCGTGCGCCCGATCAACAACATCGTGGACATTACAAACTACGTCATGCTCGAGTACGGCCAGCCGATGCACGCCTTCGACTTCTCCTGCGTGGACGGCGGCAGGATCGTCGTCCGCACCGCGCGTGAGGGCGAGGTCATTCAGACCCTCGACGGCAACGACCGCAAGCTCACGCCGAATATGCTCTGCATCTGCGACGAGCACAAGCCCGTGTGCGTCGCGGGCGTGATGGGCGGCGCGAACAGCGAGATCGTCGGCGATACGGCGATGGTCCTCTTTGAAAGCGCCAACTTCAACGGCGTGTCCGTCCGCCGCACGGCGGCGGCGCTCGGGATGCGCACCGACGCCTCCGCACGCTACGAAAAGGGTCTTGACCCGATGAACACCATGAAGGCTGTGCAGCGTGCCTGCGAGCTGGTCGAGCTGCTCGGCTGCGGCGAGGTCGTGGACGGCGTGATGGACGTCATCGCCAAGGACAAGGCCCCCACGGTCGTGAAGCTCGAGCCGGAGAAGATCAACGCCCTGCTCGGCACCGACCTGCCCGAGAGCCTGATGCGCGAGATCCTTCTCTCCCTCGGCTTTGAGCTCAGCGGCGACGACATTCTTGTGCCGAGCTGGCGCGGCGATGTGGAGCATTACAGCGACATTGCCGAGGAGGTCGCCCGTTTCTACGGCTACAATAACATTCCCTGCACGCTCATGCGCGGCGAGACGACGCGCGGCGGCTTCAGCGAGCAGCAGCTCTTTGACCGCGCGCTCGGCGAGACCTGCCGCACGCTCGGCTACGACGAGATCATCACCTACTCCTTCATCAGCCCGTCGTACTACGATAAGATCCGTATGCCGAAGGACGCCCCGCTGCGTAAAAGCCTGAAGATCCTCAACCCGCTGGGCGAGGACACCTCCATCATGCGCACGACCATCCTCCCCTCCATGCTGGAGATCATCACCCGCAACTACAACTACCGCAACAAGGCCGTGCGCCTCTACGAGCTGGGCAAGATCTACCTGCCCCGCGAGGACGGTCTGGCCGACGAGCCGAAGATCCTCTCCCTCGGCGCTTACGGCGATGGGATGGACTTCTTTACGCTCAAGGGCAGCATCGAGGCCATTCTCCGCGCCTGCCGCATCAAGGACGTCCGCTTTGAGGCCTGCACGGACAACGCCTCCTATCACCCCGGCCGCTGCGCGAAGGTCTATGCCGGCGATGTCGAGCTGGGTGTGTTCGGCCAGATCCACCCGCTCGTCGCGGCCACCTACGGCGTGGACGCGGAGATCTATGCCGCTGAGCTGCGCTTTGACGCGCTCTACTCCGTGCGCGGCGGCATCCCCGTCTACCGGCCGCTGCCGAAGTTCCCCGCTGTTACACGCGATATCGCCGTGGTGTGCGCCGAGAGTGTCACCGTCGGCGCGCTGGAGGACTGCATCCGCCGCGGCGCGAAGGGCCTTTTGAAGAAGGTCGAGCTGTTCGACATTTACCGCGGCGTGGGCGTCGCGCCGGGCAGCAAGTCCGTTGCGTTCAGCCTGACGCTGCGCGCCGATGACCGCAGCCTCACCGGCGAGGAGGCCGACGAGGATGTGAAGAGCATCCTTGCGCTGCTCGAAGCCGAGCTGGGCGCGAAGCTGCGCTGACAAAAGAGCATTTTTATCAGGGACCGCATGGCACGAGAATTGCCGTGCGGTCTCTTCCCATTGCCCAAATTTCTTTCGTTTTTCGGCAAAAAGGCATGGACAAGCGCGGGAAATCGTAGTATACTCCATGCAACAGATATCACGGATGTTTAAGCCTAACATTAGAAATAATTATGATAAAGCAAGAACAGGAGGATCGTGACGATGGCATACAAGGAAAGCTACGCGGGCAGGATCAACCGCAAGCTCAACAAAAAGCTCCATGTGGTAGAGGTCGCGGCGGGACGGCAGAAGGCCGACCTCGTTTTGAAGAACGCGACCTATGTAAATGTGTTCTGCAACCAGCTCAGCCGCGGCGACATCGCGGTAGCCGAGGGGCTGATCGCCGGCATGGGCGGCCACTACGAGGGTGAGGTCGAGGTCGACATGAGCGGCAAGCTCGTGCTGCCCGGCTTCGTCGACGCGCATATCCACCTCGAAAGCTCGCTCGTGAGCCCGAAGGAGTTCGCCAAGGCCGTCCTGCCCCATGGCACGACGACCGTCATCACCGACCCGCACGAGATCGCCAACGTCATGGGCACCGACGGCATCGAGTATATGCTTCAGGCGACCGAGGACCTGCCGCTCGACGTGCGCTTCATGCTGCCGAGCTGCGTGCCCGCCACCCCGCTCGACGAGAGCGGCGCGAACCTTGACTACCGCGCCATCGACAGCTTCTACGAGCACAACCGCGTCGAGGGCCTTGCCGAGATGATGAACTACGTCGGCGTCGCCAACGCCGACGAGCAGGTGCTCGAGAAGATCGTTGCGGCGCAGGCGCACCACAAGAAGATCGACGGTCATGCCCCCGGACTTTCCGGCAACGATCTCAACGCCTACGTTGCCGCCGGCGTCTACTCTGACCACGAGTGCTCCGATATGGGCGACGCGCTCGCCAAGCTCGAGCGCGGCCAGTACATCATGATCCGCGAGGGCACCGCGGCGCGCAACCTTGACGCGCTGCTGCCGCTGCTCACCCCGCAGTATTACACCTACTGTATGTTCTGCACGGACGACAAGCACCCCAACGATCTGCTGGAAAAGGGTCACATCGACTACATCATCAAGAAGGCCATCGCCGCGGGTGTGGACCCCATCATCGCCGTCAAGTGCGCGAGCCACCATGCTGCCCGATACTTCCTGCTCAATAACCGCGGCGCCATCGCGCCCGGCTTCCTCGCCGACTTCGTTATCATCGACAACTTCCGAGACTTCAATATTCTCGAGGTCTACAAGAAGGGCAAGCTCATGTTCGACGGCAAAGAGGTCGCGCCCTTTGAGGCTCCCGAGATCGACCCGCATCTCATCAAGCGCTCCCACGAGACCTTCCACGTCGCGCACCTCACCGCCGACGATTTCACCGAGACCCGCCCGCGCGCCGTGCTCGGCATGGTCCCGGGCGAGATCGTGACGACCGACGCCGGCTACGCCGACAGGATCGACCTGGAAAACGACATCCTCAAGATTGCGGTCATCGAGCGCCATAAGAACACGCACCACATCGGCATCGGCTACATCAAGGGCTACGGCCTCAAGTCCGGCGCGGTGGCGACCTCCATCTCGCACGACAGCCACAACATCATCGTTGTCGGCACGAACGAGGAGGACATCGCGGCGGCAGCCAACCGCGTCGTCGAGCTCGGCGGCGGCATCGTCGTGCTCGACCACGGCGAGGTGCTCGGCGAGGTCCGGCTCCAGATCGCGGGCATCATGAGCGAGGAGCCGCTCGTGGACGTCAACCGCGAGCTGGAAAACGCCAAGGAAAAGGCGTTCGCCCTCGGCGTGAGCCGCGGCGTCGATCCGTTCATGACGCTCTCGTTCATGGCGCTGCCGGTCATTCCGACGTTGCGCCTGACCACCCGCGGCGTGTTCGACACCGTGACGCAGAAGTACGTCTGAAAAAGGCCGCGCCGGACGGCGGCGCAGCTGCCCGGCGGAAACGAATCAAAAAACGGGAGACACAGGGTTTGCACCGTGTGTCTCCCGTTCGTTATGCAAACGCAGGACAAAAAATGCGCCGTTTCCTCGTCTCCGCAGCCTTCAAAAAGCGGACTGCAATTTTCTGCTTGCTCCCTGCGCGGGGCTGTGATAAAATAGCATTGCTATGCGGGCATGATGAAATTGGCAGACATGCGAGATTTAGGTGATGTCACCTCAGTGAAGATTTTTCTGGCATATAATCACATAACATGATACACTAAAAACAGCTGATGTGGAAATGCAGCTCATATGCGGGCATGATGGAATTGGTAGACATGCGAGATTTAGGTGATGTCACCTCAGTGAAGGATTTGCCGTTCCATTCGTCGCCCGCTCCCCCAAAACTAAATATGCGCCTGTGATGGAATTGGTAGACATGCGAGATTTAGGTGATGTCACCTCAGTGTAGGTTTTTGCAAATGGATGAATTTGCAGGAGGATATGCCGATGGGAAAGCTGAGAAAACAAAATAGCAACTTACCCGCATTCCCCAGAATAACACCTGATAAGACCGAAACTTTTGCTGGCAAGTGGACTGCCCGTGTTACTAAGATATTCAATCAGCCTGATGGCTCTATTATTAAAGCGACCAGAAAAATCAACAAAGATGGGAGTATAACCGATAAAATCGAGCATAGGCACAAATAACATATCTGTGCTTCATCTTGGTCCCTTGCGGTACCAAACAATAAAAAATAGCGGCAGTTTCTCCTGCCGCTCATATATGCGGGTATGGTGGAATTGGTTGACACGCAGGATTTAGGTTCCTGTGCCGCGAGGCGTGTGGGTTCGAGTCCCACTACCCGTACCAAAATGTGTTGATGAAAGATACAACGCAGAAAGCGCCGCACAAAAGTGCGGCGCTTTCGCATATAATGTGCCACTTTTAGAATGAAAAAGTTGCAAAAACTCGATTTTTTAAAATTTCAGTTTTGCCCAGCGAGAGGCGACATTTTTAAGATGCGCCCTGCCGAATTTATGGTCTGGTGTGGTTCGAACACTGAGGCTTAAAAAAGAATAAAGAATAAGAAGGCAGGCCGCCGTTCGGTTCCCTATGTGGGAGCGGACGGCGGCCTTTTTCGACTCATAGGTGCTTATGTTGCTTTCGCTTCGTTTGTCTATCATTCCTTGGTGGTATTGGTAATAGCTTTTACTGGACCTTTCGGGTATGCTTGCGTTACAAAAACGAGGAGGTATCCAAGAATGGCAACCACTAAAAACTTGTGCGCTAAATGTTGAGCTCAATATTTTTTGCATTATGTGGAGTGAAATAAAATGGTAAGTGCAACTGTAAAGCCCAAGTAGGCTGGGGATTACGGCAAAAACACTCACCATTTTATCCAGAAGATCACAGTGGAGGATGCGGAAACCATCCACGTCCACTTCCGAGATTCGGATGTGGTACTGGAACAAGGTTTAGAATGAATGGAAAGGGAGAAAAGAAATGGCACTCTTTAATAACCGGTGATAGCTTTGTGCTGAACTGAGCTTTTGTGGCCTGGGGCGGCAGAAAGATGATGGACGCTAAAGAAATCAAAAAGAATCTAATTTTCTCTTCTTTTTTTTTGCATACTATGCTATGATAACTTATACTAACTAACTCTTTTCGGCGCGGGAGGTAATAACATGATATTATCATTGAAGAACATTGGAAAAGTTGAAAGTGCAAAAGTTGAATTAAATGGGATTACTGTTATTGCAGGAGAGAATGATACCGGAAAGAGTACGATCGGAAAAGCATTATATAGTATTTTTAATGGCTTTTACAAAATAGAATCTAAAATTCGAGATGAACGCGAAGATAATATTGAGCGTTTACTGGATGTGCTCTATCACAATGTAACAAATAGAATGACTATGCGTGTAGATACTGAAGAAATCGCGCATACAATAAATATAAATGCTGATAAATATCGTAATGATTCTACTTTACTGCGTGCAGATATTATAGAAGCGATATCTCTGAGTGATTCAAATTTCACCCAAAAGACTAAAGACATTGCATCGGAAGAGCTAAATGAGATTTTTAAAAGAATTGAGGATGTTCTTGCTATTTCCGATAACGATGTTTTTACTTCTGTCCTAACTAAAAAATTAGATGTGGAGTTTAGTGGTCAAGTCAATAACATTTTTACTGATGAATCAGGAGAGATTACCCTGCAAATCAAGAATAATAGTGTTACTATTAAAATAGAAGACAATACGGTTCAATCCATTTCGGAGAATCTGCATTTAAATACAGAGGTTATATATATTGATGATCCTTTTATCATGGATGAAATGAGTTACCCTGTTTTTTATGGTAGATTTGGAACTTATCCGGATCACAGAGAACATTTGTTTTCTAAATTGTTGGGAAAAGAAGCAGATGGTAGCATAATTGCCCAAATCATTACAACTAATAAGCTTGATAAGATTTATTCTAAAATAAACTCTATTTGCAATGGAGAAATAGTTCGCAATAAGCGAAGAAGTTTTGGATATAAATCAAGTGGTTCTGATAAAGTACTGAATTCAAAGAATGTGTCGGCGGGGTTAAAAACTTTTGTTATTTTAAAGACATTGCTTCAAAATGGAACTTTGGAAGAAAATGGTACGATTGTTTTAGATGAACCTGAGGTTCACTTGCATCCAGAATGGCAACTGATTTTTGCGGAGTTAATTGTCCTGATTCAGAGAGAGTTTAATATGCATATTCTGGTTAATACACATAGTCCCTATTTTCTTAATGCTATTGAGGTGTATGCGGCAAAATATCAAATTGCTGATAGATGTAGATATTACCAAGCCGTTTCTCATGGGAATATTTCAAAAATTGAAGATGTTAGCGATGATGTAGATGTGATTTATCAACGATTAGCACGACCTCTACAGAGATTAGAAAATGAGAGGTGGAGTGGGGATGATTGATTTATCAAAATATCTGATATTTGAGAATAACAAAAAAACTTTTAAGGAAACTTCGAAGGATGATCATGATGGTAGCATCACATATATGACGGAATCACAATATCAGGTAATTAGCTTTGATGATGTAAAAGAAGAATATATTAAGGATTTAGGATTAAAAGCTGTTCCAAGATCGAATGATGCACTACTGTCTTTGCCTGATGGAAGCCTTGTATTTGTCGAATTTAAAAATGGCTATATTGATTCAAAAGATCAGCACGATATAAAGAAAAAAATCTTTGATAGCATGCTTATATTTTCTGACATTGTGGAGACGGGTATTTCACATACCCGAGCAGAAATGGATTATATTTTGGTCTATAATCAGGCGAAAAATCCTCTTGAGGCAAGCAGTACTAAAACAAAGGTCTCCGATTCTGAGTCTCGTGATGCAATAGCAAAAAAACTTTCCAGTTTAGGACATACAGAATATGTGAAATTTGGCTTAGACATTTTTAAGAACTACTGTTTTAGAGAGGTTTATAGTTATACTATACAGGAATTTGAAAAAAATTTTCTTGCAAAACACGCCATTTGAATAAGTGAAGGTGTCTTGTTTCGCTGTGGCACAAGGCTTTGCGCCTGCATCTTTTCTGTCAACACCCGACAATGTTAAAGAATCCGAACCAGTTCTTTTTTGAATAGAACCGGTTCGGATTCTTTAATTTCCTTCGATAGATGTTACGGTGTTATGCCGCGCAAACGACCGCGAATATTTCTACGTAAAAGAATAGATTTCTCGAATTGTGCCTCAGAATATACTTTCGTAGAATTCAGGGTAGTCAACTTTATTTCAAATATAAGTTTTCGAAGACAATACAGTTAAGATCATCTTTTATAAGTTAAACACAAAGTGTGGCGCTACTTTTCTTTTTCGTTATGGTCTATAAGTACTTATTTCTGTTATGATACCTTTTATTGTATCCGGTTGCCGTTCGAAAAATGCTTGTTTTGCAAGTTCTGTTAAAATTGGTTCTGTATCCAACCCAAACATGTCAATGGTATATTTCGCCTTTTGTTTCTTCACAGCATCAGCATCTCTTTTGGGTAGTGAAAGAACATTCTCATTCTCATCAAATTCAAAATATTCAGTTGGATCATCCAAATATGGATGAACAATCTTAAAAGACCACCGCCTATAATTTGTCGTCCCATTTTTTGATTCGACCGTATCATTTTGTCCTTTGCAACCTGATGAATTACAATGATGGCACGCATACACGAGATTGATTGGTAAAAATGTGCATTCCGTGTGGTAAGGTCTTTTAGGTCCGCCCTTTGGCGCAATATGGTCGATTTCAGGATTGCGACTGGATAGCGGGAGTCCACAATATGCACATTTCCCATTCTGGTTTGCAATTAATTTCCCTTTAATTTCATCTTTGAAAGATGAAACACATGGTTCATCTCTTGTCCAGCCTCCAGGAATATTGTATCGATTAACTGCTTGCTGAATGGTTTCCGTAATTACTATCTCATCAAGTTTGTGGTTAATCACTTAATTCTCTCCTCGGCCTTTCTAAGTATAAGGCGACAAAGAGAGCTTCATGCTCCAGCCCGTCATCCCGATCAAGGGAATAGTAGGCTTTGTGGCGG
>ERZ825670.4048-NODE-4048-length-11683-cov-5.071981_pt1 | contig 11683 bp, 8 predicted proteins | sample MGYA00519929_ERZ825670 | MGnify/ENA primary metagenome ERZ825670 (study PRJEB31778, sample SAMEA3449207) | human gut metagenome | biome: human gut; feature: human-associated habitat; material: faeces | place: United Kingdom | collected 2010/2012 ...
GCGATATCCCGGCCCGCCTGTACCCGGTGGGCCGTCTGGATAAGGACAGCGAGGGCCTGCTGCTGATGACCAACGACGGCGCCTTTGCGCAGGCCGTCACCCATCCGTCCGGCGGCATCTCCAAACTGTACCGCGTCACCGTGCAGCCCCGTGCCGATGAAAGCCAGATCTTGAAGCTGAGCAGCGGCGTTGTGCTGGACGACGGCACCAAGACCATGCCCTGCGCCATCAATGTCGTCACCGACGAGCCGGGCCGCACCGTTATGGAAATGACCCTGAAAGAGGGCAAGAACCGCGAGATCCGCCGCATGTGTGAGACCGTAGGCCTTGAGGTGGTGCGCCTGAAGCGCAACGCTGAGGGTGTCGTCAAGCTGGGTATGCTCAAGCCCGGCACCTACCGCGAGCTGACCAAGGCCGAGATCAACGGCCTGCGTGCCGCCGCTGCCAAGGGCCGCGCCCAGACCCGCAGCGCCGCGCTGCAGTCCAAGGCCGCCGAGCGCCGCCCCCGCGGCCCGGTGGGCAAGGGCACCCAGAAGAAGCGCTGATCGCAGACGAAAGCCCGCTGCCGGACAAGGCAGAAAAGCAAAATTCATACGCCCGGCAGTTCAATATGCCGCTGCCAAAAAAAAAAAAAAACACGGTGCAGAGATGCACCGTGTTTTTTTCTTGCCTGTGAAGGCCCTTCCGCCCGCCCCGAATGGGCCCGGAACAGGCGGTGGACGATGCCATGCAACGTATCTGTGCGGGGAGCGTTTCAACTCACGCCCTCCGTGGGGAGGGCGACGCAGCCTTGATGGCCTGACCGTCACTGGCGTCTGATTTCAATCCACGCCCTCCGCGAGGAGGGCGACATCCACATAGCCGTCAGTTCTTTCTTTGCCGGAAGATTTCAATCCACGCCCTCCGCGAGGAGGGCGACACGCCCACGTTGGGGTTTGCCACCTGATAAGCGGATTTCAATCCACGCCCTCCGCGAGGAGGGCGACTTCCGCCCTGGTGGCGGGCGCTGCCAAACAGATCATTTCAATCCACGCCCTCCGCGAGGAGGGCGACGGCTTTTGTTGCCCTTGTCATCGTATGCCCAACATTTCAATCCACGCCCTCCGCGAGGAGGGCGACATATGACCCATCCAACAGAAAACAAAATACCAGAATTTCAATCCACGCCCTCCGCGAGGAGGGCGACGCCTGCCAACATCAATGGCACTGCGCGAAGGCATATTTCAATCCACGCCCTCCGCGAGGAGGGCGACCCCGCTTGACTTTGCCGTGGTTTCGTGGTTATAATATTTCAATCCACGCCCTCCGCGAGGAGGGCGACGGCAGAGCGAATCAGCCGCAACGATTTCGACAAAATTTCAATCCACGCCCTCCGCGAGGAGGGCGACGTAAAGACACTGACGAACAGACGTTCGGATATCAAATTTCAATCCACGCCCTCCGCGAGGAGGGCGACGGGCTTTCTTCCATCCGCTGAACCTATGAAAGGAATTTCAATCCACGCCCTCCGCGAGGAGGGCGACAAAAGCTGCTGTATTTCACAGATACCTATTACCTATTTCAATCCACGCGCTCCGCGAGGAGGGCGACGGCGCGGGAAAACGGCGATTTTGAGGGGTGGAATTATTTCAATCCACGCCCTCCGCGAGGAGGGCGACGTCGGCGGCTCACCTCATGGGGTGGAGTGCTGAAAATTTCAATCCACGCCCTCCGCGAGGAGGGCGACCGTTGCGGCGCTCCATAGGCCAGCCCGCCCCGGTATTTCAATCCACGCCCTCCGCGAGGAGGGCGACTCAACATTTGACGAAAAATTGTTGTGATAAACGGATTTCAATCCACGCCCTCCGCGAGGAGGGCGACCAGCGAGAGCGGAAGTGTATCAGGCTCAAACGACATTTCAATCCACGCCCTCCGCGAGGAGGGCGACATTACACCGGTAATTGCCATGATATCATCTAATCCATTTCAATCCACGCCCTCCGCGAGGAGGGCGACTCTAAATCCGCTGTTAATGATTGTTGGTGCTTTATTTCAATCCACGCCCTCCGCGAGGAGGGCGACCATCTTATGGGAGCACTGGAAACAATTCATGGGGATTTCAATCCACGCCCTCCGCGAGGAGGGCGACCTGCAAGGGAATGGCGGCTGATATCGTAGTAAAAATTTCAATCCACGCCCTCCGCGAGGAGGGCGACTTGTAAAATCCGACTTGCGCGTTACCTGACATCGATTTCAATCCACGCCCTCCGCGAGGAGGGCGACAGCAAAAGCGGCGAAAAAATCCACCACGTTTGTTCCATTATACACACTTGTGCACAATTTGAAAAGGAACTTTACGAAGGCTCCGGCGAAATGCAAAACAAATCGTGCTAAGGTGTCTGTTTTTGCAGTGCGAACCGCCCGGGGAAACCATGGGAGCTTGTGCCTCGCACGGCGGGGGATGCTAGAACATCAACACGTCATCCTGCGCAAAATCGGGGTGCAGGCCGACATGCTCCACCTTGCTCTGGTAGTTGTTGCCCAGCTGATAGAACCGCAGGCTGTCCAGTGCAGGGTCGATCAGCGCGGTCAGCTCGGCCTTCAAAACGGCGTACTGCGAAGCGTTCAGCAGGCACTCGAACACCGAGTTCTGCACCCGCTGGCCGTGGTTGACGCATTTCTTCGCCACCTTGCGCAGGCGCTTGCGGCCTGCAGGCGTTTCGGTGTTGACGTCGTAGGTGATGAGAACCAGCATGAACGGCACCTCACTTCCAGAAAAACGGCGGATATACGTCCAGATCGCCCCGCAAAGTCCGTGCCAGCAGCAGCGCCTGCACATAGGGCACAAGACCCCAGCTGAGCTTTTCTTTCAGGAAAGGGTGGGTGATGACCTCCCGCTTTTTCAGCTGCCAGGCGTGCAGGAAGGCGCGGCGGCCATCCTCGGTCAGCAGAACGGCACCGTTTTCCTGCTTTTCAAACTGTTTCGCGTTTACGACCTTCTGGTTGATGCAGGAGAGCACGAACCGGTCCGCGTAGACGGCACGCAGCTCCTCCATCAGGTCCAGCGCCAGGCTGCGCCGTCCGGGGCGGGCGCGGTGCAGGAAGCCCACATAAGGGTCCAGTCCGACCCCTTCCAGCGCGACGGCACAGTCGTTGGCCAGCAGGGAATACGCAAATGACAACAGCGCGTTCACGTTGTCCCGCGGCGGTCGGCGGCTGCGGGAGGTGAAAGCAAAATCTTCTTTCTGCTGCAGGATCAGCGCATGGAACCGGTCGAAATACCGCTGCGCCGCCTCGCCTTCCAGACCGCGCAATTGCTCTAAATCTTCGCAGGTCTCCAAAAGCGGCAGTGCGGCGGCCAGCTGTGCGCTGGTCTGCTTGAGCTGCTCCACCGGCACCCGCTGGGGGTGGTCGCGGGTGGCACGCTCCAGCACCCAGCGGGCATTGTAAACCTTGCCCAGGATGAAATTGCGGGCGTAGGCGCAGCTGCGGGCCTCGCTGGCAGAAACTTCATACTGCGTCTGCCGCAGCAGAACATTGCCGCGTTCCTCGCCCACCGTGCGGGCCAGAAAGCGCCCCTGCGGTGAGAAAAAGCACAGGTCGATGCCCAGACGGCCGCACTTGCCCATCAGGGCGGGGGAGGCACCGGCGTAGCTGAAGCAGAGGATGCTTTCCAGCGTGTGCAGCGCCACTCGGCCGACTTCGGCCTTGTCGCAGCTGACGACCACATTTTCGCCGTCCAGCGAGAGGTAGGCGCTTTCGTTCAGCACGAACAGGGTGTTCAGGAATTGCCGCATGATGTCACCTCCGTGGCCGCTTCGTCCAGATGGCTGCGCAGATAGGCCTTTGCGTCCGCGTTCCGGCAGAGCACGGGCAGGCAGAGCTCCTTCAGCGAGCAGGCGTTGCAGTGCTTGCCGGGCTTCACCTTGGGGGTGTAGCCGCGGGCGAAATACTGGTTCATTTCGTCGGCCATGCGCTGGGTGGCGGCGCGCAGTTCTTCCGTGAACGGCACCACCTCCCGGCGCCTGGTCTCGCAGTAATACAGCGCACCTTCCGGGATGCGGCACACCAGCATTTCCTCCAGCGCCATGGCCTGGGCGCAGAGCTGCAGCCGGTCGGCGTCGGTCTCTTTGGCGTGCCCGTGTTTATACTCCACCGGATATGGCTGCCAGAAGCCGGGGGCGCTCTGCAAGGAAATGCCCGCCTCGCTGGCCCGAAATTCCACCACGTCGCAGTTGCCGGACATCCGCAGCCGATGGCTGACCACCCGCATTCCACGGGTGATGAGCAGATCTTTGCGGCGCTCGGTCTGGGTATCGTCGTGGCAGCGGGCGTGGTCCAGCTGCCCTTCGGTGGTGCGCAGGTTTTCCGCCCACTGCTGCTCCAGGTGGATCAATGCCCACTGACGGCGGCAGAAGGCAAAGTGCTGGATGCCGGACATCAGCAGGTAGTCGTCCGGCGCGTCCATCAGTTGAACCTCTCGCAGGTCACGCCGTCCGGCAGGGTGTCCGCAACGGTGACGGTGTAATCCTGATAGCTGCGGGGCGCGATGACATCCTCCTTCCGCTGGACCTTGACGGCATCAAACAGCTTGTAGGAGGGGGCGTTGCCCAGTTCGGAATCGTGTTTGAACACGATCAGCTCCCGCACGGCCATCTTGCCGCGGGCGGCGCTGTGGTCGTTCTCAAACATGTTCAGGATGGCCTGCCACAGCAGCTGCAGGTCATCCTCCGAGAAGCCGGTGGTCTTGCGGGCCAGATTGGCCGAGACATAACCCTCGGCGCGGTACAGGCCGTACGGCACGATGTGCTTGCGGCCCATCTCGGTGCCCTTCTTTTCGGCGCCGGCTTCGGTGGTGATGGCCACGCGGGTGATGGTGACTTCCTGCGGCAGGATGGGGTCTACCGAGCGTGCAAAGCTCAGCTGCACCGGGCCGCGCACCTGACCGCAGTTCAGCGCGCCCTTTACAAAGGTGGTCATCACGGCACCAAAGGTGCGGATATCATAGAAATTCGCGCACATATAGTCGCGCAGTTTGCGGTCGATGTCCGGGTCGGATCTCTTGGCCTTTTTCAGGTCTTCGTCCGGGGCAAGGCCGCAGGCGGTCAGGGCTGCAGCATCGCTGCGGTTCAGGGGCACGCCGTCCTTGATGTAGATGCGGTAGCCGTCTTCATCCTCTTTCAACGTTTCTACATAGTTGCGGATCTTGCGCTTGAGGCAGACGTCCGTCACCAGGCCGTAACCGGTCTCCGGGTCGATGCGGGGCATGTTGCCGGCATCCGGGTCGCCGTTGGGGTTGCCGTTTTCCACGTCGAACAGAATGACAAAATCGTAGCGGTTCTTGATGGGCTCAGACATGGTTTATTCCTCCTTGTTTTTCTTCTCAAAGCGTTTCTGGGTTTGGTGATAATAGCCGATCTCAAACTTGCCCTGATCCGGCAGGCTCAGCCGGGCGGGGAAGCCGCTTTCCGGCACAAGGGCGGCCAGCTCGGTGATCTGCTTGTTGTAGAAGACCGCCTTGCCGTCCGGCAGCTTCTGCAAATGTTTCTGTGCCAGCTTGAGCAGGGTGGGGAACACAAGAGCCGGTGTGGCACAGGCGGAATTGAAATACCGGTCTTTGATGGTGGTGTTGATGCCGGGGTTGGCATCGCTCTGCACTGCTTCCAGCACAGAGAACAGCCGCCCCAGAATGTAGGGCACATTGGTGGTTTCGTTCAGGCTCACAGTAAAGACCTCCTTGTTCAGATCGGTGGGGGAATTGCGCAGGTAATAGGCTTTCAGAATGGCGGCACGCCCGCGGGTCACGTCCTGCTCGGCGCGGATGCGCATCGTCACGCCGTTGAGCAGTGTGGCGGGGTAGCGCCCGCCGGTCAGCACGGCACGCAGCAGGTCACCGGCCAGCTGCGGTGCGGGGGAGGGGCTGCGTTCCTTGCGGTTGACGGTCTCCATGGCCAGTGCCCAGACGGACAGCGTTTTGCGGTTATCATAGGCCGGGCGGGTGATCTCCAGTGCGTCGGCGTGTTTTTGCAGGTTCCGGGCAAAGGTTCCAAAAGTATCCCGCAAGAAGAAACGCACGGAAAGCCGCGCGGCGTTGGGGGCCAGCCCCAGCACATAAAAATGCTGATCCGGCGCAAGCTCTTTTTCAAGGAACGGCACGGTCTGCCCGGCGGCCAGCCGCCTGAGCGCCGCCTGCACATCCGCTTCCTCAATGCCGGAAGCTTCCTCTGCACCAAACAGGAACAGGCTGAACGCATCCTGATACGCAGGCTCCGCACTCTCGGCCCAGCAGACGATGGTGGTGTCACCCACGCGCTTGCAGTGGTTCCGGTCTGCGATCAGCAGGTTCAGCGCGGTGGTGTAGGCAAAGGCGGCGTACTCGCTCACGGGAGCGTTTTCGCCCTGTTTGTGGCCGTAGGAGTGAGTGGAAGGATTCTTAAAGGATACAAGAGCACCGCCAGTAGACTTTGTACCGGGGACACCCTTAATATTGGAATGGACTAATGCAATTGGGGAATGCTTGCCTGTGATTAAACAACACGCCGCGGGAGAGTCATTTTGAGATGAAAAATAGTAAGTTTCCCAAGCAGATTGGATGGCGGTTTCCTCTGTGGTAAACAAATGTGTATGATTACTTGATTCGTAGCTTAGAACTAGATTGACATTGCCAGTGAGCTCTTTCCATATTGGAGCCAAGAGCGGATGCATAGAAGAAGCAGAAGGGTTCCAATGATCAAAATATCGCAGAATTGCCTTTGCGGCAGGTGTATCAATGCCGCGTAAAATGCTGTGATGAAGCGCTGAACAAGCATCAAAACATTGCCGCGTGCGTACGGTACAACCAGTTTCATCCATGCCAAAAATATAAGATGCTTTATCACATAGAAAACAGGCAAAGACACCGGAAGTTCGCTTCTTGTGCTCTGGTACCCGCAGCTCCCGGGGGACGATGACCGTCTTTTTGCCCTTGGTCTCGCTGACGCGCAGGTCCACAACGTCCACCAGCTGCCCGGCGTCATTCAGACGCAGCTCATAGCTCACCTTGAAGCGGCCGTCCCAGCCGGGTGCGGCGATCTTGCCCTGCCGCAAAAGCTGCTCATAGTAGGCGGTCAATGCTTGCAGGATCATGTGAACACCTCCACATTCCGGCAGTCCAGCACGCCGTCCACCAGCTTTGCCCGGAAGAACTGAGGCTGGATGTTTTCCGGGTCCGCGTAGTCCAGGTCATAGAGCATGAAGCCCAGGTCCTGCGTGACGGGCAGGGCAGGGATGGGCTCCCCGGCGGGCCATTCGCGGAAGTTGGCCGGAAATTCCCGGCAGCCGAAACACGGCTGGTGATAGCACTGGCCTTTGTTCAGCCGCCGCCGCAGGATGTCCTGGAACTTGCCGGGATTATCGCCAGGTGCGGCCTTGTCCGTCATGGTAAAGTGGCACTCGATGACGTAGTGCACATCCTGCAGCACCAGCGCGGCCCGCTGCTGAATGTCTGCCGAGGTGTACAGCACCGGCGCGGCACCGCCCTTGGCCGCACTGAGCGCCGCCGAGGAAAGCAGGGTGGATTTGACTTCGTTGCGGCGGATGTTGGTGAACCGCACCGGGTTCAGCAGGTAGATGCGATCAATATGGTACTTCATGCCCGGGTGCCAATAGATCGCTTCCACCAACCCTCTTGCCGCCGACGGCGTGATGATGTCGTAGCTCACGCGCTCTGTCTTCATCTCGGGCCGGCTGAAGCAGGCGTAATCGCCCCACACTTCGATCAGCATTGACATGGGTACCGCCTCCTTTCTGAATCCGGTCGTGCAGTCTGGCAGGAACTTGTCTTAGCCATAACGTTCACTCCTTTCTGTTTCAAGCTTCATGAAAAAGGTCTTTGGCGTTATCTTGGCATACAGGCAGACAGCTGTCAATTTGTTTGGCGTATGTGACGCAAAATGGGGAGTGCAGCGCAGATGCCCGCAAAGGAAGAAGCTGCCCGGCCGCTTCTCTCTTTGTCTGTATTCTACCGGAACAAAAGTCCGATAAGCAGGATTTCTATCTGTTTTCAGCTGTTTTTTCTCAGAAAAACAGGCCAATGCCGGTCTCCGCGTCCAGCGCAAGGCCGGTTTTGGCGCTGTACTGGTTCAGGTCCGTCAGGATGGCGCTGCCTTCTGGCAGCAGTTCCAGCGCCCCGGCAGCGTCCAGCTTTTCAAACTGCGGCGCATAGCAGGCCACGCTGTAGGTGCCCAGACGGCGGTACAAACTGCGGCTGACCATGCCGCTGCGCAGCTGGGCACAGAGTACTTCCCCTTCGCCGATGGGCAGATAGACCGTGCGGGTGGGCGTTTCGATCAGCTGGAATTCCGCGGCCACCTGCGCAAACGGGAACTGACAGCCGGAAATGCCGTGGCGGAACGCATCCAGAATGCCTTTTTTGTCCAGTGCCTCGGCACCCCGTGCAAAGTAAAGCTCCTGAAAATAAGTGCGGATGGCATCCGGGGTGTTGAGCTGCGCATAGTCATTTTCATGGCAGCGGGCGGCATACTGCAGGGCGTGCACATGCTGGTGCAGCATCTGCGGCACCGCGCAGCCTTCCAGCCGGAAGCAGTACACCTTGCTCTCTGCCGCGCTGCGGCGGCCTTCGCGGTTGCAGCGCCCGGCGGTCTGCAGCAGCGAGTCCAGCCCGCACTGTTCCCGGTAGGCGGCGGGGAAGTCTACGTCCACACCGGCCTCGATCAGGGAGGTGGACACCACCCGGCAGGGCAGGCCGTCCGCCAGCCGCTGCCGGATTTCTTCCAGCTGGCGGCGGCGGTCTGCGGCGCACAGCAGGGTGGTCAGGCAGAAACTGCCTTCTTCGGGCAGGGCAGCATACAGTTCCTGCGCCGTCTTGCGGCGGTTCACCACGCACAGCACCTGCGGCAGGGCGGCCAGCTGCGCCGCAAGTTCTTCCTGCGGCAGCGTGCCAATGTCCCGGATGGTCGTGCGGCGGAGGGTCTCATAGAGCGTTTCCGTGTCCGGGCTGATCTCCTGCATCCGCAGTTCCGGGGCAAATTCCTTGAAAAGGGATTCCAGCGCAGGCTGGGTGGCAGTGCACAGCACAGCGGTGGCGTGGTAATGCTGCACCAGCTGGGCAATGGCGCTGATGCAGGGCTTGAGGGAGTCCAGCGGCAGAGTCTGTGCCTCGTCAAAAATGATCACGCTGTCAGCGATGTTGTGCAGCTTGCGGCAGCGGCTGCTGCGGTTGGCATAGAGCGACTCAAAAAACTGCACGGCGGTGGTGACGATGACCGGCGCATCCCAGTTTTCGCTGGCCAGCAGCTGGCGGTACTGGGCGGGTGTCAGGTCTTCGGTGTTGGTGGTCTTGTATTCGGCGCTGGAGTAATCCGCAAGGACGTTTTCCTCCCCCAGAAGCTTTGTGAAGTTTGCAGCGGTCTGGTCGATGATGGACATATACGGGATGACGTAGATCACCCGCTTCATGCCCTGCGCGGCCCGGCCGTTCATGAAGGTCTCGGTATCAAGGAAGTCTGCGTCCACCAGGCAGGAGTAGAGCATCCGGGTGAAGAAGGCAAAATCCAGCAGGTCGCGGTTGGCCCAGGCAGGCGGGGCGCTTTGCGGCAGGGGCACTTCCTGCCAGCCGCCGTAAGGCTCCACGGGCTTTTTCAGGCGGCCGAACAGGGTGCCGTCCTCCGGGTCCGCATTCCGCTGATTGCCGCCGTCCGGCAGGCCGGTGTGATGGCCCGCAACGGCAAATGCCGCCTGCGGGTGCGGCGGGCGGCAGTGCATGGCTTCCTGCGCCCCGGCGGTGGCGTGGTCCACCCGGGGGCCGTCTTCCAGCAGCCGTTTCTGGAAGGCAGTGCTGTATTTGCCGATGTCGTGGAGCCAGCCGGCGAAGCGGGCTTCCTCCGTTGCGCCGAAGGGTGCGGCAAACTCTCCGGCCAGGTCAGCTGTGCCGGAAAGGTGTTCATAGACGGTTTGTGCGCGGGCTTTATTCTCGCTGATGTGGGCAAGTGCAGGATTCGAATTCATGGATGCCACTCCTTTCCTATCTGCCCCAACGATACCGCGCTTTGGGAATGCTGTCAAGAAATGGCAAAAACTTTGGTGCTCTGCACGAAATGGACGGTGCGTTTCCGGACACTCTGCTAAAAATAAAACCGCTCTCCCGCGCCCGGAAGGGGCAGGGGAGAGCGGTGAAAAGGGACGGTTTAATCTTCTTCGTGGGATTCCATGGCGTTGAACCGCTCAAGGAAGCTGTGCTCCACGCCCTCGGACTTATAGCCCGGCATGGTGTCCAGCGCCACGGCGTGGATGCTGCGGAAGATGCTGTTCTCGATGTTGGGGTTGTCGCGCTTCAGGCGGCGCAGCAGGGTCTTGACCTCCTGCCGCTTGGAACCGCCGCCGCCGTTGTCGCACATGGTGCAGTTTTCGGTAAAGCGGCAGGCGCACTGGATGAATTCCAGCTCATTGTAGCGCTTCCACGCCAGAATATCTTCCTCGCGGATGCAGTACATCGGGCGGATGAGGGTCATGCCGGGGAAGCTGGTGCTGTGGAGCTTGGGCGGCATGGCCTGCAGCTGGGAGCCGTAGAACATGCTCATGACGGTGGTTTCGATCACATCGTTGAAGTGATGCCCCAGCGCGATCTTGTTGCAGCCCAGCTCCTTGGCCTTGCTGTACAGGTGGCCGCGGCGCATCCGGGCGCAGAGATAGCAGGGATTTTTGTCGGTGTTGTTGGCCACGGCAAAAATGTTGCTTTCAAAGATGGTCACCGGGATGTGCAAAAGCTCTGCATTGCTCTCAATTTTCTGGCGGTTGATCTCATTGTAGCCGGGGTCCATCACCAGAAACACCAGCTCAAAGGGCACATCGCTGTGGCGCTGCAGTTCCTGCATGAGCTTTGCCATCAACATGGAGTCTTTGCCGCCGGAGATACACACGGCAATGCGGTCACCTGCCTGCACCAGCTCGTAGCGCTTGACCGCCACGATGAAAGGCGTCCACAGTTCTTTCCGGTACTTTTTGATGATGCTGCGTTCGATCAGCTGATAGGGTTCCAAATCTCGCTTCATAATACTCCTCTTTATTGGGTCAGGGCGTTGTAACAGGCATCGAACGCCTGCAGAAAGCCGGTGATCTCATCCTCGGTGGTCAGGTGGCTCAGGCTGATGCGCCACGAGGACAGGGCGTTGCGCCGGTCATGGCTCACGGCGAACACCGCCCGGGAGGGCAGCCCGTCCGACGAGCAGGCCGATTTGACCGAGACGCACAGGCCTTTGGCGTCCAGCTCTCGCTGGAACACGGTGCCCTTCACGTTCTGTACGCTCAGGTTCAAGATCTGCGGCACGGCGTGCTCCGGGCTGTTGATGCGTACCTTGGGGTACTTTGCCAGCTCTGTGCGCAGGCGGGCGTTCAGGGCGCGGATGTGTTCCACCCGGGCGGGCAGCTCGGTCACGGCCTTGTCCAGTGCCAGCGCCAGCGAGCAGGCCAGCGCCACGGTGGGCGTGCCGCTGCGGTAGATGGTGGTGCTTTCGCCGCCGTGGATGAGGGGCTCCAGCGCAAGGCCCCGGCGCTTGACCAGCACGCCGATGCCGTTCAGCCCGTAGAACTTATGAGCGGTCAGGCTCATGGTGTCGATGCCGTCGAAAGAAACCGGCAGCTTGCCCACGGCCTGGGTGGCGTCTACATGAAAATGGCAGTGGGGGCGGTCTTTCAGAAGTTCCGCGAT
>ERZ825670.4049-NODE-4049-length-11683-cov-2.799020_pt1 | contig 11683 bp, 11 predicted proteins | sample MGYA00519929_ERZ825670 | MGnify/ENA primary metagenome ERZ825670 (study PRJEB31778, sample SAMEA3449207) | human gut metagenome | biome: human gut; feature: human-associated habitat; material: faeces | place: United Kingdom | collected 2010/2012 ...
GAAGGCAACTTACGCACTGCTCGGCAAACCCGGATTTGCGGCAAAAAAAGCAGAGCTTGACGCAATGCCTGCGCGGGATATGCGCTATCAGGTTTAAATGAAATCCGGCGTATAATTTTATGGCCCTTTTGTTAATTTCCCCCGATTGGCTGACAGACCGGGGGAAATGCTGTACAATAAGCTTAGCGCTTTAATTCGGAGGAACTGCATGAAACGAAAAATCGCGTTTCTGCTTGTAGCTGCGTTGCTTTTTGCGTGTAGCGGCTGCGCAGAAAAAATAGAGGAGGCATCGTTGCCATCCAGCTCCAACTCCCCTGCGGAACCGGAAACGCCCGGGCAGCTGAATGCGGGCGTGCCTGCCACAGCAGCCGGAAAAGGCTTTGACTTAATTGGCCTTGTAATAGATGACGATGGTTCTGACCGAGCCTACATGACCATGTACGGCTTCTTGCATACCGCAGAAAACCTTTCCTATGCGGCGAAAATATACCGTGCAACCGCAGGAGAAGGGATGCTTTCAGCCGTGGACGAAGCGATTGCGGACGATGTGAATGCACTTCTTGTGTTCGATCCAACCTGCGAAAGCGATGCCGCAATCGGGCGCGCTGCAGAGAATGGGATAAAGGTTGTTGTGCCGTATTACGAAAGCTCTGCCGTGGGGCTTGATGCAAACATCATAGCGGATACCTCGGAATATTATGATGAGCTTGCCCGTGGCCTTGCCGAGCGCATGACGGAGCGAAGCCTGAAGTCCGGCCGCATTCTGGTTTATGGGGCGGATACGGCAGCATGCTATGCAGCATTTTCGGCATCTATTGCGTCTGCCTATCCGCAGTTCCGCGTGGAGGCATTCGACCGCACGGCAGTCGATGAGCAGGGGGCCATCGACGAACTTGCAACCTATCTGCTCTATAACCGGGACATAAAGGGTATGTATGTAGACGAATTAGGGTGGATGATAGCTGGACAAGAAGGAGGCATCAAATTCGATTCAGGCGCGTTCAAAAGCGCAGAAAACGTTCCGTGCGGAAGGCGCTCCAAGCCCGACGCCGGAACCCACCCCTGCACCCGGCATGACGCCGGAGCCAACACCCAACCCAGGTCTGCTTACTCAGATCACCATTACGGTGTTTTGCAATGGTTTGAGCGACGACAATTATGGCTTGTTCAGCGACACCGATATCTATGCACTCTGCATCGAGCCTTATTATGAGGCTGCGGCAGAGGCAACCATGGCGCTTGATAAGCTTTTGCGCGGCGATACAGTGCCTCCGGTTTCCCGCGTAAACAGGCCTATCATTTATGGCGACACAGCCGACAAGTACAAAGCCATTTTTGAACAAATGAAAGCTTTGTTCAACATTACCTGACCGAAGGAAACCGCTTTATGCTCGACAGAAAGCTGCTTAAACAAATTGACTGGGTCACCATCGTCCTCGTTTTGGCGTTGGTTGCAATTGGCCTTATTAGCATTGCTAGCATCATGGCTTCTCCCTTTGATGGAGACGAGGCTTCTGTAAGCGATTACTTAGCAAAGCTAAACCTCAATTATGTGCAGCGTCAGGGCGTAAACTTGCTTGTCGGCATAGCGGCATTTTTGATTGTAATCGTGTTTGATTACAGCTTTTTCAAGCTGCTGATCAAATATGCTTATATTGGAAATGTGGCGCTTCTACTCATTTTATTTACAGTAGAAAAAACACGTGGTATTGCGGGTTGGTTTGTCTTTGAAGCAATCGACCGTGCAATTCAACCAGCTGAGCTATGCAAGGTGTGCATCATTATTTTCCTTGCAAAAATTGTTTCAGAGGGGATGGACCAGGATCATGGAAGGCTGCGTTCTTTCAAGTCCATCCTGTTTGCGCTTGCAGTCTGCGGCCTTCCAACGGTACTGGTCATGCTTCAGCCGGACTTTGGCACTGCGTTTGTTTACATCTGCATTCTGGTTTTTATTTTGTTCATTGCGCGCATTGGTTGGGGGTATATTGTTGCCGCCGCCGGCGCGCTCGCAGCCGGACTGCCGCTTGCATATTTTTTTGTGATGAACGATGACCAGCGTTTCCGCATTGATGTTTTTCTGGACCCAAGTCTCGATCTTTCCAACAGCGGATATAACGTATATCAATCCAAGATCGCCATTGGCTCAGGGCAACTCTATGGGAAAGGATATTTTAGCTCAGGCACGCTGGCGCAGCTTCGCTTTGTGCCGGAACGCCATACTGATTTTATCTTTGCGGGAATTGTAGAAGGTTTGGGCTTTGTCGGTGGCGCATTGATTATCCTTCTTTATTTCATGTTGGTATTTCGATGGCTTTGGATCTCGTTCAAAGCGAAGGACAATTTTGGAACATGCCTTGTTGCCGGCGTGATTGGCATGCTGCTCGCCCACGTCTTCGAGAATATCGGCATGACGATGGGCCTTATGCCCGTCACCGGAATTCCTCTTCCCTTTTTAAGTTATGGGGGCTCGAATCTTCTCACAAACATGATTGCGGTCGGTATCGTTGAAAACGTGTGCATGCGCCGGCCGGTCAAAAAATAACTCAAACCGTTGTTGAAACACCGCTCCTGCGCATATACTCTACCGCGCGGGAGGTGTTGTTATGGAAGAAAAACGCAATAAAGTGGAACTTTCAGGCTTTATATCCGAAGAAACGAATATGATGCTGCGTTTGCCGCGCGTGCGTTCCGGGCGAAGCGCGGAACCGCGCCGCAGCATGCGGGAGGCAAGACGGGGAAGGCCATCCCAATCGCAGCCGTTTGATGCGACTTCTATGCTCGTAAAATGCGGCATTTGCGCTGCTGCATGTGCGCTTGTGCTGCTGCTGAAATGGATCGGCACACCCGCTACGGACAGTGCCCTGCAAACGGTCAAAGAAGCCGTGAACGAGGAAAGCGAACTTGACGATATGCTTGGAAAACTGAAATTTGTTGAATTGCCGGGCATTTTGGAGGTTTTCTCCAGCAGCGGGAAGCTACAGCCGCCGATTGAGGCAAACGAAAGCGAGTCACTCCGCGACAGTACCCTGCTTGCACTGACGGCAGGCCAGGAGCAAAACGTATCCGCTTGCTTGGATGGCAGTGTAAAGGAGACGGGAGCGGATAAAGATCTTGGAAATTATGTACGCATTGTCGCTTCGGACGATAAGGAGCTTTTCCTTTACGGGCTTTCCAGCATTAGCGTAGAAGTGGGGCAGCCCCTTCTAAAAAGCGATTATGTCGGTTCGATTGAAGCGGGGGAAAAACTCTATGTTGGGCTTTTAATTCAGGGACAGCCGGAAAATCCCGCTGCATACTTTATTTTAAAGACTGGAAATGTTTGATGCGGCTGGGCAAGCTACGAAACACAGAAATTGAATGCAGCCCATTTGTGTTGCTGCCGATTCTTTACGCGCTGCTTGCGGGACGCCCCGGAACAATGTTACTAAATCTATTGGCTCTGTTTCTGCATGAGCTTTGTCATGTTTTTGTTGCACGCGCAATGGGATACCGGATCAAGCGCATCGAGCTCCAGCCTTTTGGTTTTGTGGCCCGTATTGAAAAACGCATCGGAAATCGATGGGATGAACTTGCCGTCGCTTCTGCGGGGCCGTTGTTCAGCCTGGTTTCCGCGGCTGCCTGCGGAGCGCTATGGGCAAGCGAAAGTCTGCATCTGCCCGGGCGCACGCTCATTGCGCAGTTTGCGCGCATCAACGCATTGCTGGGCATTATCAACCTTGTTCCAGCGCTGCCGCTGGATGGCGGCCGCATGGCGGAATCCTTGCTGCGCATGGTGCTCCCGCCACGCCAAGCCTCGCAGCTTCTCCTTTTTCTTGGGAGCATCACCGGAGCTGCCGCAATTGTCTGCGGCATTTTTGTTCCCACTGAAGTTGATACGCAAACAATGATGTTCATTATGGGGGCTTTTTTGCTGCTTGCTGTCTGGCGGGAAAGCAGGCAAATCAAAGCACGCATCGATGGAGTCCTGCGCCGTTTTGAAACAATACGTGCCGGCGATTGCCTCCGTGTGCGCTTTATTGCCTTGCATCAATCTGTGCGCGGTGAGGATGCGTTGCGTTTTACAGACCCACGCAATATCACATATATCCTCGTTGTAAACGATGCGATGGAAGAGATTGGACGCCTCAGCGAATCGTGTCTGCTTGATGGCATAGCGCGCCTCGGTATGGGGGCAACGCTCCGTGCAATCTTATTGTTACATTGACCTTATGCAAATTCAGTGATAAACTGAAGATGGCAAAAATACCATTTGGAGGGCGTTTTGGATTCACAACTGATTGATCGCATTCTATCGTCCGTAGAAAAGCCGGCACGCTATATGGGCGGAGAACTGAATATGACACAGAAAACCGATGCTGAACTACGCTTTGCGCTTGCGTTCCCCGATGTTTATGAGATTGGTATGTCGCACCTTGGTTCACGCATCCTGTACCACATTTTAAACGCGCGGGAGAACACAATTTGCGAGCGCGTTTTTGCGCCTTGGCCTGACATGGAACGTGCGTTGCGCGAAAATGGAGTTTCCCTGTTTACACTTGAAACAAAGCGTCCGCTTGCAGACTGCGATGTAATTGGATTCTCCTTGCTTTATGAGATGTGTTATACAAACATCCTCACAATGCTTGAGCTTTCTGGCTTGCCATTTCATTCAAAAGCGCGAGACGGCAGCATGCCGCTTATCGTTTGCGGTGGGCCTTGTGCCTGCAATCCGGAACCATTGGCCCCGTTTGTGGATGCTTTCCTGATCGGAGACGGTGAAGAGCTGATTGAAGAGTTTGCAGACGCCGTTCTTAAGGCAAAACAGCAGGGATGGGACAAGCTGACCCTGCTGCGATCGATCGCTCAAATACCGGGTATTTACGTTCCATCATTTTATGAGCCTGTCTACGATGAGACAGGCCGCTTCCAACGCATGGCTGTGATAGAGCCAGGTGCGCCGCACCGCATTACGCGGCGTGTGGTCAAAGATTTGGAGCATGCGCCGTATATCGGGAAACCAATTGTGCCCTACATGTCCATTGTGCATGATCGTATCGCGCTTGAATTATTCCGCGGTTGTACGCGCGGCTGCCGGTTCTGCCAGGCAGGTTTTATCTATCGTCCCATTCGGGAGCGCAATCGTGAAACAGTGATGGAGCAGGCGCGTGAACTGATAGCCTGTACAGGCTATGATGAGGTTTCTCTCTTCTCCCTGAGTTCGGGGGACTATTCAGAAATCCACACACTCGTACCGGAAATCATGGACGAATTTGAAAAGAAGCGCGTTTCAATTTCATTTCCGTCCCTTCGCATTGACGCATTCATGAAAGATGATCTGGAACGCATGCAGTCTGTGCGCAAGGCAGGGCTGACGTTTGCACCTGAAGCAGGAACCCAGCGCCTGCGTGATGTCATCAATAAAGGGGTGCAGGAGGAGGATCTGCTGCGCTCTGCACGGGATGCTTTTGAGGCGGGCTGGAACAGCGTGAAGCTCTATTTTATGATCGGTCTTCCTACAGAAACGGAGGAAGATCTCCTCGGCATTGCTGACCTTGCCCGAAAAGTATCTGCGCTGTTTTACAGCATGCCAAAGGAAAAGCGTGGGAAAGGTCTGCGCCTCAGCGTAAGCGCTTCCTCCTTTGTGCCGAAGCCATTTACCCCGTTTCAGTGGGAGCCCCAGGACAGAAAGGAAACGCTTATAGAAAAGCAGAAGTTCCTGCGTGCAGCTATGAAGGGGATTCGCGGCGCAGAGTTTTCGTATCATGCACCGGATATCAGCGTCCTTGAAGCGGTTTTTGCGCGCGGTGACCGCCGCCTTGCGGACGTGATGGAAACCGCATATCGCTATGGTGCGCGGTTCGATTCCTGGGACGAACATTTTAAACCCGAAGCCTGGAGCACCGCTTTTGCCGAAAACGGTTTGCTTCCTTCTGATTATGCCCATAGGCGGCGTGAGCCTGGCGAACCATTGCCTTGGGGGCATATCGATATGTTGGTAACGGAAGCGTATCTTATGCGCGAGCTTTCTCGCGCAAATGCGGCACTCACAACAAGGGACTGCCGCAGTGGATGCAATGGTTGTTTTGGAGAAAAGTATGCGGATTATTGCAAGATTTGAAAAGGGAGAAGCGGTGCGCTTCGTTTCTCATCTCGATATTCAGCGCACGTTCCAACGTGCTTTCCGTCGCGCGAACATACCCCTCGCCTATTCACAGGGGTTTAATCCGCACCCGCTGCTTTCTTTTGCAACGGCGCTTTCCCTTGGTTATACAAGTGAAGCAGAATGGTTTGATGTAAAGCTTGCGCAGGATATGTGCTCCGATGCATTTCGTGATGCAGTAAATGCAGTGCTTCCCGGCGGCTTTCGCATTTTGGAAGCAGTGGCCGCTGCTGAAGGGCTGTCGGCTTTAACAGCGCTCATGGCGGCAGCATCCTATACGATTCGGTTCTTTCCTGAGAACCCTTCTTTTGCGGAAGGGATAGAACAGGCGTTTTACAGCATGATACAGGCTCCCGTTTACGTTGAAAAGCGCACAAAAGGAGGAATCAAAACGGTGGATATCCGCCCGTTGCTGCTGGATTTCAAGTTCAGCCGTTCGGCTGATAATGATTCCTTGTCCCTTTCCCTTTTTGGCGTTGCAGACGCAAAGGGAAGTTTAAATGTAGATCTTCTGCTTGGAGCGCTCGCTTCCCGCTGCTCCTGCGCTTTTTCTTATCGCGTGCACCGAACCGCCATTTATTCAGCAGATGGTGTCGTTATGCCCGCCTTGCCACAAGATATTAAAGACTTCAGGAAAAACTAATGCCGAATCGGCACACCATGAATTTTCAATTAGGAGCGAATATCGTGGAAAAGGAAATCATTGTTGATATTAACCCATATCAAACCAGGGTGGTTTTGCTTGAGGACGGTTGCCCAAGCGAAATTTATATCGAACGCAGAGGGCGCGAGCGTCTTGTCGGCAATATTTATAAAGGCCGGGTACAGAACGTTTTACCGGGAATGCAGGCTGCTTTTGTCGATATTGGTTTGGAACGCAACGCTTTCCTTTATGCGGGTGACATCCAAATCGACCGCTCCGATTTCACGTTTCATGGGCAGCAGAGCGAACTCAAGTCCGCTCCATTGAACATCAAAGATATCGTTAAACCGGGGCAGGAAGTTCTGGTACAGATTGTAAAAGAGCCTGTCGGCACAAAGGGCGCCCGTGTTACTACAAATATTACCCTCCCAGGGCGAACGCTCGTTCTGATGCCAAGCGTGAACTACGTTGGTGTTTCTCGCCGCATTGAGGATGAGTGTGAACGGACACGTTTGAAGAACCTGCTCGAAGGCCTTACCGCCGAACAGAAAATGGGGGTGATTGTCCGCACGGTTGCGGAAGGGAAAGGGGAGGAAGAATTCCAAGCGGATTTACACTTCCTGATTCGCCTCTGGGAACGTATTCAACAAAAGAGCAGGCTTGTCAGCGCACCGCGATTGATTCATGCAGAGGAACCGCTCGTGTTCCGCACAATTCGTGATCTGTTCACGCCGGACATTAAGCGCCTTGTGATCAATGACCGCGAGTTCTGCGAAAAAATCCAGCTCGTTGCAGGGATTATTTCCCCAACATTGCGCGACCGGGTAGAGCTTTATGAAGATGTGCCTGATATGTTTGATCTTTTGGGGCTGGAGAGCGCAATTGACAAAGCGCTTGCTCGCAAAGTATGGATGAAAAACGGCGGCTACATTATCATTGACCAAACAGAGGCGCTTACCACCATTGACGTTAACACGGGAAAATACGTTGGAACGGATAATCTTCAGGAAACGATTACCGTTACCAATTGCGAGGCCGCAAAGGAGATCGCACGCCAACTTCGGTTAAGGGACATCAGCGGCATTATTATTGTAGATTTTATTGATATGGATGAAATTGCAGACAAAGAGCGCGTACTTGCCACGCTGCGTTCTGAGCTGCAAAAGGATAGGACGAAATCAAACGTGCTTGGCATTACACAGCTTGGCCTTGTGGAGATGACGCGAAAAAAAACGCGGCAATGCATTTCCCATACCCTTCAATCGCCTTGTCCTTACTGCGGAGGGGATGGTAAAGTTCTCTCGCATGAAACCGTGGTGTTAAAGGCGCGTAAGCAGCTCATGCGCATGATCAGCACGGACGCATCCTGCGATTATTTGCTGCGGGTGCATCCGCATATCGCCGAAATCATTGCAGATCATTCTTTGCCGCAGGCGCCAATCCTGCCCATAACGAATGGAAGAACAATTTATGTGCAGGGTGACGGACATATGCGTGTTGACGAGTTTGAAGTCACGCGCCTGAGTTCGCAGGAAGATGTCCGCCACGCCCAGACGGTGGCAAGGGCTTATCCCGGAACATGAACCCGGACAAAAAATTTTTAAAAAACTAGTGACAGAACAAGATTTGTCTGTTATAATAAGAAACCGTTGGTGCACGTTGTGCATGGCGCGCCAATGTAGCTCAGTTGGTAGAGCGGCGCACTCGTAATGCGCAGGTCTGGGGTCCGAGTCCCCACATTGGCTCCAGTTTCGGGGCGTAGCGCAGTTTGGTAGCGCGTTTGGTTCGGGACCAAAAGGTCGCATGTTCAAATCATGTCGCCCCGACCATGAAAAAAGCTAGGTTTTACCTAGCTTTTTTCATTTTGCGCTATCTTGCTTTCCCCTAAAAATGGCAAGGTATAACCCTTTTTTTCTTCATTCATGATATAATGAATACAATGTCCAAAGAGAAGTGGGAAAGGGTATACTACAGTGAAAAAAGCAATAAAAATAATCGGAATTACCTTTGCCGCGTTTTTTCTGCTTATAGCAAGCTATGCTGCGTACCTTTTGGTGACCTATGACCGCATTGCGGATATGCAGGAGCTTTCAATTATTCAGCCGCAAGATATAACAGAATCTGCGCCAACATCCTTGCAGCTTGGGGAGGAATATAGTGCCGCTACTTATAATATTGGCTTCGGAGCCTACACGCCGGAATACAGCTTCTTTATGGATGGCGGGAAATCCTCCTGGGCGGCCAGCAAAGAGAGCGTACTGAATACCGTGGAGGGCGCCTCCAGCCTGATCGCCGCTCTCGATCCGGACTTTGCTTTGATTCAGGAAATAGACTTGGATGCAACGCGGAGCTACCATATAGATCAATATGAGCTTTTGCGCAAAGCGCTGCCGGACTATTATTCAACGTTTGCGGTCAATTATGATTCTGCATTTCTTGCTTATCCTTTCACGGAGCCGCACGGAAAAAGCAAATCAGGCCTTGCGCTCTTTTCACGTTTCCCCATTACGGGAAGCATGCGCCGGAGCTTTCCGATTTCCACCTCAATCACAAAATTTTTTGATCTTGACCGCTGCTACAGCGTTTCCCGCTTTCCGGTGGAAAACGGGAAAGAGCTTGTGATCCTAACGCTCCATATGTCTGCCTATGGCAATTCGGATGAAATCCGTGAAGGGCAGATTCTTATGCTTTGCGAGGACATGGAACGGGAATATTTTGCCGGCAACTATGTGATTTGCGGCGGTGACTTCAACCACGACTTAAAAGCGCTGGCGGATGACAACATGGAACGGGAGTCTTGGGCATATCCATTTCCGCGGGAAAAACTTCCGGAGCATTTTGAGTTTTGCATCGATATGCTGTGTGGTGAGGAGCGCGCGCAACTATGGAATAGCGCAAGAAATGCGGACATGGAATATGTGCCTGACCTAACCTATACCGTCACGCTTGATGGGTTCATTATTTCTGATAATATAAAGTGCACCGCATATGAGAATATAAGCACAGGCTACTGCTATTCGGATCATGATCCCGTGCTCCTGCGTTTCCAGCTCTTGGACTAATTTTATCGATCGATTTAAAAGAAAGGTGGGTATTTCAATGCTTCTTCTTTGTTATCCCAAATGCAGCACCTGCCAGAGAGCACAACGCTGGTTGGATGGCCACGGTATTTCTTATGATCTGCGCGATATCAAACTTGAACGTCCTACGCTTGACGAACTCAAAACCTGGTATGCGAAAAGCGGCCTTCCGCTCAAGCGTTTCTTTAATACCAGCGGCCTGATCTACAAGAACATGCAGTTAAAAGAGCGCTTGCCTGAGATGGGGGAAGGAGAACAGCTTATGCTTCTGTCTTCGGACGGCATGCTTGTGAAGCGTCCGATTTTAATTGGGGATGGGTTCGTGCTTGTTGGTTTCAAAGAAAGCGAATGGGCAGCTGAGCTTGGAATTTAGGGAATTCTACGTTCCATAGGGTGACAGGAGTTCATGCGTCAGTTACCCTGAAGCCATAAATTTTTGAAATTGGAGGCTTCATATGGATCCCAGAAAAATAGGCGCCTTCATCGCAGCTTGCCGCAAGGAGAAGGGATTCACCCAAGGCGCCCTTGCATCTCTGCTTGGCGTTACCGACAAAGCGGTGTCTCGATGGGAAACGGGGCGAGGTTTGCCGGACATTACGATGTTGCCCTGCCTCAGTACTGCCCTTGATGTGTCGGTAAGCGAGCTTCTTGCCGGGGTGCGGATTGAAAAAGAAAATGTTCCGCAAGCTGCGGAGCAGCTGCTCGTTAATGCACTTTCGGAAAAGCAGCGCATCGTGCGCGGAGTCGTAAGCAGCTGCATTGCGCTGTTGGTTGTTCTTTTGTTTGCATTGTTCTGCTCTTACGGCCCGGCCGTGTTTCAGCGCGGTAACCCTTTGCCGTATCTCAGGGCAATGGCAACGCTGAATCGTAAGCAGCCGTTTGCGGAAGTGCCGCAGCGAAGCGGCGAATATATTTCCCTGCTGGGTGAAGCCGCCGAAGCAGCCGTTCTTATGCATATCGAAGCTGAATATGATGCCGTTGCATGCGATCAGCACGGAAGAGCATTTGTTTTCAAACGGGGAGAAATGCGCTTTTATGTTATGACAGAGGTATACTGGGGACGTTTCCGGGTCTGGGTAATCCCACCGACCCCTACGGCAGAGGCTGCAGCAGATACGGAAGAATAGCACGATAGGCCTCCGCAAGCGCACTGAACGGCATCGCGCAATTTGCCGGGCTTGGGGAGGGGAGACAAATGCATCCGCTTCCGCAAAGACGCGTATAAAATTTTGCCGCAACCCTACCGGTTGTAAATACGGCGCGGATGTCCGCTGCTGCGAAGATCGGCGTGAAATCGTTCGCAACCGGGTCATGAATGCTGCTGTCCGCAGCACCTGTGATTTTACACGATGCAAGTACATCCCAAAGGGCGATACCTCTTCGCAGGAGCATTGCCCTTTTTTCTTCTATTGAAGTTGGCAATGGCTCCTGCAGAACGGTGGATAGCACATGCCAGAAGCGGTTTTGTGGATGACCATAATAAAACCCCTGCGCACGCGATTTGGGCGAGGGAAAGGTGCCAAGGATCAGGATGCGTGAATTGGCGTCATATATGGGCAGGAGTATGTGATAGATCGTTTCCATGAAACAAAGTATAACACAAAAACTTCGAAATGTGCAAAAGAAAGAAGTATGGCGGAATCGGATATGGCATGATATAATCGAACATGATTTATTGCGGATGGAGAAGATTTTAATGAAGCACAGAATTACAGCCATAGACATGGATTCGATTGCAGAAGAGCTTGGTGTAGAGCCGGGCTGGTCGCTTGTATCCGTTGACGGAGAAACTGTGCTCGATGTGATTGATTATGAACAGCT
>ERZ825670.4053-NODE-4053-length-11677-cov-13.071760_pt1 | contig 11677 bp, 12 predicted proteins | sample MGYA00519929_ERZ825670 | MGnify/ENA primary metagenome ERZ825670 (study PRJEB31778, sample SAMEA3449207) | human gut metagenome | biome: human gut; feature: human-associated habitat; material: faeces | place: United Kingdom | collected 2010/2012 ...
TTTTTTCATAATGATTGCCGCTTTGTGTGAGTGCTTTCGTTTTGCCGCTGACTTCAACCCAAGTCAGCGGCTCTTTTTGTTTTGTAGGAGAAATTCAAGAACTTTTAGTGTAAGAGAAACGGTGGCATATATGCAGCAGCCAATAAAAGTAAGCAGCCAAATTATTTCCTGAAAACTCAAGCGTTCACCTCCCTCATAATTTGGAGGCGACAATCAAAAGTAAATTATATCAGAAGGGGAGAGAGCTGTCAAAAAAAGCACGCCAATTCCTCAATGGCGGTTTGTTGGTACAATACCTTGGTACAATACCAATGAACCGCTTTTTTCATGCAAAAATTCCAGATGCCCAAAAGGCAACCGTTTCATATAGAGTGTAGAATACAAATAATGGAGGTATTTCCCATGAGCATCATTATCGGTATCGACCACGGCTACTACGCAATCAAGACGGAGCATTGTTCATTCTCGACTGGACTGACAAGCTACGGAGAGCACGAACCCTACCCATGCAAAGGCAAGCTACAGCAGCGTCTACGGCAGGGTAGAAAGCAGTTGGGAGGAAACGCCGGAGGGGCTGGAGATACACCGTTACGATCCCTGCAAACTGCACCGTAGCCCTTTGCCTGCCCGGAAAAGAAGCTGTTACGCTGGAAAGCGGAACCTATTCCTTTTGTGGTGAGAGTATGGAGATTGAAAAGATCTTGAGCCAGATGACCCTGGAGGACAAAATTGCCCTTTGCTCCGGTGCAAACTTCTGGCAAACAAAAAAATACGAGCAATACGGCATTGCGTCTCTTTTTATGTGCGATGGTCCTCACGGTCTGCGCAAGCAGGAGGATGCAGCGGATATGCTGGGGGTCAACAAGTCCCGCCCGGCCACCTGCTTTCCGGCTGAGGTGACTACTGCCGGGAGTTGGGACCCAGAATTGCTCACGGAGATCGGCGCAGCCATCGGAGAAGAAGCCAAGGAGCAGGGGGGGCGGCCTTGTTCTCGGCCCCGGTGCCAACCTCAAGCGCAACCCCCTCTGCGGGCGTAACTTTGAATATTTCAGCGAGGACCCCTATCTTGCAGGCAAGCTGGCAGCAGGCTTTATCCGGGGTGCCGACGCGCAGGGCGTGGGCACCAGCCTGAAGCATTTTGCCGCCAACTCCCAGGAGCTGAGCCGTTTTACCTCCGACAGCGTGATGGACGGCCGCACCTTGCGGGAACTTTATTTGACAGCCTTTGAAATTGCGGTCAGGGAGGGCAAGCCCTCCACGGTCATGTGCGCTTACCGGCAAGTGTGCCGGTGCAGAGGCGGTGCAGCTGTACATTGCTGCGCCGCAGGAGGGGCTGCACCGCCCGGTACGAGAGTTGAAAGATTTCCAGAAAGTGCACCTGCAGCCGGGGGAAAGCGAAACGGTGCGGTTCACCCTCATCCGCCGTAGCTTTTCCCTCTGGCAGGAGGGCTGGAAAATCCCCGGCGTGACCTACACTGTCTGTGTTGGCGCCCTGACCGCTGAAATCAAAAAGAGCGGGGAAGAACTGCCTGTTCCCGCATGGCAGAACGGCAGCTGGTACGCGCACTGCACCGGCAAGCCAGATCCGGCAGATTAGGAAAAGATGCTGGGTCACAGCTACACGCCGCCGATCCAGAGAAAAGGCTCGTTCACCATGGATAACACCGTGACGGAAATGAAGGACTACAGCCTTGTGATGAAGATCATGTTCAAGGCGGTGGAATCCACCGTTGCCAAGGGCTTCGGTGCAAAAAAGACTATGAGAACCCGGATTTCCGAATGATGATGAATGCCTCGCTGGGGCGCCTTTGCGTCTCGACTTTACCTTGTAGGCAGCTCCATGGGCGGTGCGACAGTTGCTACTGCCGCTGTGACCCACAGCGCAGACATTCGCGGCATTGTGCTGGAGTATCCCGCTATCAATCTCGACCCGGACGCCATGGTAAGCGGCGCGCCTTTGGACGTTAACGGCTACACCGGACCGGTGCTGATCCTGCAGGGTACGAAGGATATGATCGTCCCCATGTAGATGTCCAAAAATCTGGCTGCCCACTACAATACCCTCCGGGATGACCACGCAGAGCTGATTGTTTACGAGGGGCAGCCCCATGTTTTCACCGGAAAGTACAAGGTGTTAGCTGTGAAGGAGATCTACCGTTTTCTTGAGGAAGCCGCATCATGAAGCATACTGTATGGAATTCCGTTTTGCCTATTTCCGTCTGTATGGCGGATGGAGAGCCCCATGTGTTTGGCGACAGGGTCTACCTTTTCGGTTCTCACGACACCCCCGGCGGCGAGAGTTTCTGTCTGGAGGATTATGAGTTTTTGTCCGCTCCGCTAAACCGGCTAAGGCATTGCTGCAAAAGCCCGGGCCGCTGGGGGCAAATGCCGCCGTGCTCTGCGATGATATGCTGACGCTGAAAGCACCGCCCAAGCGCATTGCGGATACCCCGGATTTTAAAGGCCATGCCTTTTTCGAGGGCAGCAGCATCCGAAAGATAGGGGACACCTATTATTTTATCTATTCCTCCCAGAAAAACCAAGAGCTGTGCTATGCCACATCAAGTTGCCCGGACAGAGATTTTCGCTACGGGGGTACGCTGGTAAGTAATGGTGATGTGTGCTGCTGCGGACGGAAGGAGGATGAACGTTGCAATGCCACGGGCACCACCCACGGCAGCATGGAGTGCATTGGGGGACAGTGGTATGTTTTTTATCATCGGCTGACCCATGGCAGCGATTATTCCCGTCAGATGTGCGCTGAGCCGCTGATCGTCCGGCCGGACGGCTCTGTTGCACAAGCTGAGATGACCTCCCGGGGTCTGAACGGCGGTGATCTGCCCGGCAAAGGCGAATGTTCGGCAGCGATCTGTTGCAACCTGACCAACGGGAAAATGCCGCACATCGCCAACCAGATCCGCAAAGACATTCCCTGTGTTACCCACTCCGGTGGGGAATGGTACGTTGGCAATGCGACAAAGGGAACGCTGGCTGCATACAAGTATTTTTCAATTCAGAACCATACGAAGCTGTGCGTGACGGCACGAGGCAGCGGAACGATGCAGATCTCACTCAGGAGTGAATGCATCGGTACGCTGTCCTTCTGTTCTGAAAAATGGACAGAAGAGGCTTTAAGGATTCCCAAAGGCTGTGCCCATGCTGCGCTGCGATTGACGGTAACAGAAGGTGGTTTAGACATCCTCTCCCTGCGATTTTTGCCGGAGGGGAATGGAGAAAACGATGTTCTGAGCAGATAACAGAAAGCCGGTGTAAGATGGGGCTGTTCAGCTGTCCAAATCTCTGCTATGAATCATAGTTGTTGATGTACATTTGATGCTTGGTCTGAACAGGCAAGATTGCGGCTGCCGTTTTGGGCTCGAACTGGGCTGCTTTCCCGGCTTTGCATAAAAATCGGATACCTGTTTTAAAGGGCTGACTTTGGCTTTACTTGTTTTTACACACTTTTTTGCACACCGGAACGGCTGGATAACGGATGCGGGAGGGGATAACGGGTACAAAGGACGCAGCAAATGCAGAACGAAAATTTATGATAAAACGATAAAAACGACGAATCTGTTTGATTTTGAAAAATGACGATTGTTGCATGTCGGTTTCTCTTGATCAGTGGGTCCTGGATTCGAGTCCCCGATGATGCACCAATGATTGTTGCTTTGTGAGGGTGCTATCATTTAGCCGTTGACTTGGGTTGAGGTCAGTGGCTCCTTTTTTTGTAGAAATTCAAGGACCTTTAATGTAGGGGATACGGTACAAACGAAAGACTTGCAGCAGCAGGATACTTTGGTATCCTTAACTGCTACGAGTCCTTGCACGCATGCGGTTGAACCTCCGTGTACTGGTCAGTACGCACGGTGGTGTGAGAGGTCGGCCCTTTACTTAGGAGAGTCTCCTACTGGATGAAAAAGCTACAGAGACAGTATACAAATCAAGATGGATACCTTGTAGGATCGTACTCTGCAGAAGATAAACAGATAGGGGTATACGGCCGGGGCCATTTAGAAGAGAGCGTTGTCTGTCTGGTGACACCGCTCCAACCGCCAGGGTATCTCTTATTGATGTTTCGGAGACGATAGGTAATAGAATGTTCCTTATTACAAAATTCAAGGATGTCAATTTTTGCGGTGGGGTAATCTGTGTTTGAGGCGACGGTAATTGAGAATCTCCACTCACAGTCGTCCTCACTCATTTCAGACAAATCCAGAATTTGCTTGATCATGGCTTGCTTGACCGCTGCAGAAGAAGGCACGTAGGCGTCGTCGGCGGCGCTGTATACGAGTTGCCCTTTCGCATACGCCTCATCAATTGTCGCCTGAGCGGCGGTCATGAGGGAGCGAGCCTGGAGCATGATGCGCTTTTCAACGGCTTTGTCGATATAGCCGGTCAGGGACGGGACCAAAAGCGCTGCCAATACGGCCAGGATGACCAGGACAACGATCAGCTCAACGAGGGTAACCCCTCTTTTTTGGTTGGAATCACAGAACCGGGCCATAGCGCACGCCTCCCACATCAGTATAAAACCGTACAAATAAAGTATATGCACATAACGATGCTGCGTCAATTGTGGGGAATGCCGAATTCTTTATACATTATTTGTGAATAATGTGATATTATAATTCGGTTTGAAAACCGCAGACGACGGCGGCGGTAAGAGGTGCTGCCGAAAATCCTGCCCCATATTTGTCGATTGTGCCAAACGAATAAAGTTGCAATCAGATTTGATTTTTTGTATACTATATCTATATATACTATACAAAATAATCGGAAATATTATAAAAATTCTGGTTGGAAAGCAGGCCGGGTGTTGAAAAAGATTAGGATACAGCGGGTGAGCATCTTTGATATTGTCGCCACGCTGGTGTTGGCGGTGGTGCTCGTCGCGTTCGCGGTGCAGGGCACGGAGGAGTTGGCTCAAATGCAGACCGCCACGGACGATTACATCCAGTGCGAGACACTGGCACGGCAGCTGCAAAGCGGGTCGGACTATCTGATCGAGCAGGTGCGGATGTACACCGCCACCGGTCAGCGGGAGTACATGGACAACTACTTTGAGGAGCTGAACACGACCCGCTGCCGCGAGAACGCTTTAGAGTATTTTGCAGAGCATTACGGCGACAACGATGCTTTCACGCTGCTGAAATCCGCCATGACAACGTCGCAAAATCTGAGCTATACAGATCGCGCAAACCCCGGCGAGAGCATCTTCAAGGATGCTGACAAGGCGCTGTACCGTGTCAAGCAGAACGGCAAGCACGGCTGCGGCTTCTATTAAGTGCGCACGGATTTTGCGCAGCTGCGCCGTCTGCCGGACCTGCTTTTCCCGCGGCGCTGTCCGTTTTGCGGGTCATTGCTGGGGCCGGACGCACTGCAGGGCACGGTTTGCCCGGCCTGCGTGCCCGAGGAAATGCGCTTACAGCACATTCCGGCGCGTCTGCCAGAGGGCGAGCACGATTTTTACGCCGTGCGGGAGGCTGCCGCGGCGTATTATTACGAGGATATTGTACGTACAGCCGTTTTGCGCTGCAAGCGGGGCGGCTGCTTTTGGTATGCCCGGGAGCTGGCGGACCGTGTGGCCGTGCTGGTGTTTGGCGCACTGCCGGCCAAACAGCCCGGAAAAATGCCGCAGTATGCGGGTGTGACCGCGCTGCCGCTGTACAGCTGCATTGTGCCGGTGCCGCCCCGCCAGCCGCTGCCCGGTATGCCGGGTCTGCCGCTGCTGCTGGCGCGTCGGTTGGGCGCGGTGCTGGGTGTCCCGGTGGAGACACCGCTGTACATCAAGCGCCGGGGCCGCCCGCAGAAGGAGCTTACCCGCGAGCAGCGCCTGCAAAACGCCAGGGGCGCGTTTGGCTGCCGCTCCGGCACAGACCTGACCGGCAGGCGGGTGCTGCTGATTGATGACATTATCACAACCGGTGCGACGGCGTCGGCGTGTGCGCTGGCACTTTTGGAGGCCGGTGCGGTGGAGGTGACCGCTGTGGCGATTGCCGCGGCGGAGGAACTGCCCAAGAGCCGGAAAAAATCCCCTAAGACAAAACCATAAAAAGACCGAAGCGGCGTGCCCGGAAATCATGGGCGTACCGCTTCGGTCTTTTCATAGCTTATACGAGCTTATACGGGGCATCTCCGCACCATCCGGTATGCTGTGTCTGCCCCGCCCAACGCCAGCCCTGCCAAAAATAGGGTGAAAAATTTGGCGGTTTTGCCACGCGCATAAAATCTGAACATCCTGTATAATAAAGACACGGATCGATTTTCTGCTGTAAAAGGAGAAACCGCGATGACAAAGCAAAAATATATCATGGCGCTGGACGCGGGCACCACGTCCAACCGCTGCATCCTTTTTAACGCCAGGGGCGAGATGTGCAGCGTCGCACAAAAGGAGTTCACCCAGTATTTCCCCAAGCCCGGCTGGGTCGAGCATGATGCCAACGAGATCTGGACGACCCAGCTCGGCGTGGCGCTGTCGGCCATGAACGAGGTCGGCGCGTCGGCGGAGGACATTGCCGCCATCGGCATCACGAACCAGCGCGAGACGACCATCGTCTGGGACCGTGACACCGGCGAGCCGGTCTACCACGCCATTGTCTGGCAGTGCCGCCGCACAAGCGAGTACTGCGACGAGCTGAAGGCCCGCGGCCTGACCGACCTGATCCGGCAAAAGACCGGGCTGGTCATCGACGCCTACTTCTCGGCCACAAAGCTCAAGTGGATCCTGGACAACGTGCCCGGCGTGCGCGCGCGTGCCGAGCGCGGCGACCTGCTGTTCGGCACGGTGGAGACGTGGCTCATCTGGAAGCTGACCTGCGGCAAGATCCACGTGACCGACTACTCCAACGCCAGCCGGACGATGATGTTCAACATCCACACGCTGGACTGGGACGACGAGATACTGGAAATTCTCGATATACCGCGCTGTATGCTGCCGCGTCCCGTGCCCAACAGCGAGTTCTACGAGTACGCCGACCCGATGCACTTCGGCGGCGAGATCAAGATCGCAGGGGCGGCGGGCGACCAGCAGGCCGCGCTGTTCGGCCAGACCTGCTTTACCAGGGGCGAGGCCAAAAGCACCTTCGGCACGGGCGGCTTTCTGCTGATGAACACCGGCGAGAAGCCGGTATTCTCCCAAAACGGGCTGGTCACCACCGTGGCGTGGGGGCTGGACGGAAGGGTGAATTACGCGCTGGAAGGTTCGATTTTTGTGGCGGGTGCAGCTATCCAGTGGCTGCGGGACGAGCTGCATCTGCTGGAGGACGCCCGCGACAGCGAGTACATGGCGCAGAAGGTCAGGGACACGAACGGCTGCTACGTCGTGCCTGCGTTCACCGGTCTGGGTGCGCCGCACTGGGACCAGTACGCCCGCGGCACCATCGTGGGCCTGACCCGCGGCGTGAACAAGAACCACATCATCCGCGCGACGCTGGACAGCCTGTGCTACCAGATCAACGATGTGCTGGCCGCCATGCAGGCGGATTCCGGCATTGACCTGACGGCGCTCAAGGTGGACGGCGGCGCGTGCGCGAACAATTACTTACTACAGACGATGGCGGACATCAGCAATCTGCCGGTCAAGCGTCCCTGCTGCGTGGAAACGACGGCGCTGGGCGCGGCGTATCTGGCCGGGCTGGCCGTCGGCTATTGGAGCACCACCGAGGACGTACTGCAAAACTGGTCGGTGGACCGTGAGTTTATGCCGGGCATCCCCGACGACGAGCGCACCAGACGGCTGAAGGGCTGGAATAAGGCGGTGCGGTGCAGTTACGGCTGGGCGAAGGAGGAGTAAGGCCCCTAAAGCCTTCCCCTTGGGGGGAAGGTGGCCCCGCAGGGCCGGATGAGGGGAGAGCTTGCCGCGACAGGCCGTAAACGGGTAATAGTGGCAAGGCTGCCCCTCATCAGTCAGCGGGCGGGGCCGCTGACAGCTTCAGTCTCCGCGCTGAGAGCCGCCTACGGCGGTTGAGCTCCGACACGCGCCTGCGGGCGCAGCCCCAAGGGGGAAGCCATTCCGATTGCACAAACAACACGAGGTATCAATATGTACGACATCATCATTATCGGCGCGGGCGTGTCCGGGTGCGCCTGTGCGCGGGAGCTTTCGCGGTATGACGCGAAAATTCTTGTAGTAGAGAAGGAGGAGGACGTCTGCTGCGGCACGTCCAAGGCCAACAGCGCCATTGTCCACGCCGGGTACGACGCGGCCCACGGCAGCCTGATGGCCAAGCTCAACGTCGAGGGCAGCCGCCGGATGCCGGCCCTTGCGAAGGAGCTGGATTTTGCCTACGACCGGTGCGGCAGCCTTGTCGTCTGCCTGAGCGACGAGGACCGCCCCGCGCTGCAAAAGCTCTATGAAAACGGCATCGCCAACGGCGTGGAGGGGCTGCGCATCATAGAACGGGACGAGCTGGTGGGAATGGAGCCGAACATCTCGGACGCCGCCGTCGCCGCACTGTGGGCGCCCACGGGCGGCATCGTCTGCCCGTTCGGCCTGACGTTTGCGTTGGCGGAGAACGCCGCCAAAAACGGTGTGCAGTTTCGGTTTGACACCAAGGTTACGGGCCTGCACCCGCTGGACGGCGGCGGAACCGGGTGGGCCGTCGAGACCGACCACGGCACGCTGGAAACACGCTGCATCGTCAATGCGGCGGGCGTTTACGCCGACACGCTGCACAATATGGCCGACGCGGCGCACCCCATGACCATCACGGCCCGGCGGGGAGATTACTTCCTGCTTGACCACACGGCGGGGCAGCATGTGCGGCACACGGTATTCCAGCTGCCGGGCAAATACGGCAAGGGCGTGCTGGTAACGCCCACGGTGCACGGCAATCTGCTGGTCGGGCCGACGGCTATCGACGTGGACGACAAGGAGGCCACGGCCACGACGGCGGCGGGCCTGGACGAGGTGCGGGAAAAATCCGGCCTCGCGGTCAAGGACATTCCGCTGCGCCAGACCATCACGAGCTTCGCGGGTCTGCGCGCCCACGAGGCGCGGCACGACTTCTTTATCGGCGAGATCGCGCCCGGCTTTGTGGACTGCGCGGCCATCGAGTCGCCCGGCCTGTCCAGCGCCCCGGCCATCGGTGCGATGGTCGCGGACATCGTGCGCGGCAGTCTGCACTTACACAATAAGCCCGATTTTGACCCGACGCGCAGGGGCATTCTGGACCCCAAAGCACTGGATCTTGCAGCGCGGGCGGAGCTTATCCGACAAAACCCGGCCTACGGGCAGATTATATGCCGGTGCGAGAGCGTGACCGAGGGCGAGATCATCGACGCCATCCGCCGCACGCCCGGCGCACGCAGTCTGGACGGCGTCAAGCGGCGCACCCGCGTGGGCATGGGCCGCTGCCAGGCGGGCTTCTGCAGCCCGCGCGTCATGGAGATTCTGGCGCGGGAGCTGGGCGTGCCGCAGAGCGAGATCACCAAGTCCGGCGGTGCGTCCAAAATCATCGTCGGCACGAACAAGGATAGCCTGTGAAAGGGGGCGTCTGCCATGAAAAACGTTGATCTGGTCATTATCGGCGGCGGCCCGGCGGGGCTGGCCGCGGCGGTGGCCGCACGCAAAAGCGGCGTGCAGGACATCCTGATCCTGGAGCGCGACAGTGAGCTGGGCGGCATTCTGAACCAGTGCATCCACAATGGCTTCGGCCTGCATACCTTTAAAGAGGAGCTGACAGGCCCCGAGTACGCGGCACGGTTTGTGACGCAGGTACGCGAATTGGGAATTGAATACAAGCTCAACACGATGGTGCTGGATCTGGCGGCGGACAAAACCGTCACCGCCATGAACAAGACCGACGGACTGTTTCAACTGCACCCCAAGGCGGTCATTCTGGCCATGGGCTGCCGTGAGCGCCCGCGCGGCGCGCTGAACATTCCGGGCTACCGGCCCGCGGGCATCTTCACCGCGGGCACGGCGCAGCGGCTCGTCAACATGGAGGGCTGCCTGCCCGGGCGGCGGGTCGTGATTCTGGGCAGCGGCGACATCGGCCTTATCATGGCGCGCCGCATGACGCTGGAGGGGGCAAAGGTGCTCTGCGTGGCGGAGCTGATGCCGTACTCCGGCGGCTTAAAGCGCAATATTGTGCAGTGCCTCGATGATTTTGGCATTCCGCTGAAATTGAGCCACACGGTAGTGGACATTCAGGGCAAGGAGCGCGTGACCGGCATCACGCTGGCGCGGGTCGAAAACGGAAAACCCGTCCCCGGCACCGAGGAGCACTACGACTGCGACACGCTGCTGCTTTCCTGCGGGCTGCTGCCCGAAAACGAGCTGAGCCGCGCCGCGGGCGTGGCGCTGAACCCCGTCACCGGCGGCCCGGAGGTCAATGAGAGCCTGGAAACGAACCTGCCCGGCGTCTTTGCCGCGGGCAACGTGCTGCATGTGCATGACCTGGTGGATTATGTGTCGGAGGAGGCCGCGGCGGCAGGTGAGCACGCGGCGGCATACATTGCGGGCGGCGGGGCCGCGGCGGGCCGCACCCTGCCCGTGCGGTGCGAAAACGGCGTGCGCTACACCGTGCCGACCACCATCCGCCCCGACTGCGCGGGGGATACCGTGACGCTGCGGTTCCGCGTGGGCGGCGTGTACAAAAATAAAAAAATCGCGGTGTACCGCGGTACAGACTGCATCTACAGCCGCAAGCGGCCCGTGCTGGCCCCCGGTGAGATGGAGACTGTGCGGCTGAAGGCCGAGCTCCTGCGCGGCCCGGGCGACGCCGTGACGGTAACGTTGGAGGAGGGCTGACGATGGAAAAACGTGAACTGATCTGCATCGGCTGCCCGATGGGCTGCCCGCTGACTGTGACGCTGGACGGCGGCGCGGTGGTCACCGTGCAGGGCAACACCTGCCCGCGCGGCGACGCCTACGCTCGTAAGGAGGTCACCGCCCCGACGCGCATTGTGACCACAACGGTGCGCGTGACCGGCGGCACCCTGCCCGCCGTGAGCTGCAAGACCCGCAGCGACATCCCGAAGGAGAAAATTTTTGACGTTGTCCGCGCGCTGAAAAGCGTCGTGGTGCCCGCCCCCGTACACATCGGTCAGGTCCTGCTGCCCGATGCAGTCGGGACCGGCGTGGATGTGGTGGCGACGAAGGACGTAGCCGAGGTGTAGATTCATCCCGTTATGAAAATAACTTTCCAAAAAAGTTAAATTTTCAAAGAAATTTGGGCAAAAATCAATGGCGTGTTTGAATATTGCACAAAGAAACCGTTCGTTTTTCGGCTTTTCGACAATTTTTCTAAAATCACTTTCTTTTTTGTGAAGAATATGTTAATATGAGATTAACAAAGTGTCGCGGCTGCGGAACCAGACGGCCCGGCGCCGAGTTGGGAAAGACCCACTCACAATTTTTGGAGGAATGCTTTTATGATGAAGTATCTGCAGAAGCTCGGCAAAGCTCTTATGCTTCCCGTTGCTGCTCTGCCCGTCTGTGGTATCCTGATGGGCATTGGTTACGCTCTGGCTCCCGCCGTTATGGGTGCCGAGGGCCCGACCTCCGGTGCTGCTTACACCGTAGGTTTCCTGCTGATCAAGGCCGGCGGCGCCCTGATCGACAACATGGCATGGCTGTTCGCCATCGGCGCTGCCGTCGGTCTGTCTGATGACCATGACGGTACCGCAGGTCTGGCCGGTCTGGTCAGCTTCCTGATGATGCAGCAGCTGC
>ERZ825670.4056-NODE-4056-length-11671-cov-3.147039_pt1 | contig 11671 bp, 9 predicted proteins | sample MGYA00519929_ERZ825670 | MGnify/ENA primary metagenome ERZ825670 (study PRJEB31778, sample SAMEA3449207) | human gut metagenome | biome: human gut; feature: human-associated habitat; material: faeces | place: United Kingdom | collected 2010/2012 ...
TATTTCCCGATTCAGTGCGAACGCTTCCAATTCCAAACAGGCTACTTCCAGAAAGCGTGCCCTGGAGAAAATCCAGCTTGATGAGATCAGACCTTCCAGCCGTAAATATCCTTACATCGACTTCCGTCCGAACCGTGAGATTGGTAATGAAGTTCTCTCTGTAGAAGGACTTTCCAAGACAATTGACGGCGAGAAGATTCTTGATAATCTTACATTCACACTTGGCCGCGAGGATAAAGTTGCTTTTGTTGGTGGAAATGAGTTTGCTAAGACAATCCTCTTCAAGATCCTGATCGGCGAGATGGAACCGGATGAGGGAACATATAAATGGGGAGTTACAACTTCTCAGGCTTACTTCCCGAAGGATTTCGGCGGAGAATTCGACAATGACTACAATATCACAGAGTGGCTGACACAGTACTCTGAGGAAAAGGATGTAACTTATGTTCGTGGATTCCTTGGAAGAATGCTCTTCTCCGGTGAAGACGGAGTGAAGAAAGTTGCTGTACTTTCCGGTGGTGAGAAGGTTCGCTGCCTGCTCTCCAAGATGATGATCTCAGGAGCAAATGTACTGCTTCTTGATGAGCCAACAAACCACCTGGATATGGAGTCTATCACAGCACTCAACAATGGTCTGATCAAGTTCCCTGGAGTACTTCTCTTTACTTCCAGAGACCACCAGATCGTACAGACAACAGCGAACCGTATCATGGAGATTGTTCCGGGCGGTAAGCTGATCGATAAGATCACAACTTATGATGAATATCTTGAGAGCGATGAGATGGCAAGAAAGAGACAGACTTACTCTGTACAGACAGATGATGAGGATTAAGATATAATTAAGAGCCAGAACAGACACCGTGTGTTGTGCCTGTCCTGGCTCTTTCTAATATTTATCAATTATTCACTCCATGGTGCGCTGCCACACTATCAACGGTCAGTCCTTTGAATGTGTATCCCTGACTTCTATAGTAATCAATAATCTGTGGCAATGCCTGTACGGTTGTATCTTTTGCATCTGTATCATGCATCAGAATATCAACATGATTTGCCGTGCAGGATGTTGCGTTGGAAACCAGCTTTTCTACCGGCACATTATTTCCGCTTGCGTCAGTAGAATCACAGTTCCAGTCAAAATACTGATATCCTTTGTCTCTCACTGCTTTCGTAAGTGTTGTCATCAATCCTTTGACATATTTTGCACTGATGGTGTTGCTGGATCCTCCCGGGAAACGAATGATCATGGATTTCGTTCCTGTGATACTCTCTACCAAATCCGATACTTTCTGCAGATCTGCGAAGTATGCATCTTCGGATGCGTAAACTGTTGCATAATCGTGTGTATAGGTATGAAGTCCGATCGAATGTCCTTCGGAAAAGGCTCTTTTTATCATATCATCATGTTCCTGATTATTTCCTGTGACGAAGAAGGTTGCCTTTGCATTTTTTTCTTTCAGGATATCAAGAATCTCTCCGGTATTCTCTGACGGACCATCATCGAAAGTCAGATAAACAACTTTCTCATTCCAATCCGGATTCTTTTTCACTTTGATCTTTCGCTCAATCTTTGTCTCATTTCCGGAACGGTCTTTTGCAAGATAGGTGACAATATAGGTTCCCGGTGTCGCAAAATCCACTTTGTCAGCACCCTGTACTTCCAATGTTGGCTCTGGATCCATATCATCCTTTATCGTAACCCCTTCATTAAAGTCCATCGTATCGCCCTGTGCAAGTTCTTTATCATCTGCTCCTTCAATAGTCGGTCCTGTTGTATCCTCTTCCAGATTCAGTGTTGATTTACCTTCTGTTTTATGACCGTCACTATCTGTTGCAGCAACAGTTACTCCGTATTTTCCTTTCTTCTCCCAGGAATCCTGTCCGACAAATTCAAGTGTGACATCTGATGCATCTTTTACTGATTCTACAAAATCTTCCGGCTTGATATCTTTCGGAAGTTCTGTTGTATAACTGTCTTTCATTTTAAGCTCAGGTGCTTTTGTATCCTTAACTTCGACTTCAGCTTTTACTTTTTGTTTACCATAGACATAGTAAACCGTATATTTTCCTTCTTTATTCGTATCTACTTTGCCTTCTGTCTTCACATCTTTCGCTTTTCCACCAACAACGAAACGGATGTTGGACATTAGATCCATACTTTCTTTCTTTTCCTGCGCGATCACTTTACTCCGTAATACAATCGGATTCATTTTAAAATAAGTAAATGTTGAAACTGCCGGAACTAATACAACGAGCAGAATCAATACGATTGCAATTCTCCTTCGTCTCTTGAGGCGTCGAATGCGTTGTTCATTCCTCTTGCGTCTCTCCCACTCTTTTCTAATGGAATCTGTGCTTTTTCCCATCGCGCTATAATGTTCGTAAAACGCTTGTTCTTTCTTGCGTTCTTTTTCTTCTTTTGTTTCTTTAGACCACATGCTTATCCCTTTTTTTCTTTTCTATTCTTAGAATCAGGGGACAATCAAAATTGTCCCCTGACTTTTTCTTCCATATTAATCATAGCATTCCTTTTTTGCAGAAACAAGGGAACTTTGACAATCCTAATGATTTATTAAGAATCTTAAAGATTATTCTTTAGATTTCTTCATCTTTCCAGTGTTTCAGACACTTTACTGCATCTGGATTCTGTTTCTCAAGTCTTCGCTCCAGCCGCTCTCTTCGCTCTTCAATATGCTCAACAATCTCTGGATGCTCTTTCAGAAGACGATCTCTAAGTTTTCTTCTTCTACGCTCGATTAATTCAATGACGAGTTTTTTGTTTTCTTTTACATCACTTGGAAGATCATCTAAGTGAAGCTCCATTCTGCGGAGCAACTCATCTTCATCAAGTGCTCCAAGTGAATTCCAAAATTCCAGTTTTTCTTTGATTCCTTCTTCGGAAAGTTTCTCGAGATCTGTAATCTCATGGATCTGCTTCACAATAGAAAGCACTCGTTTCTCAATTTCTTTGACTGCATCATCACCAAATGCCCATGCAAACTCTTCCAGTGTATTTTCTTCTTCTGCAGGAAGGGAAAAATATTCTCTTCGCTTAAGTTTTTCGAGATCTTCTTCTGGAATATCCAATGGGCAAGGCTGCTCAATTCCCGCATCATGAAGTGCCGCAACAATTGTTCTTCGCACAGCACCTTCTTTGATCAGATGTCCGATTCCAAGCTTTCTCATCTGATCGTTAACTTCTCTGGAATGTTCTGTGATATAGAACTTAATTCCACGTTTTTTCAGACTTGCTGCAAGCATTTCGAGTGCATCTGCCGCTGTAATATCCAGGCTGTTGATTGCTGATGCGTCCAGAATTACGACCTTTGTATCCTCTTTGATGCTGTTTTCAATATCTGAAACCAGCACTTTGTTATTTGCAAAGAAAAGGTTCTCGCTAAATCTGTAAATAATCACATGCTTGATTGGATATGCAAAACGGTTTCTCTCCAGATCATAATAAACTTCTTTTCCTGGAATCATTCCACGGAAAGATCTCGGAGGGTTTGTAGCCCTTAAAATCACTGCTACAAAAGATAACAAAATTCCGATCACAACTCCGTAAATCGTACCAAGGAACAGCACACCGATCCCTGCTGCAATAAAAATATAGAATTCGTTTCTGCTTACTTTAAACAAGCGTACTGCAAGATGTGTCTCTACAACATTCATCAGTGCAGAGATTACGATCGCCGTCAATACCGGAACCGGAAGATATTCGATAAATCCGGTTGCACCTATAAGTACAACTGCCATGGTCAGTCCAGCTGTAATGGATACAACCTGTGTCTTTCCTCCATACTGTTCATTCATGGAAGTCCTGGAAATACTTCCATTTACCGGGCAGCATCCAACTGCACCGGCAGCAAGATTTCCTGCGGCACAGGCAAGGATTTCCTGACGGTCATCCAGTTCATATCCGTTTTTGGATGCAAAATTGTTCTCTGACAAAAGTGTCTCTGCCATGATCACAACAGCAACCATAAGTGCTCTTCCCACAGCCTGGGTAAGATTGATCCCTGTAAAATCCGGGAAAATAAGCCGCGGAAGCCCTGGTTGAACTGCCTGCAGGAGAACTACACCATACTGGTTTACATGAAAGACAATTGTCGAGAGAACTCCGGCAATCATAATAACGATTGCCATCGGGAACTTTGGAATCAGTTTTTTGGATACAATCAAGATTACAAGTGCTCCAATTCCCATTCCAAAGGACAACCAGTTTATCTTTGTGATTGCCAGAAAAATGTGTTCTGCAAGTTCTATGAATTCTCCAGTCCCCGCCGGGCTTCCCATCAGTTTCGGAATCTGCATCATAATAATTGTCACTGCAATACCACTGATAAATCCGCCCATAACCGGTGTCGAGATAAAATCAACAATCTTATCTGCATGTAAAAGATAAAACAACAATAACCAGAGTCCTGTAAACAATGCGATCAATGGTACATACTGCAATGCCTGGGCTGATTCTGCCGTCACTCCAAGTGTTGCCAGTGCAGCTCCGACAATTGCCGCCGGTGCCGCATCTACTCCGAAGATAAACTGTTTTGAAGTTGAGAGCATGGCGAATAGCAGGATCGGCAGAACAGATCCATAAAGTCCATACACCGCCGGAACACCTGCGATCTGTGCATACCCCATAGAGATTGGGATTGAAACCGCTGCCATGATAATTCCGCTTAAAATATCTTTTGGCAAATATTCTTTTTTATAATTTTTTAATGTTGGAAATATTTTTACAGACACTTTTATGTCACTTCTTTCTTTTACTTCTTTTTTGCTGTTAATTCTCTACGCTTCCAAATGGTCCGATGTCCAGAGGATTCTGGTTCTGAACTGCGTCTGTCCCATCAGCATCTTCTGATATACCGTAACCTTTTTTATCACCTGCTGTCACTTCTTGAATCTTATCAAGAAAAACTGCTCCGTACTGTTCATATTTCTTAAATCCCATACCGTGTACTTCAAGCAGTTCCTCTTTTTCAAATGGAACAAGTACACACATCTCATGTAATGTACGATCTGAAGCGACCATATATGGCGGAATTCCTTTTTTCTTTGCCAAAGAATAACGCACAGAACGCAATTCTTCGAATAATTCTCGGCTTTTATCTGTAAGATTCCTGAAACTCTCTCCCTTTCTATGAGACGCTTTCTTTCCACTTCCGGACTTTTTCTTTTCTGTAAGTTCTGACTTCTTGCAGCGAAGTTTCAATTCTCTCGATTTCAGTAATTCTTCTGACCGGTCTGTCAGTTTCAGGATCGCATAACGATCTGCGCTCTGTTGAAGGTATCCGTGTTCGAGCAGTGTATAAACTACGTCTTTCAGCCTCTGCTGAGAACATTTACTCTGTCTTCCATAAATGGAAAGTTCATTCATCCCTGCACTTCTGATCTTCGCTGTATTCGCTCCCGCCAGTGTGGAAAGAATCATTGTCATACCGTATCTCTGTCTGGATTCGCGCACACACTCGATCACGTCTGCCGCAATCTCTCCGACATCAAGCTCTACGAATTCTTCCAGACAATTGGAACAATTCCCACAATGTTCTTCTGCCTCTTGTCCAAAATAATTCAATATGTATTTTCTAAGACACATGCTTGTCGTACAATAATTACTCATCTTACGTAGCCGGAGAACATCCTGTTCCCGGATCACCCGGAGTTCTTCTTCTGTGTATTCTCCAATCTGCTCTTTACTATCCAGCAGGAGCTGATTGATCATGATATCCTGCGGTGAATAGAAAAGGATACATTCTGCCGGTTCTCCGTCTCGTCCGGCTCTGCCTGCCTCCTGGTAATAATTTTCCATGCTCTGCGGCATATTATAATGAAGTACAAAACGGACATTGGACTTATCTATTCCCATTCCAAATGCATTCGTTGCGATCATAATCTCTATCCTGTCATAAATGAAATCTTCCTGACTTTCATTTCTTGCCTCTGTCCCCATTCCTGCGTGATATCTTCCGACAGAAAATCCAGCATTCTGCAATTCCAAATAGAGTTCATCTACATTTTTTCTTGTTGCACAGTAAATAATTCCACTGTCTTCTCTGTGCTGTGTAAGATATTCCTTAATTGCATCCTTCTTCCCACGCGCTGGTCTTACTTCGAAGTAAAGGTTCTCTCTGTCAAAACCGGATACATTTATATAAGGAGATTCAAGATCAAGTACTTCAAGAATATCTTCTCTTACTTTCTGTGTTGCTGTTGCTGTAAATGCACTGACGACCGGGCGTCTTGGAAGCTGGCGGATGAATTCTGTGATCTTCACATAACTTGGGCGGAAATCCTGTCCCCACTGGGAAATACAGTGAGCCTCATCGATTGTCACCATAGAAAGTTCTGTATGACATGCAAAGTCCAGAAACCGTGGTGTCAACAAGCGTTCCGGAGCGACATAGATCATCTTATATCTGCCTGCCGCTGCCAGTTCTAATGCTTTTGTAATCTGCCGTTCTGTCAGTGCACTGTTAATATACGCTGCATGAACTCCTGCTTCATTCAGTGCCTTCACCTGATCGATCATCAATGAAATCAGCGGTGATACTACGATCGTGATCCCAGACATCAGAAGTGCCGGAACCTGATAACAAAGTGACTTTCCTGCTCCGGTCGGCATGATTGCCAACACATCTTTTCCATTCAAAATCTGATCTACAATCTCCTCCTGTCCTTTACGGAAAGAATCGTATCCAAAAATTTCTTTTAATATCTGTGTTTTTCTACTGTTGCTTTCCATCTACTGCTGCCTTTCACCTGTTACTAACTTTCACTTCTAAAATCCAAACATTGCATTCAGTCTTTCCAGTCTTTCTTCAAATTCCGGATAAAACTGTGCTTCTTCCTCTGCCTGATAAGGCATTTGATAAAAGTTGCGGAGAACCACAACCGTCAGTACTTTCGCGTTCTGCTCATCAAGTTCTTTCATTCCTTCTTCACAGTTCTTAAGAAATGTATGCCATCTCCACACGAAATCTTCGTATCTCTTCTGATCTGCAATTCCAAGCCACTTCTTAATCTTCACTTTACCACGTTCCTGCTTCTTACACTCATGAACCTGGATAAAATACTTGAATCCATTCTCCTCATAAATACGTCCAAGAGGGAACAAACGGCAGATTCCCGGTCTGTATCCATGAATAGAACATCTTCCATCTTTCAAGAACAGACAGGCTTCTTCCTCTCCTGCCATCTTTAAATTAGGAAGTACCATCCCGTCAACTACATTCAATTCCAGATAGTTTGCAAGCAGTGTATCAAAATTCTCTTTTTTTCCGAGTTGCAATCTCCACAGATCCATTGGATCCAATAGGATGGAATTTCCCATTCCCTGGCAGCATGCAGAGCAGCCTTCACAGTCATGACAGTCCACCTTAACCATATCTCCAGAGGAATACAGACGTCCGTCTGAAATTTCATTAAGATCTACTTTGCGCTTCATTTTCTATCTATCTCCATTTTTTCTGAATTTAATCGTGTTCTATTAGTATAATACAGATGGACTGTTGGTTGCAAGAGCTGTGTTATTGTTCGCGGTTGGTCAACATAATTTACAAATGATACAAAAAAGTTGTTGATGGCACAGGAAACTACACTATCATCGCGCGCCCCTGCTCATCAACAACCTTCCATTTCACATTATAAATGATTATTCAATCTTAATCCTCGTATCCGTTTGGATTCATGCTCTGCCATCTCCAGGAATCTTCACACATCTTGTTCAGATCTCTCTCAGCTACCCAGTGCAGTTCTTCCTTTGCCTTGGAAGCATCACAGTAACATGTAGCAATGTCTCCTGCACGACGTGGTTTAATCTGATAAGGAATCTCTTTTCCACAAGCTTTGGAAAATGCTTTCACCATGTCAAGTACGGAATATCCGTTTCCTGTTCCAAGATTATATATATGCATACCTTTCTTATCATGTTCAAGTTTTTCTAAACCTTTAATGTGAGCTTTTGCTAAATCAACAATGTGTATATAGTCTCTTACACCGGTTCCATCCGGAGTATTATAGTCATTTCCAAATATGCTTAAATATTCCAATTCTTTTGTTGCAACTTTTGAAATAAATGGCATTAAGTTTGCAGGTATCCCATTAGGCTCTTCACCAATTAAATGTGATTTATGGGCTCCTACAGGATTAAAATATCTAAATATACAAATATTCCAATTACTATCAGATTTATATAAATCACTTAGTATATTTTCACAAAAGAGTTTGCTAGTTCCATAAGGATTAGTTGTTCCCCCTATCGGAGTTTCTTCAGTTATAGGCATTACTTTGGCATCACCATATACTGTAGCACTACTACTAAATATAAAGTTTTTTATCCCATAATCTTTCATAACACTTAATAAAATAAGTACACTACTTACATTATTTGTATAATATTCTATTGGAATATTAACACTATCACCAACTGATTTATATGCAGCGAAATCAATTACTCCATCTATTTTATTTTCAGAAAATATTTTGTGAAGTAAATCTTTATTTAGCATATTGCCTTCGTAAAACTTAATTTCTTTTCCAGTAATTTCTCTTATTTTTACTAAAACTTCTCTTTTACTATTACTAAAATTATCTAAGCCAATAACTTCATATCCATTTTCTAATAATTCTACACAAGTATGGCTGCCTATATAACCTGTGCATCCTGTTACAAATATTTTTTTCATAAGTATCTTTTCCTTTCAAAACTTTATTAATAACATTATCATTTATCAAAAACAACATTTATATTAGACACCTTGATTATAATTAGCTTTCTTTATAATTTCCAAACCATGGGAACATAAAAATTATTTTCAAAGCCAAATAAATTGAATAAGTTGCTAAATGATATTTTAATTTAATAAATTCTAGCCTATTTCTTTTTTTAGGTGTTCTATAAATTTATCATTGTTACTTTCGTATTTTTGGGGTTTAAATGTTTTCATTTTTTTTAAAAGGTCATCTAATTTATTATTTTCATTTAGTTCTAGTATATATCCAGCTTCTGCTAATACTTCTGTTAATTGTTGTTGATGGTCATCGACATGCTCTTTATATTTTGATAATCTTGAACATACAATAACTTTCTTTCCATATTTTAATGGTGTTAGTACTGATCCTGTTCCAGCATGAGTTATTATTAAATCTGCTTTTTTAATATATTTTTCCATTGTTTCATATGAAATAAAATCAAAAATTTTCATTTTTTTACTTTTAAATTTGGTATAACCAGCTTGTACAATAATTTCATCTTTTATATTACTTTCTTCAATATATTTAAGTAGTCTCGAAAAGTCTTGTTTTTGAGTTCCTAATGTAACTAAAATCATTAATAAATACCTCCCCAATAAACTGCCTTGGGATAAAATTTAAGCATTGTTTCCCATTGTACCACAAATACTGAATAGGCATGCAATTTATAAATCATTTTTCCCGTTACTGTTGGCGATGTTCTTTTTGCAAAACTTTCAATATCCGTGTCGAGTTCGCCCATAAAAAGACATTCGCCGCTTTTGCAAAGTCTTGTGTTTTTAAGTCCCACTGCGTTTGCAAGGCAAAGGTTTACACCGAAACTTTCGGATAAATCAAGGTTTGTGTGCATACAAACGGCAGAAATGTTTTTTTCCGCAAGACGGTAGGGAACAGAGGAGGAATCAAGTCTTTTTATTGCATTAAAAATAACGGGGTGATGACTTATGATAAGCTCTGCGCCGAGCCTATCTGCTTCGTCAACGACCTCGTTTGTTATGTCAAGAGCAACAAGCACACGGTTTACAGGTTTGTTTTTACTGCCTATAAGCAGACCGCAGTTGTCAAAATTCATAGCGGTATCAACGGGTGCAAATTCCTCAAAAAATTCAAGTATATCTTTTATTGTAGTCATCAGAGCATCTCCCTTAGCTTTTTTGCGATTTCAGCGTAACGGGCATCGCCCTTTGCCTGTTTTTCAAGTTTTGTTATTTGCTTTTCTGTAAAAAGCCTGTGTGTGGATTTTACGGACGGCTGCAGCTTTGCACAATACAGCTCGGTTTGCGTGTATTCGTGTTTTTTGCCGCTGTAGCATACAAGAAGTACTGTGTAGCATTTGCCTGCGGCGGTACAGCAGTCCTGTTTTAAAATTTCAAAACCGTTGTCAAAAAGGTATTTAATCAAAACTTCACTTTTGGTCATAGGCTGTAGAATAAAGTGCTTTTCACTGTTTTTTGCATATGTACAGCTGTCAAGAATGGCTGCGATAAGTTCCCCACCCATACCTGCGATTACAAAATCGTCAGCTTCGTTTTCGCCGATATTTTCAAGACCGTTTGAAAGCCTTGTGGAAATGAGGTGTTCGGCATTGAAATTCATTATTGCCGCCCGGCCTCTTGAGAGAGGTTCGGGGTTAATGTCTGCGGCAATAGCAGACGGGCAGGTGCCGTTAAGGCACAGCCACAGCGGAAGATATGCGTGGTCTGTGCCAATATCGGCAAGCCTTGCGTTTTGCCTTACAAAGCCCGCACACATTCTAAGCCTTTGGTCAAGAGATATTTTATTTTGCAAATTAATCAATCCTTTCAGCCCGAATGTGATAAACGGACAAATTATTTGTTTACAATCCGGTTGAGAACATCAATAAGCTCGTCGGCATTTGCACCGTGAACCATACATGCCTCTTCAATTGTTTCGCCTCTTGATGCAGGGCAACCAAGGCAGTGCATACCAATGCTGAAGAAAGCCTCGGCAGTTTCGGGATATTTGTCGAGAACATCACCGATGATAGAATTCTTTGTGATTTCCATAATTAAAAACCTCCTTGTCGGCAAAGCCAAAATTAAATCTAAAAGCAGATTTATCCGCCAAAAACGGTATTTTAGCGGATAAATCATTATAACATATTTTTTAACCGAAAGTCAAAAAATATATATTAAATTTTAGGATTTTTTACTTTACTTCGGCAAAGGTAAACTTTCCGTCTGCAAAGTCGCATTTAACCTTGCTGTTTGCTTTAATTGTGCCGTCAAGCATTTTCTCCGAAAGCGGATCTTCAATGTCTGATGTTATGGCACGGCGAAGAGGTCTTGCACCGTAGACTTCGTCAAAGCCCTTGTCGGCAATTGCGGAAACAGCCTCGTCTGTAAATTCAATTTCAATTTCCATATCGGACAAACGCTTTTTAAGACCTGCAAGCATCTTGACTGCAATTTCTTTAATCTCGTCCTTGCTGAGTCTGTCAAATACGATGATGTCGTCAATACGGTTAATAAATTCGGGACGGAAAGCCTTTTTAAGTTCGCCGAGCACAAGCTCCTTGGTGTTTTCGGTTTCCTTGTTTTCACTGTTTTCATCGGTAAATCCGAGTGAACTGTGATTTTCCGTAAGAAGTTTTGCACCTATGTTAGATGTCATAATGATAACAGTGTTTTTGAAGTCAACCGTTCTGCCCTGTGAGTCGGTAAGTCTGCCGTCATCAAGGATTTGGAGAAGAATGATAAATACATCCGGGTGCGCCTTTTCGATTTCATCAAAGAGGATTACCGAGTATGGTTTTCTTCTTACCTTTTCCGTAAGCTGACCGCCCTCGTCAAAACCGACATATCCTGGAGGTGAACCTACAAGACGGGATACCGTATGCTTCTCCATATATTCACTCATATCAATACGGAGCATAGCGTTTTCATCACCGAACATA
>ERZ825670.4061-NODE-4061-length-11663-cov-3.060648_pt1 | contig 11663 bp, 10 predicted proteins | sample MGYA00519929_ERZ825670 | MGnify/ENA primary metagenome ERZ825670 (study PRJEB31778, sample SAMEA3449207) | human gut metagenome | biome: human gut; feature: human-associated habitat; material: faeces | place: United Kingdom | collected 2010/2012 ...
TGCGCTTGATTTTGATGACCTCATCATGAAAACCGTAGAATTGTTTCAAAAAGAAGGAGCCGTCGCCGGTGTTGTGTCTCTGGGTGGAAATGTGCAGACATTTGGGAAAAAAGAAGATGGAAGCCGGTTTACGATCGGAATTACCGATCCGTCAGATGGACAGAGTGTGCTGGGAACGCTGGAAGTGGACGAAAAGGCAGTGATCACGTCGGGATCCTACCAGCGGTATTTTGAAGAGAATGGAAAGCGGTACCATCATATCATGGATCCGCGAACCGGGGCACCGGCAGAAAGTGATCTTTTGAGTGTCACGGTGATCTGTGACCGTGGAGAACAGGGGGATGCACTTGCTACCTCGCTATTTGTAATGGGTAAAGAAAAGGCGATTGCCTATGCAAAAGAAAATGATCTGTCATTGATTCTGGTGGATCAGAATAACGAAATATGGACGTCGGAAGGAGTGGACTTTCGGACGGCGAAATAATTATGAAAAAAGAGGAATAGAAGAATGAGAGAAAAATTAATCGGTGACCGCAGGTTTTACCGCAGATTATTTGCGATAGCGGTGCCAATGATGATACAGATGGCAATTACAAATTTTGCCAGTATGCTTGACAATGTGATGGTAGGGCAGATGGGAACCGAGCAGATGACCGGCGTAGCGATCGCAAATCAGCTGGTTTTTGTCTATAATTTGTTTATTTTTGGAGCCGTATCCGGTCCGGGGATTTATACAGCGCAGTTTTTTGGGCAGAGAAACGAAGAGGGAATCCGCTACACGATGCGGTTTAAACTGCTTTTGTGCGGAGCACTTACCCTGATTGGTCTGATTTTGATGGGAAGTATGGGAGAGCAATTGATCCAATTGTATCTTCATACGGAAAATGGAACGACCAATGCTGCACTCACGTTACAGCATGGTTTGGATTATCTGCACATTGTGATGATCAGTTTTATCCCGTTTGCAGTCGTTCAGGCGTATGCCGGGACATTAAAGGAAACGGGAGAGACGATGCTTCCGATGAAAGCCGGAATCCTTTCTGTCGTCGTGAACTTTTGCATCAATTACGTGTTGATCTTCGGAAAATTCGGAATGCCGGTTCTGGGAGCCAGAGGAGCAGCTATCGGAACCGTGGCGGCGAGAATCGTGGAGATGGTTATCGTCGTAGGCTGGGTGCATACGAAGAAGGACAGAAATCCTTATGTCAAAGGACTGTACCGCTCAATGAAAATACCGGCAGGTCTGGCTAAAGAAATTGCCATCAAGGGAACGCCGCTCTTGGTCAATGAAGGCTTGTGGGCGTCCGGTATGGCGATGCTTATGCAATGTTACTCCGTCCGCGGTCTGGATGTCGTGGCAGGAATGAACATATCAAATACGCTGAACAATATGTTCAATGTCGTATTTTTATCAATTGGAAACAGTGTTGCGATTTTAGTCGGTCAGTTACTGGGAGCCGGCAAGATGAAAGAAGCAAGATATACCGCTTACCGGATTATTTTCTGTTCGACGACACTGTGTCTCATAATTGCTCTTGCTTTGGCAGGAACCTCGCCGTTTTTCCCAAGAATCTATGAGACGACAGAGGAGATACGGCATCTGGCAACCGGATTTATCCGAATCCTTGCGCTGTATATGCCGGTCAATGCTTTTTTGCACGCGACATATTTTACAATCCGTTCCGGAGGAAAGACGATCATTACGTTTTTGTTTGACAGTTGTTTTATCTGGTGTATTACAATTCCGTTGGCATACTGTCTTTCAAGATTCACCTCGATCCCAATCTTTCCACTGTATCTGATCGTGAGCGGAGTGGATGTGTTAAAATCCATGCTTGGCTACCTCTTACTGGTAAAAGGAATCTGGCTGAACAATCTCGTAGAAGAAAAGAAATAATAACGAATAGACTTCTTGTTGAGAAATATTATCAATAAGAAGTCTATCTTTTTTTGACAAAAAGAGGTATGATGTTATCAGTTAGTGAGAACTAACTTAAACGTTTACGCATACATTTTAGGAGGATTTAGAGATGTTTTTAGAGATTCATGATCTAAAAAAGAGTTTTGGAAGCGGAAACAACCGGACAGAGGTGTTAAAAGGGATTGAGTTTACAGCCAATAAGGGAGAGATCTGTGTTCTTCTTGGTCCTTCCGGCTCCGGAAAATCTACGCTTCTTAATATTATTGGAGGAATTGATTCGCCGGATGATGGTTACGTAGCCATCGAGGGAGAGAAGATGAAAGATATGACGGAAAAGGCATTGACCCGATACCGCAGAAGACATCTTGGTTACATATTTCAGATGTACAATCTGATCCCAAATCTCAATGTAAAAGAGAATATTGAGGTAGGAGCATATTTAAGTGAAAAACCCTTGGAGATTGACGATCTGTTAAAGACACTTGGGTTGTATGAACATCGTCATAAACTGCCAAATCAGCTTTCCGGTGGACAGCAGCAGCGTACCGCGATCGGACGTGCGATTGTAAAAAATCCGGATATTCTTTTGTGCGATGAGCCGACCGGAGCATTGGATTATAATACGTCCAAAGATATTTTGAATCTGATTGAAGAAGTCAATCACAAATACGGGAATACGGTCATAATGGTAACCCATAACGATGCGATCAAATATATGGCGGATCGTGTCGTTCAGCTGCGCGACGGACAGATACGGAAGAATTATTGTAATGAGAAGAAGATTTCCGCAGTAGATCTTGACTGGTAGGAGGGCGGGTAAATGAAAAATCCATTGATAAAACGCCTGCCGAGAGAATTGATTGGAGAATTTCCAAAGTATATTGTCATATTTTTGTTTATGACATTGACGATCGGATTTATTTCTGGATTTCTTGTAGCAGGAAACAGTATGATCATAGCATATGATGAAAGTTTTGAAAAATATAACATCGAAGACGGACATGTGGAGTTTGAAGAAGAAGCAGACGATTCGATGATGGAAGAGGTAGAAAAAGAGGAGAATGTAACTTTTTATAAGGATTTTTACAAAGAAGCAGCCTCGGTTTTGAAAAAAGATAATTCTCAGGGAACGATGCGCGTGTTTCAACCCCGTGAAACCGTGAACAAGATCTGTTTGATGGAAGGAACGATGCCAAAGAAGAAAAATCAGGTAGCGATTGACCGTATGCATGCAGATAATAATAACTGGAAAATTGGCGATAAGATCACGTTAGACGGAAAAGAATATGATATCTGTGGTCTGGTGGCTTTGTCTGACTATAGCGCATTATACTCAGACAATAATGATTTCATGTTTGATGCCGTTAAGTTTGGTGTGGCTGTTATGTCAAAAGAAGGGTATGAAACTCTTTCGGAGGACAAAGAACATTTTCAATACGACTGGGTTTATGCGGATAAACCGCAGACAGAGAAAGAAAAGAATGATAAAGCAGAAGATTTTATGACGGCAATTGCTAAAAAGGCCTATAATAAAAATCTGACAATTAAGAATTTTATTCCGGAATATGCAAACCAAGCGATTCATTTTACGGGGGAAGACATGGGTGGTGACCGTGCGATGATGATCGGACTTTTGTATATTCTGATCGCAATCATTGCGTTTATCTTTTCGATTACGATCAAACATACGATTATAAGAGAATCGTCAGTGATCGGTACCCTTCGTGCTTCGGGGTATACGAGAGGAGAAGTTTTAAGACATTACCTCGCGGTGCCGATTATGGTCACGTTAATTTCTTCCTTACTGGGAAACGTGTTGGGCTACACCTCCTTTAAAGATCTTTGTGCAGGTATGTATTATGGCAGTTACAGCCTGCCGACGTATGTAACCGTCTGGAATGCAGAAGCTTTTGTGATGACGACGGTGATTCCTATCGTATTAATGCTTGTAGTGAATGCGGTTACACTGATTAAGAAACTGCGTTTGTCACCGCTTAAATTTATACGAAGAGATCTTTCAACGAAAAAGAAAAAGAAGGCACTTCGTCTGCCACATTTTAAATTTTTCACAAGATTTCGTATCCGTATTGTATTGCAGAATTTATCGAGTTATCTGATGATGTTTATCGGAATATTTTTTGCGTCGGTATTGCTTTTGTTTGGTATGATGATGCAGCCACTTTTGGCAAAATACCAGGATAAGGTGCTGGATGCGATGATCGCGCCGTACCAGTATGTATTGAAGACGCAGGTGGATACGACAAATCCGGATGCGGAAAAATATTCGATGATCTCATTGAATTACGAGGGGAAAACCCGTAATGAAGATATCAGTATTTATGGACTGGTAGAAAATAGTAAATATTTTACACAGGAACTTCCGAAAGAGGGAGTCGCTGTATCGGATTCATTTAACGAAAAGTATGGTGTGCAGGTCGGCGATACGATCACTTTGAAAGAAAAATACGAAGGAAAACAATATCGTGTAAAGATTGCAAAGGTCATCCCTTACGCTGCCGGTATTGCCGTATTTATGCCAATCGATCAGTTTAATGAAACATTTGAAATGAAAGTCGATTTGTTTGACCAGGGATTTCGTGATCCGGCATTGCTTTTGAAGCGGCTTTCCACTCCCGGAAAACCGGAATATTTCACCGGATATTTTTCCAAAGAAAAATTGACTGATATTGATGAAAAGTACATTAGTTCCTGTATTACAGAAGATGATATGACAAAACTTTCCCGTCAGCTGAATGTGTCGATGGGAGGTATGTTTGAGATGATTAAATGGTTTGCCGTTGCACTTGCGGTACTGATCATTTACCTTCTTACGAAACTTATATTGGAGCGAAATACGACGGCAATCTCGATGGTTAAGATCTTAGGCTATGAAAATGGAGAGATCGGGCGGCTTTACCTGATCACGACGACATGGTTTGTGCTGTTCTCGATCATTATCAGTTTGTTTTTATCCTCGGTTACGATGCTGGAGATCTATCAGGCACTTATGATCAATTACAATGGATGGATCAGTATTTATTACTCACCGCAGGTTTATCCGATCATGGTATTTATGGTACTTGGTGCGTATGCGCTGGTAGCACTCGTGCAATTCCTAAGAATTAAGAAGATTCCGATGGATGAAGCATTGAAGAATGTTGAATAGAAAGGGGCAGAAGCAATGAATCGAAATAGAAAATGGAAATATGTAGGAAAAGCGGTTCTCTCCGGAGTGCTTGTGACAAGTTTACTGGTAGGAAATATCGGATATGCGGAGGCAAAGCCGATTTCGCAGGAAGAAACGGTATACGTGGAACTGGCAGAAGATGGAAGTGTGAAAGAAGTGACAGTGTCTGATCTTTTGAAGCAGGAAGGAAAGGAAAATGTGACAAAAGAGGAAAAAGCAGACAAGGAGACAAAGCTTCCGGTGGACGTAACGATTACCTATCTTTTAGATGGAAAAGAAATTGCCGGCAAGGATCTGGTCGGCAAAAGCGGAAAACTTACGATCCGTGTAAAATACACAAACCGTTCCACCCGGAAAAAGAGCATCAACGGCAAATCAGAGACGTTGTATACGCCGTTTATAATGGCGACTATGATGGTTCTTCCGTCGGATAAATTTACGAATGTAGAAGCGAAAGATGCCAAGGTAATGGAACAGGGCGACAATCAGATTGTCCTTGGAATCGGCTTCCCGGGCATGGCAGAGAGTCTTAATCTGGAAGATGGCGATATCAAGGACAAGTTAAAGTCAGAATTTGAAATTACAGCGGATGTCAAAGAGTTTGAGATGGATCAGGCAGTGACAGTTGCCAGCGCAGACATTCTCTCGGAACTTGATCTGGAGGATAATGAGAATTTACAGGATTTGGAAGACGGTATCGATGATCTTTGTGATGCTTCCGGAAAACTGGTAAAAGGAACGAAAAAAGTAGACCAAGCTGTAACGAAGTTTGGCGATAAATTTGGTACGTTTGCCAAAGCCATTACGAAGATGAACAAAGGAACGAAAGTATTGAACAAGGGAAGCAAAACATTGTACAAAGGCATAAGACAATATACGCAGGGCGTAAATGGACTTGCGGATGGAGTTACAGCTTACGTGCAGGGAAGCGATAAGGTTTCCGCGGGGATTAGTGCTTTTTATACCGGCGTCAAAGACTTGCCGGAGACATACAAAAAGTTCTCAACCGGCTTATCGAGTTATACTTCCGCAGTGGATAAATTAGCGGATAAAGATACGGTAAATGCGCTGGTAGATGGTGCGAAAGGTGTAGCGGCACAGATCACGGCGATGAATACAAATCTGGAGACGCTGGAAAAAAGTTATGATAAATATGACAAGATTATAGCAGATCTGAAAGCACAGGCAGATTCCTGTGCCGATGAAGAGCAGAAACAGGCACTGCTTGCTTCGGCCGCAGAACTCGAAAAGGTGGTAGCAGAGCAGGAGAAAAGCGTCGCCGCCATGAAGGATGTGACAAAGAGCGACGGTGCATGGAAGAAAGGGGCTGACCAGGTTAGCAATGGTGTAGCTCAGTATACCGGCGGCGTGCAGAAACTATCGGAGAGTTCCTCTACACTTACGAGTGCTGACAGTGAGATAAGCAAGGGTCTCACGAGTCTTGTGACAAGTGCGAAAACATTGAATGAAGGAAGCGGAAAACTTTCGCAAAACAGCAAGAAACTTTTGAGTGCTTCGAAGAAGATTAAAAAGGTATCGAAGAGTTTTGTAAAAGGGGGAAAAGGTCTGGCAGACGGTACGAAGGCACTTGCCAAAGGAAGCGCCCGGATGAATCAGGCTGCCGGTGCTTTTCAGAAAGGATTTACTGCTTTGGAGAAAGGCACCGGCTCTCTTGCGAGCGGTGTGAAGAAATTTGATGAAAAAGGAATTCAGAAGATCAAAGATACCTATGAAGACGATTTTGTCTCATTAAAAGACCGTTTGCAGGCACTCGGTGAATTGTCGAAGGATTATACTTCATTCTCTGAGAAACAGCAGGGTGTAGGCAGTGAAGTGAAGTTTATTATCCAGTCACCGGCGTATAAGAAGTAGGAAAATTTGGCGTTATTGATGTGAGAAAAGCCCCCGGCATGGCAGTTACCGTAAGGACTGCCATGCTGGGGGCTTTGTGTGGGGATGGGGAATTACAGGCGAAGGAACATTTCGATGCCTCGCAGGCATTACAGGAGATACATTATAGGTATTAGACATGACAGAAAGTGTGGAAACTTGGAAAGGTAAATGTAAAAGTTAACGTTCAGAACAAAAAAACGGTAAAAATGCGACGTTCAGAACATTGATGTTGACAGTGGGAAAGTGTGTCGTGTATTGTAGATATAAAGGGAAATGTTAACTGGAAAGGGAAATATGTGAGTGTATATAATGCGATTTGGAATGTGATCTAGACAAGTGAGAGGTGAGATAAGATAATGGAAGAAATGCTTTTTACATTTTTAATGCTGGTTATGATGGTTTTTCTATTCTGTTTGCGGTATATAGTGCCAATTTTTATTTCGATTATTGGGGCAGTGCTGATTAAGAAGAAAAACAAAAAAATATATGGAAGTATTCTTTTAATCTTAGGGCTTGCAATTGAGGCAGTTAGCATAGCAGTGCAGGTCTACAGTTTCAGATAGGGAATAGAACCATATGAAATCAAAATGTACAATGCTTCCAGAAATTGTACTAATTTTCGTCAGGTGGAAGGTTTTGATGTAGACAAAGCAGAGGGTGAGAGATTCATTTAAGAATATAGATTGTGAAAGTTTGTGAGGTGATTTCAGAATGAAGTTAAAGACAATATGCAACATTGCTTTGTTTGTTTTGGGCGTTAGTGGTATAGTAATAAATCATTTTTTTGAGCAGTACAAAATATTGAGTAGTGCATGTTGGTTAGGAATCGGAGTAATTGCGATTATTAAAGAAAGAGTAAAATTAAAAGACAAATGAGAAGCTTGATGAATACAGATTATATTTTAAGATTGGAGTGTGGACAAAATGAACAAAAAAGTAGCCTATGGATGAATGTTGTATTGGTAGCTTCCTTGTTTGCCGGCATGGTATTTCCAATGGCAGACGGCAATGTATAGGCGAAACAGAAAAAGGTTTTGGTTGCTTATTTTTCTGCGACCGGGACGACAAAAAGTGCAGCGTCAAAGATTAAGAAGGCGGCGAAGGGCGCAAAGGTGCAAAGTGGAGCGGATCTTACGGATTCTTCCGCAGCCGGTGTGGCAAAATGGGTAAAGAAGAAAGTGAAATAATGGGGGAGAAAGTTAGGAATCTTAAAATACAGCATTATTTTAACAAAAATATTGAATTATAACAAAAAGAATGTTATGATAAAATAAAAAAGTTAAAAGGTGTATGTATGAAAAAATATTTGTCTGACATTTTTGGAGTAAATGTCAAAATTGAAAACTGGGACGGTAAGCTCCAATTGCCTCTTTATTTGCGAAACAAGAGAGAGTATTATATGCTTTCGCTTGGTGAGAGACAAAGTATATTGATGAAGAATGAATCGGGCTATTTTAATGTGGCTTCTTTTGAAAAAGAAATAAAAAAAATAGAAAAATATGCAAAGATGCCGGTTGTATTATGGCTTGATACAATTTCTTCTTATCAAAGAAATGCCTTGATTAAAAACCGAATTTCTTTTATTGTGCCAAATTCGCAAATTTTTGTGCCAGAATTTGGAATGAGTTTAAAGGAATTCTGCATGAGAGCAGAAAAGAGAGAGAAGAGAGACAAAATTTCAGCAATGACCCAATTGTTGCTCCTTTATTTTATCTATCAAAAGAAGCAGGAGAAAAAGAGCCAATCGGAGATTGCAAAATGTCTTAATATGTCAGCGATGAATGTTAGCAGAGCGGTTCAGGAGTTGCAGGAACTGGAGTTACTGATTGCCCACAAACAGGGAACACATAAAATGATTGAGGCAGTGGCTTGTGGAAAGGAGTTGTATCAACTTTCAAGCGAATATTTACAGTCGCCGGTTCAAAAGAAAATATATGTAAGTTCTCAACAGTATAATATGATATTACCTATGGCGGGAGAAACAGCACTGGCGAAAAAGAGTATGCTGAATGATCCCAAATGTATGGTTTATGCAATGGATAAAAAGCGGTTAAAGGAAATTCCTCAAGAGGCTATTGTTAAGCCACAATTTGTGCTGGGAAATGATTATGTGGAGATTGAATTATGGAAATATAATCCATCTGCCTATATGGCAGATGGCATGGTGGATATAGTGTCATTGGTACAAAGTCTTAAAGATGTGGATGATGAGCGCGTGGAAATGCAGATTGAAGAAGTTATGGAGGAATACAGATGGTAATAGGGTTGGAAGTTTTAAGAGAAGCATTTAAAGGATATGAAGATTGTTATACAATTATCGGAGGAACTGCTTGTGATATTTTGATGAGCAGACAAAATTTGGATTTTCGTGCAACAAAAGATATTGATATGATTCTATTGATTGAAAACAGATTTGAAGAGTTTGGAACTGTGCTGTGGAAATTCATTAAGGCAGGACAATATAAATGTGGATGGAAGAATTCAAAAAATTTACAGTTTTATCGTTTTACCGAACCGCAGAATTCAAATTATCCGATAATGATTGAATTGTTTTCGAAAAATCCAGGTTATCAACTGCATGATATTGAGGCAGTAATTACTCCACTACATATTTCGGATGAGATATCCAGTTTGTCGGCAATTATGCTGAACGATGATTATTATGAGTTTATGCTGAGTGGGAGAAAAACAGTAAATGGTGTCGGGGTTCTCGGAGCGGAGCATTTGATTCCTTTTAAAATGAAAGTTTGGCTGGATTTATGCAGACGAAAAAATGAAGGGGAGCATGTGAACTCCAAGGATATCAAGAAACATAAAAATGACGTATTTCGTTTAATGAATATAATAAATCCGGAGGAGAGGATTGATTTGCCGGAAACAGTACAAGATGATGTCAACAAATTTGTAGAAAGGATGCCGGAAGAACGTATCAATATGAAAAATATCGGGCTTGATATGGAATTGTATGATGCTTTGCATATATTGGAAAATATGTATTTGTTATAAAGAAAAAGTCAAATAAAAACCAGCAAAATAGGCATATTCCCATTTTGCTGGTTCTTTTATGTTCTAATTCTTAATTACTTACCGTTCTTATTTACTTCCTGCATTTTCATTGCACGGACTTTGGTTGACAGACCAAACAATGTGATGAATCCGTCAGCGTCGTGGTGGTCGTAAAGGTCACCGGTTGTAAAGGAAGCAAGGCTTTCATTGTACAGGGAATATGGAGAAGTTGTTCCTGCTTTTGTGATGGTTCCTTTGTAAAGTTTGAATTTGACTTCACCAGTTACATATTCCTGTGTGCTTTCAACGAAAGCCTGGATTGCCTCACGGAGCGGAGTGAACCATTTTCCTTCGTATACGAGCTGAGCAAGCTTGTCAGACATTTCTTTCTTTACTTCTGCTGTAGCACGGTCAAGGATCAGTTCCTCTAACTGCTGGTGTGCAGCATACAGGATTGTTCCACCAGGTGTCTCATATACACCACGTGATTTCATACCAACAACACGGTTTTCAACAATGTCAATGATACCGATACCATGTTTTCCGCCAAGTTCATTCAATTTGCGGATGATATCAGATACCTTCATCTCTTCGCCGTTGATACTCTTTGGAATACCCTTTTCAAATGTCATTGTGACATATTCGGCTTTGTCCGGAGCTTTTTCCGGAGTTGTTGACATTACAAGAAGGTCATCGTAGTTTGGCTCGTTGGAAGGATCCTCAAGTTCCAGACCTTCGTGGCTGATATGCCATAAGTTACGGTCACGGCTGTAGCTGTGTTTTGCATCGAATGGAAGGTCGATTCCGTGTGCTTTACAGTAATCAATCTCGTCTTCACGTGACTGCATAGTCCAGAGATCTGTCATTCTCCAAGGAGCGATGATCTTGATATCCGGAGCAAGTGCTGTGATACCAAGTTCAAAACGGATCTGGTCGTTACCTTTACCGGTAGCACCGTGGCAGATTGCAACAGCATTTTCTTTACGTGCAATCTCTACCAGACGTTTTGCAATTGCAGGACGAGCCATAGAAGTTCCCAGAAGATATTCATCTTCGTATACGGCATGTGCCTGAACGCAAGGTACGATGTAATTGTCGGCAAAATCATCTACGATATCTTCAATATATAATTTGGCTGCACCGGAAAGTTTGGCTCTTTCTTCCAGTCCATCCAGTTCTTCGCCCTGTCCGCAGTCGATACAGCAGCAGATAACATCATAGTTAAATGTTTCCTTCAGCCATGGGATAATTGCTGTGGTGTCAAGACCACCTGAGTACGCTAATACAACTTTTTCTTTCATCTTATATATCCTCCTACATGAAATATAGTTTTATCAATCGCTTTAAAATAATCTTCTCGTATGCAGTCTTAAAAGTCAAGTCTTTCTTTTATAAAGAACATTTTTGACTGCAAGGAATACTATACACCTGATTTTATAATTATGCAAGAAAAAATGATAAAAAAGTGAAAATAATTAAAAAATATGCAAAAATATGCATAAAATAAAGGGAAAGTGTATGATGGATGAATATTTGAATATATAAATGGAAAATTAAAAGGGGATTAGATAAGTTTACATAATTCGATTAGAAAACATAATTAAGCCTGCAAATAAAAAGTCAAGGCTAAATTGAAGAACATTGAAAATTTTATAC
>ERZ825670.4063-NODE-4063-length-11659-cov-3.461048_pt1 | contig 11659 bp, 8 predicted proteins | sample MGYA00519929_ERZ825670 | MGnify/ENA primary metagenome ERZ825670 (study PRJEB31778, sample SAMEA3449207) | human gut metagenome | biome: human gut; feature: human-associated habitat; material: faeces | place: United Kingdom | collected 2010/2012 ...
TGCTGCAATGTAAGAAACTGCGTGCTTATGCGCGGTTTGGCCCAGCGCTTACTGCATGATGAAGCCGGTGCCCTGTATGGTGAAGAATGCGACCACGATGATGCCGACGATGATGCGCCGTTGAGCGTCCTGGACCATGGGGCGGGCGCTTCGTATGAGCCCTGTGTCGCACGGGCTTCAGGAGTCGGGAAAGGGCCGGGCGCATACGGCCCGGATGTGGGAGGCCGCGTGGCTGAAGAGAATCCGTATGGGGTGTGCGGTTGTGGTGCCTGGCGCTGCCGTGATGCTCCTGTCGGGCCCGACGCGCCTGTGATGGGTATCGACTCGGTCGGCATTGATATGGTCGGCACTGACTCGGTCGGCGTGCCTTCCCTGTATGACTCGTATTGCGGATCGCCATAGGGTTCCTGCGGCTGCTGTTCGGTCATGACGTCTCCTTTGCCCCCGTTGCGTCGATTATCGCGTGTCGGTCTGCGTTGTTCAAGTCATGTGCTTTCGTCGTAGCCGCGGACTGCATGGCGACTCGCCGTAATGGTTGCGCTCGCCGATGATGTCACGTAAAATGAACATTTGTTGTTTGCGGGTGATTGGCGCAGCGGCTAGCGCACTTCCTTCACACGGAAGGGGTCGTAGGTTCGATTCCTACATCACCCACGATGCCGGTCTTGTATCGGTATACTGCGGACATAGCTTAGTTGGTAAAGCGCAACCTTGCCAAGGTTGAGACCGCGGGTTCGAGTCCCGTTGTCCGCTCCATCAATCCGCTCTGGTCTATGGGGCTTCGGATACGGTGTTTTCAGCGCCCGTACAATACCCCGCTGCTCGCTTCGCGTTTCACCTACCGGCGTAAGAGCTTCAGTCATTTAGGTAATTGCCGCAGTCCTCTGCTCCCAACTTTGAAGCGGTACTGTTAAGCCCTTATCGAAAAAACCGATAGCACTTCCGAAATGTTGTTTCGTCCGCTACTGTACGGTGAATCGATGGAATCAAGAGCGGTGCCGCACCTGTATCAGGCGTCGCGTCGTCATGACACGAAAGGAGATGACATGTCCGATACGGCATGGAATTGGGTGGCGCTGGGTGCCACTGTTGTGCTGTTTGCGGGTTTGGCTTATCTGAGTATCAGGAAGAAAGCGGGATTCAGCGTCCGCGTGCTGATCGCGACCGTACTGGGCATTGTGGTCGGTATCGCGTTCAAGGGACATACCGACTATGTGGCGGCGTTCGGCAGCGTATGGTCGAACGCGATCGCGGCTATTGTGGTGCCGTTGCTGCTGTTCAGCGTGATCGCGGCGATCACCAATCTGGGAGAATCGCTCAAGCTGAGGAACATCGGTATCAAGACCGTGGTGTTCCTGCTCATCAATACGTTTACCGCCGCGCTGATCACGCTGGGATTGGCCCTGCTGTTCCGCGTGGGCGAGGGCTTCAAGTTCACGCTGCCCACCGACTACCAGCAGCGCGAGGTGCCCGCTGTGCTCGACACGATTGTGGCGCTGTTCCCGACGAACCTCGTCCAGAACTGGTATTCCAATCAGGTCGTGCCCGTGGTGATCTTCGCGATCCTCGTGGCCGTCGCCTACAACTCCGCCGCCAAGACCGCCAAGGGCGCCGCGGCCGTCAAACCGTTCAAGGCGTTCGTGGATGCCGGCAACGTAGTGCTGTCCAAGGCCACGCAGATCGTTGTCGGATTCACTCCGTACGCGGTGCTCGCGCTGATCGCCGCCGCTGTGAGCAACAGTGATGTGGCGGCACTGCTACCGCTGGTCACCGTGCTCGTGGTCGCGTACGTCGCGATGATCCTGCAGCTGTTCATCGTGCAGCCGCTCATCCTGTCCGTCACGACGCGCCTGAGCCCGATTCCGTTCTTCAAGGCATACTGGCCCACCGGCGTGGTGGCGTTCACCTCCGAAAGCAGCATCGGCACGATTCCCGTGACCGTGCGCAACCTGCGCTCCAACGGCGTGCCCGGCGATATCGCGTCCTTCGTTGCCAGTCTTGGCGCGAACCTCGGCATGCCTGGATGCGCCGGCGTGTGGCCCGTGCTGCTCGCTGTGTTCGCAGTGAACGCCCAGGGAATTTCGTACTCGCCCGCCCAGTTCCTGTTCCTGGTGGTGCTCGCCCTGCTTGTGTCCATCGGCACAGTGGGCGTGCCCGGCACCGCGACGATCACCGCGACCTCGCTGTTCGCGGCGGCCGGTCTGCCGATCCCGTTCATCGCGATCAGCCAGCCGATCTCGCAGATCGTCGATATGGGCCGCACCGCTCTCAACGTGGCCGGTGCCGCCAACACGGCGGTGATCGTGGCCGCCACCGAGAAGGACCTCGACAAGGACCTCTACTATGGACGCAAGGAGTTCGAGGATGAGGACGCCAGCGAGGACGAGGACGCCGTTGCGGCCGCGCAACCGGAAGCCAAGGCACCCGTCGAAGCGCCGGCGGCAGGCAAGCCCTCCGGTCTCGGTGCCGTGAAGGGCGCCTCCTCCGCCAACCTGCTGAACTTCTCTCCAGCCTCCGCGCTGGAGGGCACCGGTGAGGAACAATGCGGCATCAAGCCTTCCAGAAAGAAGGACTGATACTCCGCCTCCAAGGTACGTTGCCGGGGCCGTCGCCATGGTTCTCCCCATGATCGGGAACCGCGGCGACGGCCCCGTTCGCATGCCCGGCGGCCCCGGCCGCGGAGCATGAACGAGGCATTGTCTGCGCGGGTTCCTATCGTTGCCACTGTTGATTACCAGTCCAGGCCTGCACATTGGTAACGCGGGCCCCGATAGCAAAGGACACATCATGGCGCTAAGCTCCATCTCCATCACAGTCAACGGCGAAGCGAAGGAGGTGGAAGCAACCACCACCGGCGTCGAGCTCTTCGCGGACGACAAGGACATCATTGCCGTCCGCCTCAACGGCGAACTGCGCGACCTGTGCACGCCGCTCAGCGACGGCGACGCGGTCGAACCCGTCGCGATCGATTCCGAAGACGGCCTCGGCATCATGCGCCACTCCGCCACGCATGTCATGGCCCAGGCGGTCCAGGAGCTGTTCCCGAACGTGAAGCTGGGCGTCGGCCCGATCATCAAGGACGGCTTCTACTACGACTTCCAGGTCGACGAACCCTTCACCCCGGACGACCTGAAGGCGATCGAAAAGCACATGCAGCGCATCGTCAAGTCCGCCCAGTCCTTCCGCCGCCGTGTGGTCACCGAGGAGGAGGCCCTCAAGGAGGAGACCGACCAGCCATTCAAGATCGAGCTGATCGAGGACAAGGAAGCGCACCTCGACCCGTCCACCGCCACCGAGGTCTCCGGCAAGGAGCTGAGCTTCTACGACAACGTCGACCGTGACGGCAACACCGTCTGGAAGGACCTGTGCCGCGGACCGCACCTGCCGAACACCCGCTTCATCAAGGCGTTCAAGATCGAGCGTTCCGCCGCCGCCTACTGGCGCGGATCCGAGAAGAACCCCACCATGCAGCGCATCTACGGCACCGCGTGGGCCACCAAGGAAGACCTCAAGGCCTACCAGACCCGCCTGGAGGAGGCTGCCAAGCGCGACCACCGCAAGCTCGGCGCCGAGATGGACCTGTTCTCCTTCCCGGAGGAGATCGGACCCGGTCTGGCCGTGTTCCACCCCAAGGGCGCCGCGGTGATCAACGCGATGGAGGACTACTCGCGTGAGATGCACCGTAAGCACCACTACAGCTTCGTGCAGACCCCGCACATCACCAAGGGCGGCCTGTACGAGACCTCCGGCCACCTGCACTGGTACAAGGACGGCATGTACCCGCCCATGCACCTCGACGAGGAGAAGGACGCGGACGGCAACATCACCAAGCCGGGCGCCGACTACTACCTCAAGCCGATGAACTGCCCGATGCACAACCTCATCTTCAAGTCGCGTCAGCGCTCCTACCGTGAGCTGCCGCTGCGCCTCTTCGAGTTCGGCACCGTGTACCGCTACGAGAAGTCCGGCGAGGTCCACGGCCTGACCCGCGTGCGCGGCCTCACCCAGGACGACTCCCACATCTACTGCACCCGCGAGCAGATGAAGGACGAGCTCACCAGCCTGCTCACCTTCGTGCTGAACCTGCTCAAGGACTTTGGCCTGACCGACTTCTACCTCGAGCTGTCCACCAAGGACCCGAACAAGTACGTCGGCTCCGACGAGATCTGGGAGGAGGCCACCAACACGCTCGCCGAGGTCGCCAAGGAATCCAACCTCGAGCTCGTCGACGATCCGTGCGGCGCCGCCTTCTACGGCCCGAAGATCTCCGTGCAGGCCCGCGACGCCATCGGCCGCACCTGGCAGGTCTCGACCATCCAGCTCGACTTCAACCTGCCGGAGCGCTTCCAGCTCGAGTACATCGCGAAGGACGGCACCCACCAGCGCCCGGTGATGATTCACCGCGCCCTGTTCGGCTCCATCGAACGCTTCTTCGCCGTGCTGCTGGAGCACTATGCCGGTGCGTTCCCGGCATGGCTCGCCCCCGTGCAGGTGCTCGGCGTGCCGGTGGCCGACGAGTTCGCGCCGCATCTGGCCGGTTTTGTCAAGTCGCTGGAGGACGAGATGGTCCGCTGCGAGATCGACTACTCCGACGACCGCTTCGGGAAGAAGATCCGCAACGCCTCCAAGTCCAAGGTGCCGTTCATCCTCATCGTCGGCGAAGAGGATATGAACAACAACGCGGTGAGCTTCCGCTTCCGCGATGGCAGCCAGCTCAACGGCGTGCCGGTGGACGAGGCGCGCGAGAAGATTCTCGCCGTCATCAAGAAGCGCGCGCAGGTCAACTCCGCGGACGACTTCGCCGCCGCATTGGCATAAGGTGACGCACGGGCCCCTCGCGCCCGTTGAAGACCCCCGTCAGCAACCGTTTCGCTGCCGACGGGGGTCTTTCCATAAGTGATGTCAAGACTCGCTCATTTTGTGCACTATATTTACAAAGATGGGATGACGTGATATATTGACGCTGGATTGTAAAGTCGCGGTCCATTCAATAGGCCGGATAATGGTGTGGTTCAATAGCGAGCCTGCCAGGAGATACAGAGAAAGAGCCATCATCCCATGAATATCAAACGACGTGGCCTCGCAAGATTCATGTCACTGATCTGCGCATCGGCGATGCTGCTGGTGCCGGCCTCATCGGCCTTGGCGCAGCACAACGCAGAGGCGGCGGCAGCGGCGGAATCATCCACTTCCACAGTGTCCAACCTCGCGACCATGGCGACGGTCACCGCGTCCGGTCGCGAAGTCAGTTCCGGATTCGGGCCGGAACTGGCCGCCGACAACCAGGATCTGCCGGACAACCCCACCGACAAAAGCGTGCACAACGCATCCGGCGCCTCGCGCTGGAGCGCCGACAGGGGGAGCGGCCCCTGGTGGCTGGCCTACGAATTCCCCGGCGAAGCGACGATTTCCAGTGTGAACATCGCCTGGGGCAACACCTATGCGACGAATTACTCCATCCAGACTTCCGATGACGGCTCCAACTGGACCGATGTGAAGACGGGACTCAAGGCGACGGCACAGGCGCAATGGGTCAAAACCACATTCGACACGCCGATCAAAACCCGGCACATCCGCATGATCGCGACCACGAAGAGCCAATCCTGGTCGCTTTCCGTGTGGGAGATGCGCACGATGGGGACCATCTCGGCAGTTGCCACCGACCCGTTGAGCCGGCTCACCCCGAGGCCGCTATATGCGCAATCCGCTGACGGAGAGGCGTTTGAACTTAAGAAGAACACCTGCGTGTCCGTGAGCGACGGCAGCCTCCTGCCTGCGGTTGACGTCATGCGTGACGAGCTCGGCACCTCGTACGGCCTGAAACTCGCCGAAGGCACGAACTGCCCGATCACCTTCACCCTTGACGAGAACCTAGACGTCACCGGTCACGTCGGTTCCGCCCAGTCGATCACCGCCGATGAGGCCTACACGATCGTCTCCGACGCCGACTCGGTCACCGTCAAGGCCCGCAGCGCCACCGCGGGCATATGGGCGGCGCAGACGTTGCTGCAGCTGATCGGTCCGTGGACGAACTCCACGGTGAAGCTTGCCGATGTCGCTTTCATCCCGGCCGTCAACATCGCCGACGCCCCGCGTTACCAGTGGCGCGGCGTGCTGGTCGACCCGGCGCGTTCCTTCTACCCGCTCGATGAGATGAAGCAGATGATCGACGTGATGTCGGCCTACAAGATGAACACGCTGCACCTGCACCTGAGCGAGGACGAGGGCTTCCGCGTCGAGATCACCAATGACGGGCGTGCGGACGGCGATACGACCGACTACACGCAGCTCGCGATCAAGTCCGGCGCCATCAGCTACCAGTCCGCGTGGACCAGCAACTGGTCCCCGGCACAGGACGGGCGCACCGGCTACTGGACGCAGAGCGAGTTCATCGAACTGGTCGCCTACGCCGCCGATCACGGCATCGCCATCGTGCCCGAGATCGACGGTCCCGGACATTCCTTCAGCCTGCTGCACGGCCTTGCCGAGCTCAACACCGGCAACTCCAACCCGAAGCCTGCGGCCGGCGAGGACACCCCCGCCTTCATCCAGTCTGCGCAGGGCAGGAGCAGCCTCGCGACTGATGCCGACATCACCTACACCGTGCTGGGGCATATCATGGACCAGCTCGACGGCATGATCGACAAGGGCATCAAGGCGTCCACCATGCCTGCGTCCGAGCTCAAACGCATGTACTTCCACCTGGGCGGCGATGAGCTGTTCCTCAGCGGCGGCGCCGGCAACAAGACGGAACGTCTACAGGAGTATCTCGGACGGTCCGGAGCGCTGGTCAAGGAACGTGACAAGACCACCATCGTGTGGAACGACGGCCTCGACGCGGTTGACCAGATCCCCGAAGGATCCGTGGTGCAGCATTGGACCGGCAACGCAGCCAACAATGCCAGCATCCAGAAGCTGCTCAACCAGCGCAACGGCAAGATCATCATGTCGCCGGCCGGCAACACCTACTTCCCGCAGCGTCCCGGCACCGAGACCACTGGCGTGACCTGGGCGTGCGGCGCCTGCACGACCAGCAACTTCTACCAGTGGAACCCGACCTCATCCGCCGGCACCACCGAGGACAAGGTTCTGGGCGTCGAGGATGCGCTGTGGAGCGAGCACCTGCGTTCTCTCAACGACGCCGAATTCCTGATGTACACCCGCATGATGGCGACCGCCGAGGTCGGCTGGACCCAGCAGAACCGCAAGGATTACGACAACTGGAACAAGCGCGTCGGCGACATCGCCATCGACCTGATGAACCGTGGCGCCAACTTCCACAAGGCCACTGAGGTGACCAGCTGGAAGGGTTCGTACGCGGCTGTCGACGCGGCCGAGCAGAAGGTGACCGACGGCAAGGTGCTTGTCGGACGGTACGCCGAACCCGGCCTGACCGGCACCGATGGCCTGAGCTTCACTGCCACGTACACGGCCGAGGGCGGTACCGCGGTCAATCTGCCGGTGACACCGGACATGAAGCAGACCTACAGCCAACAGCTGAAGAACGGTCGTCTCGTCGTCAACGGGGCGCACATGAACTCCATCGTCGACGTGTACGTCACCTTGCCGTCCGACGTGCTCGCGGCCGACAGCGAGGCCGTAGGCCGTCTCGACGTCTCCGTGTCCTCCTCCACCTACCCGATCCCTTCGGATTCCTCGATGAGCATCGCTATCAAGGACGGTAAGGTGACTCAGACTTGGACCGGCGACGAGCGTCCGACGCCTGATCCGGATCCCGAACCGGAGGTGACGGTCGTCTCCATAAAGGCTTCGACCTCGCAGTCCGACGTGAAGGTCGGTGATACGTTCGATCCGTCGAAGGTGAAGGTGGTCGCCACCAAGAGCGACAAGACGACCGCCGTGCTCGCAGCCGCGGATTACACGATCGCGGTGACCGACAAGGACGGCAACGCAATCGATGTGACCAAGCCGTTCGAGGCCGCCGGGGATTTGACCGTGACCGTGGCACTGAAGGATGACGGTTCGATCAAGGATTCGTTCACGATGACCGTCACTGACAAGGGCACGGTCGATCCTGATCCCGATCCGACCCCCAAGCCGAATCCGGACCCGCAGAAGCCGTCCGGCGACAACAAGCCCCAGATCAAGCCCGAAGGCGGAAAGCCCGGTGATGTCGTCGCCGAGACCGGTGCCAGTGTCTCTGGCGCCGCACTGGCCGCGATGATCTGCGCGGCAGGTGCCATCGTGATGCTTGCGGTTCGCCGTCAGCGTCGCTGATTCGAATCGGAACCTCTGACCAATGAACGAGGCCTCCGCCGTACATTTCACGGCGGAGGCCTCGCCGTATTGCCGGCCCGGCAGGCGTGCGCAGCTCCATCATCGTCCGTCATCCCGCGAAAGTCCCATTTCTGTGTCATCAGATGGGACTTTCGGCGGTGCCTGCGGTTCCTCTTGCGGCGTAATGACCGGCAGCGGCAGAACCCAGGACTGCCGTTGTCGTCTTGCCGCTTTATCATAGTGACGTTTGTCAGTATCCGTATACCTGTAGGAGCATTATGTCAGGGCATTCCAAGTGGGCGACTACCAAGCACAAGAAGGCCGCCATTGACGCCAAGCGCGGCAAGCTCTTCGCCAAGCTCATCAAGAACATCGAGATCGCGGCCCGTATGGGCGGCGGCGACCCGGATGGCAACCCGTCGCTGTACGACGCCATCTACAAGGCCAAGAAAGCGTCCATGCCGGCCGACAACATCAAGCGCGCCGTCAAGCGCGGCTCTGGTGAAGAAGCCGGTGGCGCCAACTACGAGGACATCGTGTACGAGGGCTACGCGCCTGCCGGCGTCGGCCTGATCATCGAGTGCCTGACCGACAACCGCAACCGCGCCGCCGCCGAAGTCCGTTCCACCCTGACCAAGGGCAACGGCTCGCTGGCCACCAGCGGTTCCGTCAGCTTCAACTTCGAGCGTAAGGGCCAGATCGAGGTTCCGAGCGAGGGTGTCGACTTCGACGACCTGTTCGAGAAGGCCGGCGACGCCGGTGCGGAAGACGTGATCGACGACGGCGACGTGTTCACCGTGATCACCGATCCCTCCGATCTGCATACAATCCGCAAGGCTCTGCAGGACTCTGGTTTCGACTACGACTCCGCCGATATGGTCATGCGCCCGAAGAACGAGGTGTCGCTCAGCCTTGAGGACGCCCAGAAGGTCTCCAAGCTCATCGACAACCTCGATGACCTGGACGATGTGCAGAACATCTACGCCAACTGGACCGCATCCGACGAGGTGATGGCCCAGCTCGCGGACGAGGAGTAATCCCCTGTGATCATCCTTGGCGTCGATCCCGGGCTGACACGCTGCGGGGTCGGCGTGATCGAAGCCGGCGCTAACCGCCGGCTTTCGTTTATCCACGTCGATGTGGTGCGTTCGGATCCCCATACGTCGCAGGACCTCCGACTGCTGACGATCTACAACGGGCTGTGCTCCAAAATGGACCGATTCATTCCCGATGCGGTGTCGATCGAGCGCGTGTTCGCCCAGTCGAACCGCAACACCGTGCTGGGCACCGCCCAGGCCGCAGGAATGGCCATGCTCGCCGCCGCGCAACGGGGGATTCCCGTGGCGCTGCACACGCCGACCGAGGCGAAGCTCGCGATCACGGGCAACGGCAAGGCCGAGAAGATACAGATCGAACGCATGGTGGCCAAGGTGCTGGGGCTGAACACGTTGCCGCAGCCCGCCGATGCCGCCGACGCACTGTCGCTGGCGATATGCCATGCCCTGCGCCCGCAAGGCGCCTTGCAGGGAGGCGAACGGGAACAGCATCTGACCGCGGCTCAACGGCAGTGGGCGCAGGCGGCGCAGAAGGCCGCCCGACGCGCCGGCGTCCGCAGCGGCATGTAATGTGTATCGAACAGATGTTCTGCATTATGTGGATGGGCCGTCTCGACACCATATCCCGCACGACGTGCCAGTTCGGGGCGGGCGCGTTCGGTATGTGCTTTCGTTATGTGATGCGGGGCGAACGAGCTCGTGGCGGCCCATTCCGCGTGCGGTTCGGCGAGGAAAGGACGACGTGATGATCAGTACGTTAACCGGGCGCGTCGAGTCGGTGGAGGCATCCAGCGCCGTGATCGAGGTTCATGGCGTCGGGTACGAGGTCCGCATGGCGGCGGCCGATCTTGCGGCGTTGCATGCCGGTCAGGAAACGCATGTCTTCACTTCGCTGACCATATCGCAGGATGCCGTCACCCTGTTCGGGTTCCTGTCACCCGCGTCCAAACGCATGTTCCTGCAATTGCAGAAGGTCAGTGGCATCGGGCCGAAGGTCGCGCTTTCCCTGTTGTCGACGCTGCCTCCGGACCGTCTGGCCAAGGCCGTCGCGGACGGCGACACGGCGGCATTGTCCAAGGCTCCGGGCCTGGGCAAAAAAGGCGCACAGAAGATCATCCTTGAACTGGCAGGCCGCATCGACCTCGACCAGATACGGCCCGAAGCCGATGGGCCGTCGGAAAGTCGCGACCCCGGAGCCAAGCAGGTGATCGAAGGACTCGTCTCTCTGGGATGGCGCCCCCAGACCGCGGAGGAGGCCGTACGTCAGGCATGCGATGCCGCGTCCATAGCCACCCCCATCAGTGCGGAGGACGTGCCGCGGGTGCTCAAACTGGCATTGTCGTCGCTGGACAGAGGAAGGTGATATTCCATGACATCCAACATCGACATGCAGGATGGACGGACCAACACCGGTGTCTCGGAGGACTCCCTACGCATGGTCTCCGCCACCGCAATCAACGACGAGCCGATCAGCGACGAGGAACTGCGGCCTCATGCCCTTGACGGATTCGTCGGGCAGCCGCGGCTCAAGGCCCAGCTGCAGCTGTTCCTGGACGCCGCCCGCAAACGTGACACCGCCCCCGACCACATCCTGCTCGCCGGCCCTCCCGGATTGGGCAAGACCACGTTGGCGATGATCGTAGCCAACGAGCTGGAGGTGCCGATTCGCATCACGTCCGGTCCGGCAATCCAGCACGCGGGCGACTTGGCTTCGATACTCAGCTCGCTGGACGCAGGGGAAGTGCTGTTCATCGACGAGATCCACCGTCTTCCGCGCGCCGCGGAGGAACTGCTGTACATCGCCATGGAGGATTTCCGCGTCGACGTCATGGTGGGCAAGGGGCCCGGCGCCTCGTCCATCCCGTTGACGCTGCCCAGATTCACCGTGGTGGGCGCAACCACCCGGGAGGGCATGCTGCCTTCTCCGCTGCGTGCGCGTTTCGGCTTCACGGCCCATCTCGACTTCTACCCCCACGATGAGCTCGAAAAGCTGATCGAGCGATCCTCCGGCGTTCTGGGAGTGTCATTGGGGGAGGGGGCTGCCGCGGAACTCGCCCTGCGTTCTCGAGGCACGCCACGAATCGCGAACAGGCTGCTGCGCCGTGTGCGTGACTGGGCGATCGTGCATGACCTGCAAGTCGTGGACGTCGATGACGTGCGCGCCGCGCTTGCGCTCTATCAGATAGACTCCGAGGGCCTCGACCGGCTGGACATCGCCGTGCTCAACGCGATCGTGCGCAACTTCAACGGAGGACCCGTCGGCCTGAACAACCTGGCCGCGATGGTCGGCGAGGAATCGGAGACCGTCGAAACCGTATGCGAGCCGTATCTGGTCCGTGAAGGATTTCTGATCCGCACTCCCAAAG
>ERZ825670.4064-NODE-4064-length-11659-cov-3.095743_pt1 | contig 11659 bp, 7 predicted proteins | sample MGYA00519929_ERZ825670 | MGnify/ENA primary metagenome ERZ825670 (study PRJEB31778, sample SAMEA3449207) | human gut metagenome | biome: human gut; feature: human-associated habitat; material: faeces | place: United Kingdom | collected 2010/2012 ...
CACGGATGTACTCCACATTCATATGGCCATTTAAAATCGGGCGGTCCTTGCTGTAGCGGACTCTCTCATAAATAGTTTCCGGTGTAGCAGATAACAGAACGATTCTGCCATTTTCTTTCATAAAAGATACATTTTCTTCCCGCAGCACTGCACCTCCACCGCAGGATACGATGACACCGTCTTTTTCTGAAATATCTTTTACAAGCTGTGTCTCCAAATCTCTGAAATATGTTTCACCATACTGTGCAAAAATGTCAGAGATAGCCATTTTCTGCTGCTCTGCAATCATTTCATCCATTTCGCAAAGAGGAACATTTAATTTCTCTTTTAATACTTTTGCTATGGTGCTCTTTCCGGCTCCCATAAATCCAATCAGAAAAATATTCTCTGCCATTTTCTAATTCCTTTCCATATGTATGATTCCAAATATCGATTGAAATTCTTCCCTATTATTTTTACTGTCTATTGCTATTCTGATGTATGATTTCCAATATCCGCCGCAGTTCTTCTGCATCTATCTGTCCCGGTGCGCTGCTCTTTCCGGCTGCGCCAAAGGTAACTGCCGAGCCAAAGATTTCTCCGCAAAGACGGCTGATTAAGCCCTCCCCTGCCATAGACATGGTAATAACAGGTGTCTTCCCTGTTTCCTTCCAGCTTTCCGTTACCGTAAGCAGTGTTAAAACATCCTTGCTGCTTTGTGGCATAACGGCAATCTTTGGAATATCTGCGCCAAATGCTTCCATTTTCTGAAGTCTGGCAAGGAGTTCTTCTGCTGCCGGTGTTTTTTCAAAATCATGATTGGATGCAATGACTTTTACATGATTGCTATGTGCTGCCGCTACTACTGCCTTTACAACAGCATCCCCGGAAAATAATTCCACATCCACGCAGTCCACAAAGCCGGATGCAATTGCAGCTTCATTTAAGCTTTGATATGCTCCGTCGCTTAAGGCAGCTTCTCCGCCTTCCCTGCTGCTTCGGAAGGTAAATAAAACCGGCAGTTCTCCCAAACATTTGCGAAGCTTTTCTAACAGTGCGACTACTTTTTTACTGTCTGCAGCTTCTTCATACCAGTCCACACGAAATTCCACCAGATCCGGTTTTGCAGCCTTCGCCCGCTCTGCGCCCTCTAATATTTCTTTTTCCGTCTTTCCTACAACCGGAACACAAATCTTTGGCATTCCGCTTCCGATTTCCAATGTCCTGATTCTGACTACCGTCTGCTCCATTTCTTACTCCTTATCCTACTGGAAAAACTTCTCTTTTACTTCCCGTACCGGCATCTCTTCTCCGGTGTACAGGCGGAATGCAGCAACACCCTGCCACAGTAACATTCCTTTTCCATTGAGGCAGGTGCAGCCTGCTTCTTTTGCTTCCCGGAGTAATCTTGTCTCTTCCGGATTATAAACGGCATCTGCAACCACCAGTCCCGGACGAAATGCGGATGTATCTTTCACAACGCTTTCTTTTTCCATCGGTTTCATTCCAACGATGGTTGCATTGGCAAAAATGTCAGAGCTTTGAATCTCTTCTGTCATCTTTGCAGTATCTGCAATGTCATACACATTTACCACAATGCCCGGCACTTCTTTTCTAATCTTCTCTGCTGTTTCCAGTGTTCTTTCGAAGAAGTCATCTTTGATATTGAAAATGCTGATTTCTCTTGCCCCGTCCAGCGCACACTGTACCTGAATGGCAGTGGCTGCTCCGCCGCCTCCTGCTACTGTGATTTTCTTTCCTTTTATCTCAATTCCATGGTCTCTTAAATTGCCTACAAATCCTTCACCGTCTGTCATATGTCCGATTAATTTTCCATCTTCATTTACTATGGTATTGACTGCTCCGATAATCCGGGCTGCCGGTGAAAGCTCATCCATATATTTTGCAGCTTCTGTCTTACATGGCATCGTTACATTGCAGCCACGCATGTGGAAAAGGCGCATGGCATCCAAGGCTGCCTTTACTTCTTCTACTTTTATGTCGAATGCTACGTATGCATAGTCTAATCCTAATTTTTCAAAGCTATAGTTATACATTGCCGGGGAGCCTGAGTGTCCTACCGGGGAACCGATCAATGCCAATAATCCTGTATGTCCTGTTATTCTTCCTTTTCCTTCCATGTCTTCTCTCCTTCTGTTCGAAATGATTCTTTTCGGGTGATTACGATAATGCAAAACAACGGCCAAACAATTGTTACTGCCATTTAACGATGTTTTCTTTTGATGAACAGGAAATGTCTTATCGTTCTTAGATACGCATTTTTCTTTTAGTAGACTGTCTTTCCGCCTGCTTTGACGGGATATCTGCACTGTCCGTCGGAGGCGGATGCCACAGCAAACCTGCAAGGGGCACTAAGAATTTCGATAAAGTTACGAATTCGTCCGGCAACCGGCGCATATTCGCATCCATGCTTAAGATGCGCCTCACTGGCACATCCTTGTGCCAGTGCTGCCGGTTTGCCGACGAAATTCTAAGTGCCCCTAACAGTCTGCTTCATGCATCCGCATTCCGGCGTACAGCACAGATATCTTGTCAAACATTGGAAAGACCGGCTAAATCACAAAAGCAAAATGCAGTGTCTTAGAACGATGGCATTTCCTGTTACAAAAGAAACATCTGTCAAATGGCAGATACAATGGTTGTATCCTGTTTTCCTCTATCGTAATCACCCGAGTGAAACTCTTTTTCTATCATAGCTTTTTTTCCATGCCATGGCAATATTTATCAGAAAATATTCTGTCCATTCCGGTAATTATCCCACATGGTGCTGTTCGCCCGTTTTACTTCCTGTTCAAACTCCCGGGCAGATATCAGCTTGCAGTCCTGGCCGCGGATAATCATCTGCTCTAAGCCATCGGAGGTTGCAACCGTTACATCATAATGATTGTGATGTTCGTGGGCAAAGCGTTCAATGTACTGGTCTGCCGTTTCTGCTTCCTTCGTAAAGACAATATGGATATTGTGATAGTCCAACTGTTCTGTCTTATGTCCGGTCAGGCGGTATGCATCAAACACCACAATGACTTCGCCACCGAAGATGCCCTGATAGTTGCAGAGAATGTCCTGCAATTTGCCTCTGGCTCCATCCAGATTCACTTCTGCCAGTTCATGTAAATCCTTCCAGGCATAAATTACATTGTAGCCATCCACCAGTAGATAGCGTTCCAGTTTTTCCGGCTTGTAGTAAGTACGGACGGTTGGTGCATTGTTTTCTGCTTTGCGTTTTCGCACGACACCGTTTTTGCGTTTTCCTTCCTGCCGGTTGGCATAGAAGGTCTTTTCTAAAATAGCATCGATTTCATCGGTATCTACCCAGTCCTCTACTACGCCGGGACGGTGGACTTTTATCCGTTCTTCTTTCCCACCGCCATCTTCTTCTAAAACAGATGGCATATGCATGTGCTCTTTTACTTCATACCACGGCACCAGATAGCCCGCTCCGTGGGCACAGAATACGGAATCTGATGTATTATATAAATCTGCCTCCGGCTGATAACCGATAGCTTCTACCACCTCATTCTGATTCTGGCACACCTCGTATCCCTGCAATGTGCAGAAGAATTTGCCACGCCCTTTGGCATAGGTATTTAATTCCTTCTGATAATCCGAAAGCTTCGATACCGGGCCGCTTCCGGTGAGCAGTGCCATTCCATTTTCTATCTGCGGAGCGTCCATTCTGCTGTTACGCTGCTCCATATCATGCATTGCCCGACCCAGACATTCTTCCGGTATTTCCAGACGAAATGCATAATAAGGCTCAAGCAGTACAGAATCTGCTTCCATCAGTCCCTGCCTTATAGCACGGTAAGTTGCCTGCCTGAAATCGCCGCCTTCGGTATGCTTTGGATGTGCCCGGCCGGACACTACGGTAATCTTCATATCAGTAATGGCAGAACCGGTTAATACGCCCTTATGTTCCCGCTCTGCAAGATGGGTCAGTATCAGCCGCTGCCAGTTCTTATCCAGAATATCTTCACTGCAGTCTGTCTGAAAACACAGTCCGCTTCCGCGCTCACCCGGCTCTAACAGAAGATGCACTTCCGCATAATGGCGCAGTGGTTCAAAATGTCCGACTCCTTCTACAGTATTGCGGATGGTTTCTTTATAAATAATCTTTTCTTCGCCAAAATCCACTACTACGCCGTAGCGTTCTTTTACCAGTTTCTGTAAGATTTCAAGCTGTACTTCGCCCATCAGCTTAATGAGAATCTCTCCGGTTTCTTCCCGGTATACAATATGCAATTCCGGATTTTCTTCCTCTAACTGCTTTAATTTTGGCAGCATGACCGCCACTGGAATTTCCTTCGGCAAAACCAGTTTTACACTGCGTACCGGCTCTAAGACCGGAAGTATGGACTCTTCTTCAATGCCAAGTCCTTCTCCCGGATAGGTCTTTGTCAATCCGGTAACAGCACAGATTGTGCCTGCTGCCGCCTCGGATACTGCCTCATATTTTTCTCCGGAATAGATACGGATCTGATTGACCTTTTCCGCCCACTCTTCTTCTCCGGCTTTGCCATGAAGCATGTCCTTTACACGAAGGGTTCCTCCGGTCACTTTAAGATAAGTCAGCCGGTTTCCCTGTTCTTCTCTTGCAATCTTAAAGATTTTAGCACCAAATTTATCCGGATACTGCGGTGTCCTGCCATATTCGTAAAGCCCGTCTAACAGTTCTTCCACACCCTGCACCTTTAATGCAGAGCCAAAATAGCAGGGGAAAAGTCCCCGCTTTGCAATCATTTGTGCAAGGTCATTGGACGCAAGACTTCCTTCCGATAAGAATTTCTCCATGGCTGCTTCTTCGCACATAGCCGCCTCTTCATAGAAGCCTTCGTTCTGCTCCTGTGTAAAGTCAATGCAGTTGCTGTCCAAATGCTCCTTGATTTCCAATAAAAGAGCCTCTTTATCCGCTCCCGGCTGATCCATTTTATTGATAAATAAGAATACCGGAACCCGATAAAGCTTTAACAGACGCCACAGCGTTCTGGTATGTCCCTGCACACCATCCGCTCCGCTGATGACCAGCACTGCATAATCAAGCACTTTAAGGGTCCGCTCCATCTCCGCAGAAAAGTCCACATGCCCCGGTGTATCCAATAAAGTGATTGCCATATCTTTCCAGGAAAATTCTGCCTGCTTTGAGAAAATCGTAATTCCACGCTCCCGCTCCATGGCATTATTGTCAAGATATGCATCCTTATTATCCACTCTTCCCAGATGGCGTATGCTTCCGCTTGTATACAACATACTTTCCGATAATGTTGTCTTTCCTGCATCTACATGTGCAAGAATTCCGATTACCAGCTTCTTCATATTTAAAGGTATCCTTTCTGACATTTTTCTACGCTGTACAACTAGTCCCGGTTCAGCTCGGCTAAAAGCTCTGCCCGCTTGCTTCCAATCAGCAGCTCCTGATTATACTGTAAATAGCGGTCGCAGTTGTGCTCGGCTAAGAATCTTGCGGATTCTGCCACGGTAGCAAGATCTGTTACAAATACCACCATTTCCTGACCGCCCTCAAATGCCTGCTCCATAAAATCAAACGCATGCTCTAAGGCTACTGCGGTCTTTTCTTCGATTGTTTCTAATGTCTTTCTCTGGATATCAAAGGCTGCCTTTTTTTCCTCAAAGACTTCTTTCTTTGCCCCTTCGGAATTACGGTATTCTTTCAAGGCTGCAAAGTCGCAGTCTGTCTTAGCCTTTTCTTTTCCATAGCTTCGGAACAGATTCTGTAATCCGTCCAACAAAAGATTGACCACGCTGAGTCTTTCATCAAAAGCTGCATCATAAATCCGGGCAAATACTTCCGGCCGAATCTTTCCTTCCAATATTAACGGAATTCCATAGTCATCCTTATATTTCTGGTATAAATCAAAATATGCTGCCGCATCCTCTGCCACATCCTTATGATGTAAAAATTCTCCTACAACGGTTTCATCTACCGGAAGCCCCATTTCTTCATAGGTCTGCATCAGAATGCTTAAGTCCTCCCAGCCTCTTGCTGTGACAAACTGCAAGCCGTCTACATCTGCTTCCACCCGGTAGAAATTCTTTGGACGAAGCTCAAGATAGCTTAAAATTGCACCATGGATATGTCTTGATCTGGCATAAGCTTTCCAAACACCAAGGTCTGCCTCTACCTGCATACAGCGGACACGGTCCAAGGTTACCATATCAAATTCCCGCACCGATTTATTGTATTCCGGCGGATTGCCTGCTGCAACAATAATCCAGCCCTCCGGCACTGCCTGATTACCAAAGGTCTTGCACTGCAAAAACTGCAGCATGGTCGGTGCCAGTGTCTCTGACACACAGTTAATCTCATCTATGAAAAGGATTCCTTCCGGACAGCCTTCCTCGATTTTCCGGTATACGCTGGCAATAATCTCACTCATGGTATATTCCGTTATGGAATACTCTTTGCCTGCAAATTCCATTTCTTTGATAAAAGGAAGTCCCACTGCACTCTGTCTGGTATGATGGGTAATCGTATATGCTACCAGTCCGATTTTGCACTCCTCTGCAATCTGCTCCATAATCTGGGTCTTGCCGATTCCCGGCGGTCCCATTAATAAGACCGGTCTCTGACGAATCAGAGGAATCTTATATCTGCCCTCATCATCCTTTTTCAAATATGCTGTTACGGTATGTTTGATTTCTTCCTTTGCCTGTTTGATATTCATCTGTTTTCTTCCAATCTATATTATTTCTCTCATGCATTCTGTTCCAGCTCTTCCGGCTCCAGCTGCAGCCGCATTGCCCATGGCGGTACTGTCGTCTCATCATAGGCTCCCAAGAATAAAAATGCGGTCTTATATTCCGGCTTCATTACCGGATAAATGCCCTTGCCATCGGTAAAGTACAAGAGTCCATCCAGATGCCGGATGCTTCCTTCTTTGATTAGTTGGTTTACATAAGTAAACGCCGGTCGAAAATCTGTATTTCCGCCGCCCACTACCTGAAAGCTTTTTAGCAGCCGCTCCATTTCTTCCTGACTGCTGATTACCTCATCCATTTCCACTTTATCATCGCACTGAATAATCCGGATTCTGCATCTTCGAAAGAAGCTGTTCTGCTGGGATAAAATGCCAAATGTCTCATTTAAAAAGCCTTTGATTAAACTGCCGCTGGTGGAATAACTGGTGTCTACCACCACTACAAATTCCCGGATTTTCTTTACTTCCCGACTCTCCACCGGTTCTATCAGGGGCATATTCTTATAAAGCCGCAGCCCATAGGTATAATAATTCAAATCATACTCATCGGGATTGCATTTTAATTCTTCCTGTAGTATGGAAAATTTCTGTAAAAATTCCTTATAACTCCGGCGGCTTTTCGCAGCACTGATCTGTGTCATCAGAAGTTCTTCTCCCTTTTCCGGCTCATCTCCATGCCGTTTCTTTGCCATACTGGTCTGCCTTGCTATCTTATTCCATTTATTTCTGGCTGCAGATGCCGCGCCATTGCCGGTTTCCTCTTTCCAGAAACGGTGGTCATCCGTATAAAATTCATGATTTAAGGCAAGAAGCTCTTCCATGGATTTTCCCCGCAGCCAGCGGTATACCACTGCCGCAGAAATCCGCCCCTCACTTTTCAATGCGGCATAGGTCTGCTGCCGAAGAAAGCTTAATGCACGCCTGGCACAGGGCTTGTCCATGCCGTCAATGGTCTGCTCCACTACAATATCGCAGGCAAGATTCCATTTTTCCCGGTCTCTCTTTCCACCGATCCAGAGATGGAAAAAGATACAGTGCAGCACGCTGTGCAGGTATGCCCGGTCGAGATATTTTGGGTTGCTCTGAAACACCCTTAACACCTGCTCCGTGGAAAAATAAAGATATGTGCCGTCAGTCGCAAAGCTTCTGATATTCTCATCCGCCCGGTAAACAAGCGTGCCGAGTGCAATATCTAAAAAACGCAGATCCATATATAGTTCACTTCGCACAAACTCCAGAACTTTCTTCGACATCTCTGCCTCCCACTCGCTCTGTGTCTGCTTATGTTTACTCCTAAACTGCTCCATGTCAGCTCCTTTATTATTAAAATTCCTCAAATGAATAGCGGCTCTTCACATCCGCCGTTTTCTCTGGTTCTGCAAATAACTGCCGCTTCCATGCGATGAGGCTTGCCACACCCTCCATCCATTCCTCATGCGATGCGATTGCAACGGCATCCTCTATCTGCTCCTTCCTGCCGTATCCTTTTTCAAAGAAGAAATGTAACGGTTTTAACTCTCTTTTCTTTAAAAGAATGGTTAAAACCTTCCCCGACTGTTCCCTCACATAAGTCTCATAAGCTACCCTTGCCTCCGGTGGCAGCCCACATGCAGTATATAAGCGGTTCCACGCCATCGGGATAAGCACCTCTGCGGACTCCTCCACGCACGCCTGTGGGAAAATCTCATCATAGGCATTCAGCAAAATGACACCATCCTTAAAACACTGTCTTGCGCGGAAGCCCTCTCCGGTAAGATTCAGTTCAAAAATATGCGCCGGTCCGATCTCATCGTAGCTCTCATAATATTCCGGATACAGAAGAACTGCCTCTCTCTCTCCGTCCTCCTGTTCAAACGATACTTCCACCTGCCATTTGATCTGCGCGAGAAGCTGTTTTAGTCCGGTCGGCTCCTCTACTCCGGCACACATCTGTAAACTTCGCAGATTCAGGCAATTCATAAACGCATCGCTTCCCACTTCCACAAGTTTTGGATAAACACTGATCCTTTCCATTTTCGTACAGTTATAAAATGCACAGCTTCCTATTTTCACAATGTCTGCCGGAAGTTGTACCTCTTTGATATATTTTTCCGATAATTCGCGCAGTTTTTCATCCTGCTCTATTGCTTCCAAAGAAACAATATTTTCTGCTGCATTTCCCTGTTCTGAGGCAATACAATTGTTTTTCACTTTGTCTTTCGACACAAACAGACCGCTCTCCCACACGCCGTAGCAATACCTTGAATACCAAATTTCATTTTCTGGAAGTTTTCTTCTCGAAAAGCAGTAGTCTCCCAGTTCCCGCACGCATCTTCCATCGATAAATCCCGGCACTGTCACGACCGGCTGTTCTCCGAATACCCGAAGCAGACGGATTTCTCCTTCTGAAATTTTTTCCCATAAAAAAAACAATTGTTCTGCCCTGTTCTCTTCCATCATTTTTCCCTGTCATTCATGTCCAATATCCTGTATATCCGTCTTAGATTACAGCATTCTCTCCGCGCTTCAGGTGCCCATAACTGCGCACTAAAAGAGGCACTTCCGTAATCAGCATGGCAATCCATCCTGCCAGACACGCAAACGGGAATGTCTCTACCTTCATTGCAAAACCAAACACAAAAACAAATGCTGCGAGCACACGCACGCCCATATTCACCATACTGCTGATCAAAGTAATCTTCAGATCTCCGATTCCCCGGAAATATCCCTGAATGCCATTCGTAACTGCCGGGAGCAGATACATAAATGAGATTAGTTTCAGATAAGTGACGCCCTCTTTTACAACATCTGTGTCACTGACGAACAAACGCACAATCGGCTCTGCAAAAAAGAAGCACACCAGAAAAATGATCATTCCATAAACCAGTTCGATCTTCATACCGCCCCAGAAGCCCTTTCGCACACGTTCCTTTTTTCCTGCTCCGCTGTTCTGCGCCATAAAAGACGTCATAGAGTGCGCAATATTCTGTTCCGGAAGGCACGCAAAATCATCAATGCGGTTCACGATCGTATACGCCGCCATCACGGAAACTCCCATTGTGTTGGCAATTGCCTGCACACCGATTTTTCCAAGCTGTACGGTTCCCTGCTGCATCGCACTCGTCCATCCATAGAGGATCGTCTGTTTCAGCAGCGATCCATCGAATACAAACCATGCTTTTCCAAGATTTAACTCCGGCACCTTTCTCTTAATGTAAATGATGCAAAGCATACAACACACCGCCTCGCTGACGACCGTTGCGACCGCACAGCCCATGCTGCCCCATCTGAGCACTGCCACGAAAAACAAATCCCCGATGATATTGAGCACCGAGCTTGCCACAAGAAAATAGAGCGGTGTCGTGCTGTCTCCCAGCGCCCGCAATGTGCATGCAAAAAAATTATAGATAAATGTAAAAATAAATCCCAAAAACACGATTCTCAGATAAGAAACTGCAAGCGGAAGCACTTCCTCCTGCACCCGAATCAGTAATAATAACGGTCTGGCAAAAAGAATGCAAAACAACGTGACCGCAATGGAGAACACAATTCCTGCGATCATCGTCGTGCTGATCTGCCGCTTTAAAACATCCATTTTCTTTGCGCCGTACTGGGTTCCCATCAAAATAGAAGCCCCGATACACATACCGTTCACAAACAAAATTGCAAGTGTCATTAATGGATTGCTTGTGCCGACCGCCGCCAATGCCTCTTTTCCCACAAGCTGACCGACGATAATGCTGTCCACCGAGTTATACATCAACTGAAAAATGTTTCCAAATAAAAGTGGTATCGTAAATTTTACAAGTAATGGAGTAATTTTCCCCTGTGTCAGATCTTTTGTCATATTCTTACGCCTTTGCCAGAATCTTTTTTATATTACATAAAAACAGTGTGGAAGCCACTGCAACCGAAATAAAGTCCGAAACAGTCTCTGCTAAAAACACTGCAAACACTTTGTTCTCAATGAACATCGGCATCAGATAGATCAGTGGGAGCAACAAGATGATTTTTCTTAAACATGCAATGAATAAGGAAAGTTTTGCCTGTCCAAGCGACATAAACGTCTGCTGGATCGCCATCTGGATTCCAAAGATACCGGTCATGCCCATATAAATCCGGGCAGCCCACGTCGTCATCTCATACAATTCCGGGGAACTGCTGTTGAACAGCTGTACAAAAACCCCCGGGAAACACTCTACAAACAGCCAGAATGCCATCGTGTAAATGAGACTTACCACGATCAAAATGCGAATCGTCTTTTTCACACGGTAAACCTTTGCCGCGCCATAGTTATAGCTGATAAGCGGTTGTGCGCCCTGTCCAAGCCCCTGCACCGGCATGAACTGTAACTGCATAATACTTGCAAGGATCGTCATCGCTCCCACTGCCACATCTCCGCCATATTTCGACAGGGACGCATTAAATGCAATGTTTATAAGGCTCTCCGTAATATTCATGACAAATGGTGCCAGACCAAGTCCCATGACCGGAAGAATGATCTGCGGCTGTACTTTTAAGTATTCTTTTCGGATACGAAGTTTTGTCTGTTTTCCATTCAAAAAAGAAAACACCCACACGGCGGAAACTGCCTGTGAGAGAATCGTTGCAACGGCCGCGCCCTTTACGCCCATATGAAATGCAAAAATAAATAAAGGATCAAGAATGATATTGCAAATTGCTCCGATCAGAACTGTCTTCATACTGATCTTTGCAAATCCCTGTGTTGTGATAAACATATTCAATCCCAGCGTCATCATGACAAAAATACTCCCCGCCACATAGATCCGCATATATCCCAATGCAAATGGCAAGGTTTTCTCACTCGCGCCAAACATCCACAGAATCGGCTCCGCGACTGCTTCCAGAAAGATGGTCAGCACAACCGAGATTACGATCAGGCTTGTCACTCTGTTTCCAAGAATACGCTCCGCTGTCTCATTGTCCCCTTTTCCCATATAAAT
>ERZ825670.4065-NODE-4065-length-11659-cov-3.030679_pt1 | contig 11659 bp, 12 predicted proteins | sample MGYA00519929_ERZ825670 | MGnify/ENA primary metagenome ERZ825670 (study PRJEB31778, sample SAMEA3449207) | human gut metagenome | biome: human gut; feature: human-associated habitat; material: faeces | place: United Kingdom | collected 2010/2012 ...
ATTATTGTAAGTGGTGTTATGCGGATGGCACATATACTTACAGTGATATGGAGGATTTGATCAATGTCTGCGTTAAAAATATGGTAACGGATAATTTTACAGAAGAACAGGCTCGCTCTTATATGAAGGAACTGCTTCCAAAGCTGGATTATTGGAAGAGATATGATGAACTCAGTGATCATGGAGAATTTGAAAAATTTAAGAAAAAGTTACTGAAGGAAATTAACGCTCTCCATGTAGAAGGTCTGCCTGAGATCACGAGGTTAAATGCACTTGTCGGAAAGTATGTGAATCTTGAATATACTCTGCCAAATGGAAGAAATGTGAAATTTCTGGATGATCAGACCACTTATTTAGGTACTCAGTCAGAATCAGAATTTGAAGGAGACAGGTATTTTGGTGTTCTTGCAGGTATGGATTTCATCCTTATTTGCACATATGAAGCCGATAGAACCAGCCCGGAGCTGGTTCTATACAAAAAACGATAAGATACGATCATTTCCCACTGAGAATCTGCCGGATTTCTTCCAGGTTCTCAGCAAAAAAGATTCCTTCCTGCCGTTCTTCAGAAGACAGTCCCTTTTCGATCATAAGAGCGAGAAGAGCTTTCAGGTGATCGTAGTAACCGTTCAGGTTATAGAGGATACAGGGGGCATCAAGCTGTTTTAAGGATACCTTTGAAATGATCTCTGCAATTTCTTCCAATGTTCCTGTTCCACCGGGAAATGCAATAAAAGCATCCCCAAGTTCGATCATTTTCGCTTTTCGCTCTTCCATATCTTGTGTGACAATGAGCCTGGTTAATCCATCGTGCTGGAGTTCACTGTCTATAAAAAATTGTGGCTCTACACCGATCACTTCCCCTCCGGCAAGAAGGGTGCTTTCTGCGATCAAGCCCATAAGACCGGATTTTGAACCGCCATAGATGAGTGCATTGTGGCTTTTGCCGATCCAGGTGCCGAGTTCTTTTACTGCAAGTTCAAAGGAAGGATCATTTCCGGGAAAAGCTCCGAGATAAACGGTAATATTCATAATTAATATCCTTTCATGTTATAAAAAGACTATCTGAGAATCTCTTCAATTGTGGAAACAGTACTGAAAGTTCCCTTATTTTCAGAGATAATTGTCTTTACTTTCTGAAGTTCAAAGTAATTTACATAGCAGATCAGAGTTTTATTTTCTCCGGCAATGACACCGGAAGAATTGATGATCGTACAGGTCTTATTGAGGTCTTCTTTGATCTGCCGGATAATTCTGTCAGGGTCTTTGGTGATGATCGTGATCTGCTTGATGGCTTCGAAATGATCTGTAAAATGATCGATAATTGCTGTGGCAATAATGTATACCAGAAGACTCAGCATGGCGGAATCCCGGCTGATGAGTACGAAGACTGCAAGGTATACAATGAGATTAAATCCGATCAATATGTAGGAAATACTGTAGTCTTTTCCGGTTTTGTTGTAAATCTGATGAACAACAATATTGGCGAAGATTTCAGAGCCGTCAATACAGCCTCCGTTCCTTAGAATAAGGGAAAGCCCAATACCAAGGATCGCACCGCCAAATGCGACTGCAAGAAAATGTTCTGTATTTAATTCAAACGGGATTTTTTCAAAATAGGCAAGCCCAAGTGTATAGACTGCAAATCCGATCAATGCCTTGGCAAAAAAATATTTTCCCAGCATGATAATGCCGGCGATCAGAAAAGGAAGAAAGACAAAAAGAACGCAAAGAGAAAGTGAATAACCGGTCATTTTGCTGATAAGAATTGCAATACCGGCAGTCCCATAGTCAATGGCATCATTGGGGAGCAGAATACAGGCAACAGAAAAACTGGCCATCAATGCTCCGAGGACAATTGCGAGGTACGAGAGTAATACTTTCAATTTTTTATTCAATCTGTCTTTCCCTCCTGTAAAAAAAATATGTGTTATCCTATCATAAATCAAGGAAAAAGTCCAGTGATCAGATACTGTGGAATCCTTTTCCGATGATCTCACTTGTATTGGAAATAAGGATAAATGCTGTCGGTTCATTCTGACGGATAAAGTTTCGCAACTGCACTGCCTGGGCACGGTTCAATGCTGTCAAAATAATATATTTATCCTGACCTGAATAAGCTCCTCTGGCATGGCATACACTGGCACTTCGGTTTAATGTATGTACAATAAAATCGCAGATTACTTCCGGGTGATCGCAGACAACGTTAAAATATTTGGAAAGATTCAGACTTTCTATAAAGCTGTCGACCATAAAAGACCGGACCGTCAGACCTAGCAGAGAATACAGACCGGTCTTAATGTCGAAGACGAAGAAACCTGCAATCGTGATCAGGATATCGGATGCAAGCAGAGCATGACCAATATCAAAGCTGGAGTATTTTTTCAGGATCATGGCAATAATGTCGGTTCCACCACTGGACGAACCAATATTAAAAAGAACGGCAGATCCAAGTGCGGGAAGTGCGATCGCAAAGCATAATTCAAGCATAGGCTGATCCGTCAGCGGCTGGGTCATGGGACAGATCCGTTCCAGAAGAGAGAGCGTGACGGAAAGCAGGATGCTGCAATAAGCAGTTTCTGCGGCAAATTTTCTGCCAAGTATGATCATTCCGATGAGCAGAAGGATCATACTTGCGATCAGGTTGAAATCACCGGCGGACATTACACCGGTTTTAGCAATAAGGACTGCCAGACCGGTGATTCCGCCAAATGTAAAGTTATTGGTAAATTTGAAAAAATAAGTACCGACAGCCATGAGTAATGTGCTGCCCGTCAGAAGAAGGAAATGAGTTCCTTTTTCTTTTAAATCTTTTGTAGACATAAATCAGCCTCCGTTGATCAGAAATATAGAGCCTTTGTTAAATGGCGAGCAGATTTTTGATTGCTTCCATATAAATAAGAACAGCTTCTTCCATTTCCGGGACAAGAAGAAATTCATCTGCTCCGTGGATATGATAATCCATCCCCGGTTTTTCAGGACCGAATGCAATGATATTTTTGAGCGATTTTGCGTAAGTTCCTCCACCGATGACGAGTGGTTCATTTGCTGTATCTCCGGTTACATCGGTATAGGCTTTGTATAATGCTTCAACCAAAGGAGATTCTCTTGGGAAGAATAATGGTTCAGTCAGAGTCTGGATTTCGATGTATCCATCCGAGTCTTCCAGTCTGTTCTGACACATGGTACAGATCTGCTCTGTGCTTAATGTGACAGGAAAGCGGATGTCGATAGTGCAGGAAATTTCTCCATTTTCTGTCTTGACAATACCATTGCATAATGTGAGATCTCCATAAGCATCCTGGAATTTCAGGTCAAGTCCGGAGCCATCACAGGCAGTTCCAATATGAGAGTTATAAAATCTGACAAAATCATCTTCAAACCCGGCTTTTGCAAGGCAGGCAAAGGTAACTCCGGCTGCATTGACACCAAGAGCAGGCATACTGGCATGAGCAGATACTCCCTTTGCGTCGATCTGGATGAGACCATCGGATTCGTGAAGATGATATTGTATAAGTCCTGATTCAGAGAATGCTGCTTCCAGTTTTTCCTTTAATCCATCTTCGGCAGGAATAACCGTTGTGCAAAAATCACATACTGCATTAAAGACGAATCCTCCATTCATAGAGATGATCCGGGTATTTTGGGAATGAGCTGTCATGGTCACCTGTCCTTTTTCTCCGTGAATGCAGGGAAAATTGGCATCCGGTGTAAATCCACAGGATAACTCTTCCGCAACCTCGTTGTAATGCTCCATGCATTTTGAGCCGGTCTCCTCGTTGCATCCCATGATGAGGCGGACTCTTTTATTCAGTTTTACACCCGAATCCCGGAGAAGTTTCATCGCATAGAGTGCCTCTAAAACAGGTCCCTTATCGTCCGTTGTTCCACGACCATATACATGGTCGCCTTCTCTGGTCAGCTTAAATGGATCATAAGTCCAGTCACCGCCTACCGGCACAATGTCTAAATGTCCTGCAATACCAACGATCTCTTCTCCCTCGCCCATCTCTGCATAACCACAATAATGATCCAGATTTACAGTCTTAAATCCTAATTCTTCTGCAATTTTTAATCCTTCTTCCAGTGCCTTTGCCGGACCTGCACCAAAAGGTTTTCCCTCTTCCGGTGTGCCGAGCTGTGAATCAATTGCAACTAATCTTCCTAAATTTGCTATCATTTCCTCTGATAATGTGTGGATTTGTTCTTTCATGTTCATAATTCTTTATTCCTTTCCTATCTATCAAAATTTGTTTCAAACGTCTCTTATATACCTAAATATGCGTTCACTTTCTCCGGTGTATCCAGCCGCAAAGCCATGATGGTTCCATAAATCATATAATCGACCACATCTTTTGTGATCTCCTCCTCAAACCTCGCCTTCATTTGATCCGGATATTGATGCACCAGAAAATGTACACGGTAATTATCATCTTTTCTGGAAATAAATGCACTGATATACAATCCATTTATAGCTGCGGTCAGAACCTCATCATCTGTAATTTTTATATCCAAATGATAAGACTTTGAAACAAGATAAAAATCTTCCCCACGTTTTTCAATCTTCTTATCCGTAATCTCTCCAATGGAAAAATCCTGCACATGATTTGCCGTTGCAAGAAGAAACTGCTTGTCTAACTCTTTTTCATAAACATAATTTAAAATATCTCTCGGTGTATACTGCATTATTCGGTCATCTCCATGTAAGCTTTTGGTATATCTTATAGTATCTGCGTTTTCTCAATGATTTAGATCTTCTTCTGTATAAAATGTACCTGTCATCTGCGCATTGATCTCTGCAATTTCACGTTTTCCATTAATATAATCTGCATAGATATCCCAGAGATCCATGTCGCAGTCCTGTAAACCGTCATCATCTGGAATCCATGCCTTAATCAGCGCAATCCGTTCCTCTTTTGTTGTATCTTTGATCAAATTTGATTTCATATTCTCGTCTGGAGACAATTATTGTGTTATCTCTGCTCCTTTGTTATTATAAAACGATTCATAATCGTTATATGATTAATTTAAGATTGCAGTGCACGCCAGAAAAATCAGAGATTTCCCTGGCTGACGGGCATTCGCTTCGCTCGGCAGTCTTTATTATACCATAAATCATTTCTGTGTGCGAATTGAATATCGTGCATCCCCACTGAACGTTTTTTTGTAATGGGAACCAAGTTTCCCGGTACATAAAAAAGACTTCCGGTATTTCCGAAAGCCCTTTTGTACACTATACAAACTTTTTTATCCACGGAAATCAATATGCTGTCCGACCTGCAATTCTGCTTCTGTCTGAACATTGTCGCTCTTCATGGAAAACGTATAATCATTGATTTTCTTGATCAGTTCCTCAATCGAACCTGCCGAAATCGTAATGGTATCGTCATCATCTGACGTTTGCTGTGCTTCCTTTAACTTGTCCTGCTTTTCCTTCTTCTCAGCTTTCTTTTCCTCTGCCTTCTTTGCTTCTTTCTTCTCGACTGCTTTTTTCTCGATACGCGCTTTCTGATCCGCAGAAGATTTCTTCAGAACTGCAAAAAATGATGCTGTTCCTCCATCATTAACCTTCATTCCGTAGCCTACAACGTTCTGACTCTGACCGGATGATTCAATCTGGGATTTTAACTGTGATAAGTCGGACGCTGCATTTTTAATAATGCCCTCGTACTGTTTTCTATAATTTTCATCTGTCGCCATCCGCTCGATTTTTTCTTCATCAATCAAAACGACCATTTTGTTTCCATTTGCATAGGATGCTGCATTTGCCTGTGCATTGGCTTTCTGTTCTTTGCTCACCAGAATAAAGTCCATATTAGAATACTTTTTCTTTAATTCCTGATAATACTTTACCCCTTCTTCAGAAAGCTTCGCATTTCCGATGGTCTTACCATAATTTCCGTTTGTCTTGGAAACTTTGGAATTTTCTGTACCTATCACATTTTCCTTATTTGTTTTTCCAGTTTTGGACTGTGTACTGTAAGTACTGTAAAGATTAGATACAATTGAATCTGTGTTGACTGCCATGTCATTCCCTCCCATATCACGATACGGTTATTGCAAATCCGTTTGCATTTACTTGTTATTTATTATATCGGGCAAATTTCTGAAAAATTGACACACAAAAAGCAAACCTACTTATTTATCAGGTTTGCTTTTTTAGATATTAGAACATATTTTTTTCTGAATAAAATGCTTTCACATAAAGAAACCGCAACCCCTGATTACTCAAGGATTGCGGAATATAATCCAAAACCTGTTAAACAATAAAATGCACACTTCGTTAGCATTCTATTGTCATGAATTATTTATTGCAAAACCCTTTTTGCATATTCTGTATCAGGATTATACTTCTTCAAAATTGCGATAGACAATTCCTTTTTTCACATGCTCTACGACTTCCTCATCAAAATCTGTCAGGCAATCCACGATTGCTAATCCAAAATCGATTGCGGTTCCCATTCCACGGCTTGTGATAATGTTTCCGTCCACAACAACTGCATCCTCACTCGTGATCGCACCGGTCAGTTTTTCCTCAAATCCCGGATGGCAGGTAGCATGTCTTCCTTCCAACAATCCTGCTGCCCCTAAAACACTCGGTGCTGCACAGATTGCTGCAACAATTTTTCCCTCGCCTGCAAACTTTTTAATCACTTTATTGACCATGTCGCTTGCTCCAAGATTCAATGTTCCAGGCATTCCTCCCGGGATTACCAGCATGTCCGCATCAGAGAAATCACATTCTCCGAATGTACGGTCTGTAAGGAGGTGGATTCCATGGGAAGTTTTAATCTCTTTTGTCTCTTTAATAGACACTGTCTGAATATCAATTCCGGCTCTCCGCATCAGATCTACCACAGTCAGTCCCTCGATATCTTCAAATCCGTCTGCGAAAAAAATATATACTTTGCTCATAATGTTTTCCGTCCTTTCTTTTTATATTATTCCGGTACTGTCCGGAGGTTTTTTCACTCCCTTTCATAATGCTTTTTTCTATAAAAAATGTCAAGAAAATTTGCAGAGTAAGTCCGTTGCAAATTATATTTTTTTCATGTAAACTGAGGGCAGTATATTTACAGGAGGAATCGGTTATGGAAATTGAGCGTAAATTTCTTATTAAAAAAGAAAATCTGCCGGAAAACCTGGCTTCTTATCCCTGCCATCGAATCGAGCAGGGTTATCTCTGCACCTCACCGGTGGTCCGCATCCGAAGACAGGACGATGACTATTTTCTCACTTATAAATCCAAAGGGCTTATGATCCGGGAGGAATATAATCTTCCTCTCAACCGCCAGGCTTATCTGCATCTCCGCGAAAAAGCTGACGGCAGGATCATCCAGAAGACACGGTATGTCATTCCCCTTGACGAAGTCACTGATTCATCCCCGTCACAGAAAGAAAGTCATCTTTCCCCACAGTTCAGGGAAAAAGGTGTTTCTCTTTTCCTTGAACTGGATATTTTTAAAGGCGATCTTGCCCCATTGTTTCTCGCAGAGATTGAATTTCCTGACGAGGAAACTGCACGTAACTATCAGGCTCCTGACTGGCTTGGTGAAGATGTCACACACCTGTCTCTGTACCACAACAGTACTTTAAGTCAGTTAAAATAATGCAGACAGATCCGGTATTTGCAACAGTTTATTGAATTTTGCATATTTTTCACATTCTGTTGCATTTTAATTCCTGTAGCTAAAATCTTGGTATAATCTATTCACATTACTATCGATTTTATGCAGGGAGGTACGGCGTTGGCAAATATTCAGCTTGCGAAAAATCTGCTCCAGCTCCGACAGGAACATCATTACACGCAGAAGCAACTCGGAGATAAACTTAATATCACACATCAGGCGTACTCCTATTACGAAACCGGACATCGTGATCCCAATATTGATATGCTCACAAAGCTTTCTGCTCTTTATGGATTTTCGATTGAACAGCTTCTGACAGTTCCCTGCAGTATAAAAAATTCTTTTGCAAAAGAATCTGCAAATACTTACCATACCGGGCTGATCATCACAACCGGTGATACGATCTATCTGACTGAAGAGGAGGCCGAACTTCTCATCCGTTTGCGGGAAGCGTCTGATGATGATCGGAAACTCATTAAGAAAATCCTTGATTAAGTGTATGCTGGTTTTCAAAAAAAGAACCGAAATCTCTGATGACTGAGGAAATCCCTCATCACCTTAGATTCCGGTTCTTTTTATACTTTTTCAGCTTTTATCCTTTTCTTACAGATCTTTTTCAGAGATCTTCCTGCAGAAAATATTCTTTTCCGATCAGTCTGCCAGACGGATCATATGAATAATCTCCGGGAATGCCTCTGCCTTTTTAGAGTAAGTTCCTTCCGTCATTACTTCTGTTATAAATCCAAATTCATCTTCCAGGCCCTCTGTCTCCACAATCTCAACAGAACCAAATGCTTCTCTGATCTGTTCCTTCTGAGCTTCTGATCTGCCCTGAACCCTTACAAAGAAACGATGCTCTGCCTCTGCATTCGGGATCAGCTCCAGCTCTCCTGCATCCCATCTTGTCACAACATTTCTGTGAAGATGCTTTGCCGCATCTACCACGTCTGCAACAACGGCACTTGCTGTCGGAAGTTTACCTGCTCCACTTCCGTAGAACATTGCATCTCCAAGCATATTGCCACGGACAAAAACTGCATTAAATACATCATTTACATTACAGAGCGGGTGCTCTTCTGAAAGAAGCATCGGTGCAACCAGTACACTGAACGTATCTCCCACACGTTTGCTTGAAGCAAGGAGCTTGATCGCCATATTCAGTTTCTTGGCATACTTCATATCTTCTGTTGTGATCTTTGTGATTCCTTCTGTATGGATTTTTTCAAAATCTACGTGCTGACCGGAGATCAGAGATGTAAGAATCGCAATCTTTCTGCATGCGTCATGTCCCTCTACATCTGCCTCAGGATTTCTCTCTGCATATCCCTTATCCTGAGCCTCCTTCAGAACTTCTGCATAATCTGCACCCTCAAAGAACATCTTTGTCATCATGTAGTTCGTTGTTCCGTTCAGGATTCCGATTACTTCATCAATACGGTCTGCTGTCAGAGAAGAATTCAATGCACGGATAATCGGAATGCCTCCTCCTACACTTGCCTCAAACATAAAGTTGATCTCCCGTTCACGGGCAATCTCAAGCAGCTCCGCACCATGCTTTGCAACCAGTGCTTTATTGGATGTTGCCACACTCTTGCCTGCTTCCAGGCACTTCTTTACAAATGTATAGGCAGGTTCAATTCCTCCCATCGTCTCTACAACGATCGCTACTTCAGGATCATTGAGAATCGTATCAAAATCATGCGTCAGAATCTCTTCCACAGGATCTCCCGGAAAGTCTCTGAGATCCAGTACATATTTTACATAAATCTCATCCTGTACTCTTTCATTGATCAGGCTGCCATTCGTACGAATCACTTCTACAACACCTGATCCAACTGTACCGTATCCCATTACTGCTATATTTATCATTCTTTCTTTCCTTTCTGTGCTTCTGCATCCATGCTCAGATATGCATTGATAAACGGATCGATATTTCCATCCATCACTGCCCCTACATTGCTGATTTCTGCATTTGTCCTGTGGTCTTTTACCATTGTATACGGCTGCATAACATAAGAACGGATCTGATTTCCGAAATTAATATCACTGACTTCACCCCGGATATCCGACATTTTTTCCGCCTGTTCCTGCTGCTTAAGAAGAAGCAGCTTGGATTTCAACATCTGCATTGCCTTATCTTTGTTCATATGCTGCGAACGCTCATTCTGACACTGTACCACAATTCCTGTCGGAAGATGTGTAATACGGATTGCCGATGACGTCTTATTGATGTGCTGTCCACCTGCTCCGCTGGAACGGTACGTGTCAATCCTCAGTTCATCTTCATTGATCTCGATATCAATATCTTCCTCAATATCCGGGATCACATCACACGATGCAAAAGAGGTCTGTCTCTTTCCTGCTGCGCTAAACGGAGAGATACGCACCAGGCGGTGTACTCCCTTTTCCGAACGGAGATAACCATAGGCATTCTCTCCTTTCACTTCAAAGGTAACACCTTTGATCCCGGCCACATCTCCTTCCAGATAATCCAGTACTTCCAGTTCATACCCCTTCTTTTCTGCCCATCTGCTATACATACGGTAAAGCATTCCGGTCCAGTCCATGGCCTCTGTTCCGCCTGCTCCTGCATGGAGCGTCACAATCGCATTGTCCCGGTCATACGGTCCGATCAGAAGCGTGCTGATCCGCAGTTGCTCAAATACTGCTTCAAACTGTTGCAACTCTTCTGCAACCTCTTCTGCTGTCTCCTCTTCTTCGTCCTCTCCAGCACTCATATCAATAAGCAGGAGCATATCCTCATAATCTGTATATAACTTTTCAATCTCTTTTACAGAATCCTGAAGACCCTTCAATTCCTTCATTACCTGCTGTGAAACTTCAGGATTATCCCAGAATCCAGGCTCCTCAAGTCTCTTTTCCAATTCTTCGATCCTTAGCTTCTTTGAAGCGAGGTCAAAGTGAATCCCTCAAATCTTTCAGCGGTTCTTCATATGCAGTCAGTCTTGACTTCAGTTCATCCAGTAAAACCACCTTAATCACCTCTTTCATATATATACTTTAAATTATTGTAACTGTTCAGCTTATTTGTTTTTTCTTCCACAGCATTGTTTGTACTTCTTTCCACTTCCGCACGGGCATGGATCGTTTGGATAAATCTTCTTCTCCTCGCGCTTTTTCGGTGCACGGACTGCGCTGTCATCTTTGTTTGTTCCGGTTACTTTTGCAACCTCTTCTCTCTCCACTTTCTGCTCAACCTTAATGTGGAATAATGTACGGATCGTGTTCTCAGCGATTGCATTTGTCATTTCACCGAACATCTCATATCCTGTCATCTTGTACTCTACCAGTGGATCTCTCTGCCCATAAGCCTGAAGACCGATTCCCTGACGCAGCTGATCCATATCATCGATATGATCCATCCATCTTGCATCAATCACTTTCAGAAGTACAACACGCTCAACTTCACGAAGCTGCTCTGCCTCCGGGAACTCTGCTTCTTTGTTCTCATAAGCCTTCACTCCACGTTCTTTCAGAAGATGCTTTAACTCCTTCTGACTCATACTCTGGCATTCCTTCTCAGATGGGAGCTGAAGCTGTGGAATCACATTGTGAAGATTCACATCCAATCCTTTGATATCCCACTCTTCCGGATCTGCCTCTGTAGAAGCGAAACGATCTGTCATATTTTCCACATATTCTGTAATCATGCTGTAGATTGTATCACGCATGCTTTCTCCATCAAGAACACGGCGTCTCTCTTCGTAAATAATCTCTCTCTGCTCGTTCATTACCTGATCGTACTCCAACAGATTCTTACGAATACCAAAGTTATTGCTCTCAATCTTCTTCTGTGCTTTCTCAATTGCACTTGAAAGCATCTTATGTTCAATCTGCTCACCGTCTTCTACACCAAGTGTATTGAAAATTCCCATCAGTCTTTCTGAACCGAACAGTCGCATCAGATCATCTTCCAGAGAAATGTAGAATCTGGATTCTCCCGGATCTCCCTGACGTCCGGAACGTCCACGTAACTGGTTATCAATACGTCTGGATTCGTGACGCTCAGT
>ERZ825670.4067-NODE-4067-length-11652-cov-3.710011_pt1 | contig 11652 bp, 6 predicted proteins | sample MGYA00519929_ERZ825670 | MGnify/ENA primary metagenome ERZ825670 (study PRJEB31778, sample SAMEA3449207) | human gut metagenome | biome: human gut; feature: human-associated habitat; material: faeces | place: United Kingdom | collected 2010/2012 ...
CATCCTCCACGATCCACCGGATTCCGTCCATGCCCGAAGCCTCCATATTCTCCCGGGCCCAACTCACCACCGGTTTGACCGAATCGACGTGCGTTACGTCGGCACCGGCCGCCCGGGCGGCCAGCGACGCTCCGCCCGTATAGGCGAACAGGTTCAGCACGCGCGCTCCGGCGCCCAGCCGGCGGACTTCGCGGAAAATGAACTCCCAGTTCTCGGCCTGCTCGGGGAAAAGCCCCACATGCTTGAACGAGGTAAGCCCCATGCGGAATTTCAGGCTCATTCCTCCTCCGTATTCCACGAACCAACGGTCGGGCATGCCCGCGCGAAGCGTCCACTCGCCTCGCTCGCCGCTGCGGCCGTCACGACGGAACACGGCGTCGGCCCGTGCCCTCCACTCGTCCTCGCTGAGCGAGCGGTCCCAAACGGCCTGAGACTCGGGACGCGCGAGGACGTAGCGTCCGAAACGCTCGAGTTTCTCGAAACGGCCGCTGTCCAGCAGCTCGTAGTCCTTCCAGCCGGAAGCGGACAACAGCTCGGACCGCATTCCGTCCCCGGACGAAGTCTTATCGCTTTCCATAATCCTTGATTGCTATGCTTCGTTTCACTTCATAAAATATTTCGGGCCTTTCCCGCTCCGAGGGACCGAAGCGAAGCTATGGCCGACTTTCCGAGACTTCCCCCCGAAACGACCCGTCCGGATCAAACCGTCCTCTGCCGCCATGCCTCGGGTCGTCCTACGCGAGACCCTGCGCCCCGATCATCGCCGGGGCCGTCCGGGCTTCCGCTCCCTTCGGGCACCTTCTTCCCGCGCCGGCTCTCCGCGCTCGCCCCGATATACGACGCTCATTTCACAACGGGCGCAATCGAACAGCAGCTCGTACACATGCCGCCCGGACGCCAGAAAAAGGCGTCCCCGATAGACCGGGTTCTTCCGGAGGCACTGCCCCGTCTCCCGTCTCAGGCAATAACGCGTCCGCATGACGCGGCAACCCTCGGGAATCGGGCCCGCGTCGAACCCCGGCTCGATCCGACGCACACCGTGCTCGCGGTAGAAGCCGGCGGCCAGCGAATTGACGACGTTTTCCTCGGCGGAAAGCTCCGTATCCGGGAAAAGAGCCCGAAGATTCTCCTCCCGGCGGGACCGGCGGACATAACATGCCGCCCGCCCGGCATCGAGCCGCGAAAGCGCCTCGCGCCTCAGCTCGTTCAGCAAAGAAACGGGCACGAAGCGAGGCATGTCCCAGCGCACCTCGATCCGGCATACTTCATAGCTCGTGTCGCCGGTCTTGGCCGTCTGCGCCCGGACCGTCCGTTCGGCCCGCAACGGATCGAGCGCTTCGTCGAAACGGCCATCGCGCGAGGCCGTCGCCTGCGACGAACCGTCCGAGAACGTCACCGATATCCGGTTCCGAGTCACTTCAACGGCCGCCTCGACAGGCAGCGTCCGACGGGAACGGCTGCGCTCCAGCGCCCCCGAAAAACGACGGTCGTAATTGCGGAAAATCGCCGTCCCGCACCCGATTCCGTCCATGCGGTTCGGATAGACGCGGCCGTCCTCCGTCCGGTTGACATAGGTCCCCCTCAACTCGCCCGTCTCGTCCGCGAAACAGATGCCGTCGCCGGGGGCAAGCGCGATCTTTCCGCTCATCCCGAACCACTCCCGACCCGCCGAGACAACCGTCCCGACCGCCTCGCCGAGCGACTTGGGCGTATCGAGCGAAGCGACCCCGGCCGCCGGTCCGTCCAGGAAATAATGCGTCGAGCCGCGCGAGAAGCTCTTGGCGGGATCGGGCTCGAAATCGAGCGCGACGCTCCCCTGCGAGGCCCGTTTCAAATCCGGCCGCCGGAAAAATATTTCATCCAGCCGGCTACGGTACCATCCCACGACGTTGAGCACATAGGCCATATCCTTCAGCCGTCCCTCGATCTTGAAGGAGCCGACTCCGGCGTCGATCATCTCCTCGAGCCGGTCCGATAGGTTCAGATCGCGTACCGAAAGCCAGTGCCGGGCCCGCCCCTGCGAACGCATCCGGCCGTCGAGCAGTTCGTACGGCAGCCGGCACGCCTGCGAGCAATCGCCCCGGTTGCCGCTGCGGGGCCCCATCGAACGGCTCATGAAGCAGCGGCCGCTGTAGCAAACGCAGATCGCCCCATGCACGAACGCTTCGATCTCGAGGCCGGGCGCGGCCCCGGCGATCCGCCGCATTTCGTCGAGCGAGGCCGCCCGTTCCACGATCAGCCTCGTGAAGCCCGCCTCGTACCAGAAGCGGGCGCGGACCGGGTCCATATTGAATATCTGCGTCGAGGCGTGCAACTCGATCGGAGGCAGATCCATACGCAGAAAAGCGGCATCCTGCACGATCAGCGCGTCGGCTCCGGCCCGGTACATGTCGCGGGCGATCCGCTCGGCCTCGGACAGCTCGCTCTCGTAGACGAGCGTGTTCATCGTGACGAAGACCTTGGCCCCGAAACGGTGGGCGTAATCGCACAGCCGGCCGATCTCGTCGGCCGGCACGGCCGCGCCGGCCCGCGCGCCGAAAGCCGGCGCGCCGACATACAGCGCATCGGCTCCGCAGTCGATCGCGGCGCATCCGTGAGCGTAGTCCTTGGCCGGAGCCAGCAGCTCGACGATTTTTCCCGTGCCCATGGCGCAAAGTTAGCAAACAATCGTCAATTCCGCGTCCCGTCGTCCGGACGGAACGCCGCCCGACTCACGGAAAACATCCGACGCGAAAAACGGCGCCGGGAAAAAACCGGCACAGACCGGGCATGCAGACCACGCCGAAATCCGCAATGCGCCGGCCCCCGGTCATTTCACGACACGCATCGCGGAAAGAAACGGCACAATTTTGCTATCTTTGCAAAACTCCCGTTCGGCATGTCCGAACCGAATCTGCACCGCACTTATGAAAAGAGGATCATTCGCGAGCCGTTTCGGCACGATCGCCGCCGTCGGAGGCTCGGTTATCGGACTGGGCAACATCTGGCGCTTCCCGTACGTGGCCGGCGAGAACGGCGGGGCGGCCTTCATTTTGATCTATCTGACGATCAGCTTTCTGATTTCCATTCCGATCATGCTGTCGGAATTCAGTCTGGGCCGTTCGACCAAACGCAACTCGATGCGCGCGTTCAGCAAACTGGCCCCGGGCACGAAATGGAAATGGGTGGGCTACATGGGCATTCTCTGCGCTTTCATCATTCTGTCGTTCTACTGCGTGATCGCCGGCTGGTCGCTCGAGTTTCTCAAGGAATCGGTGCTGAACCGCTTCCACGATCGCACGCCCGAGCAGGTGGCGGCGGCGTTCGACGGCTTCGTCGCCAGCGGCTGGCGACCGATCGCATGGACGCTCGTATTCATCGCGGCTTCGGCTTTCATCGTCTACTCGGGAATCGAAAAGGGAATCGAACGGTACAATAAAATCCTGATGCCGATGCTGTTTCTGCTGTTGTTCGGCATGGCTCTCAATGCGCTGACGCTCGACGGCGCGCGCCAGGGGATCGACTTTCTGCTGAAGCCCGACTTCAGCAAGATCACCGGAACGACCGTACTGGAAGCCCTCGGACAATCCTTCTTCTCGATGAGCCTCGGCATGGGCTGCATGATCACTTACGGCTCCTATCTGCGCAAGAACGAGAATATGTTCCGCATCGGGGCGATGGTCTCGCTGTCGGACATTACGGTGGCCGTCCTTTCGGGACTGGCCATTTTCCCCGCCGTCTTCTCGTTCGGCATCTCGCCCACCTCGGGTCCGGAGCTGGTTTTTTTGACGCTGCCGAACGTTTTCGCCCGGATGAGCGGGGGCTATGTGATCTCGGTCGTATTTTTCGTCCTGCTGTTCTTGGCCGCAATCACCTCGTCGGTCTCGCTGCTCGAAGTCATCATCGCCTACCTGTCGGAAGAAATGCGCATCACGCGGTCGAAAGCCATCGTCTGCACGGCCTGTACCGTAGCCGCGACCGGATCGCTCAGCGCGCTGTCGATGATGCCCGGTTCGGTCCTGACTATCGGAGGAAAAAATCTGTTCGATCTGTGCGACAGCCTGTCGTCGAACCTGATGATGCCGCTGGGCGGTCTGTTCATCGTGCTGTTCGCAGGCTGGGTGCTATCGCCCCGAAAGCTGCGCGACGAAATGACCAGCGGACTGAAATACGGGACCCGCGTCTTCCCGGTCGTCCGGTTCCTGATCCGGTTCGTCATCCCCGTAGTGATCGGTATCCTGTTCGCCAGCCGGATCGGGCTGCTGTTCTAAAGGAGCCGGTCCGTCAGCGGATGCGGCGCCGGAACTCGGCCGCTACGACCGCCGTGGCCATCGCCACGTTCAGCGACTCGGACGTGGGCGCCGCTCCCGGATAGGGCGGTATGAAAAGGCGCCGGGTCACGCAGCGGGCCGTCCCGGACGAGATGCCGTTTCCTTCGCTGCCCATCACGACGATGCCGCCGGCGGAAAGCCCGGCCCGGTAAATATCCTCCCCCTCCAGAAACGTCCCGTACACAGGCGTTCCCCGCTCCGCCGCACGGGCAAGGAACGACTCCAGCGCCGTATAGTGCACCCGCACGCGGGCAACGGCCCCCATCGTAGCCTGAACGGCTTTCGGTCCGAAACAGTCGGCGGTGTTTTCCGAGCAGACGATGTCGCGGATGCCGAACCAGTCGGCCAGCCGGACGATCGTTCCCAGATTGCCGGGGTCCTGCACTCCGTCGAGCGCAAGCGCCAGATCGTCCGTCCCCGTGCCGGCAGACAACCGATAGCGGGGCAGTTCGATCAGAGCCAGCACCGGCGTCGGCGTCTTCAGCGCGCTGATTCGCTCCATCTCCTTGGGCGACACGCGTTCGGTATCGACACTCCCCGCCTCGCTCCGGTCTTCCTCGCCGCAACGGAAAATCTTGCGCACGCGGAATTCCGAGGCAAGCATCTCGCCTACGAGCTTCTCCCCCTCGGCCACGAACAGGCCGGAGGCGGCACGCTCCTTTTTCGAGGAGAGCGAGCGCACGAAGGCTATTTCGGACTTGATCACGGCAATCGGATTATCCCGCCCCGAACGCCGGTGCGGTCCGACAAAGATAGACAAGACGGACCGAATCCCCAAACCGCCGGTCGGCTCCGATACCCGGATACGAAAACGCATGCCGCTTTCCGACCATAGGGCATCGCACCGGAAACGTTTTCCCGCAGGAAACGAGTCTCGGGCATGCCGAATCTCGCCCCCCAACTCCTACCGCAAGGTCCCGACGGATACGACGGACCCGCGCGGCATACCGGCGACGATCCCCGAAAACTTTCCCGCGCCGGCTTGCACAATCGAAAATCTATCCGTACCTTTGCGACTCAGAAACTATTCTGAGCCAGAAGACAGTTTCAGCAAGGGAAGACAATCCATAACTTACTGATAAATAATGTCTGACAAAAAAACCGCCCGTCTGATCCTCGAGGACGGCACTCAATTCGAAGGGTACTCCTTCGGCGCCGAAACGTCCGTTTCGGGCGAAGTCGTCTTCAACACAGCCATGACGGGTTATCCCGAAAGCCTGACCGACCCGTCGTACAGCGGTCAGATCCTCGTGTCGACCTATCCGCTGATCGGCAACTACGGAGTTCCGCAGTTTACGGAGCAGGACGGTTTGCTGCGCTTTTTCGAATCGGACCGTATCCACATCCGCGCTCTGGTCGTCTCCGACTATTCGTTCGAGCACAGCCACTGGAACGCGAGCGAAAGCCTCGGACAGTGGCTCAAGGACAACGGCGTGCCGGGCATTTGGGGCGTGGACACGCGCCGGATCACGAAGATCATCCGCGAGCGGGGCGTCATGCTCGGCAAGCTCGTGATCGAAGGCTCGCCCGAGCCCGCGGAGTTCGTCGATCCGAACAAGGAGAACCTGGCGGCGCTCGTCAGCACGAAACAGGTCGAAACGTACGGAAACGGGAAGTACCGGATCGTACTGGTCGACTGCGGCTGCAAATACAACATCGTGCGCTGCCTGACGAAGCGGAACGCGACGGTGATCCGCGTGCCTTGGGACTACGACTTCACGCAGATCGACTACGACGGCGTGATGCTGTCGAACGGCCCCGGCGACCCGCAGCAGTGCGGGGCGACGATCGCCAACATCCGCAAGGCGATCGCGCTGGGCAAGCCGATCTTCGGCATCTGTTTGGGCAACCAATTGTTGTCGATCGCGGCCGGAGCGACGACCTTCAAGCTCAAGTACGGTCATCGGAGCCACAACCAGCCCGCGCTAATGGTCGGCACGAACAAAGCGGTCATCACGTCGCAGAATCACGGCTTCGCGGTCAACACCGACACGCTGGGCCCCGACTGGGAACCTTACTTCGTCAACCTGAACGACGGTACGAGCGAAGGCATCCGGCACCGGACGAAGCCGTTTTTCTCCGTACAGTTCCACCCCGAGGCTTCGGGCGGTCCGGTCGATACCGAATTCCTGTTTGACGACTTTATCCAAAACATCGAGAAATGCAGAAAATAAACAAGGTAGAGAAAGTGATCCTGCTCGGGTCGGGAGCGCTTAAGATCGGCGAGGCCGGGGAATTCGACTACTCGGGCTCTCAGGCGCTCAAGGCGCTCAAGGAGGAAGGCGTCTACACGGTGCTCATCAACCCGAACATCGCTACGATCCAAACTTCGGAGAACATCGCCGACAAGGTTTATTTCCTGCCCGTCACGCCCGAGTACGTCGAGAAGGTAATCGAGAAGGAGCGCCCGCAGGGCATCCTGCTCGCGTTCGGCGGCCAGACGGCCCTGAACTGCGGCGTGCAGCTCTACCGCAGCGGCGTGCTCGAAAAATACGGCGTGCAGGTAATGGGTACGCCCGTACAGGCGATCATCGACACGGAGGACCGGGAGAAATTCGTCGAGAAACTCGACGAGATCGACGTGAAGACGATCAAGAGCGAGGCCGTCACGTCGGTGGCCGAGGCCAAGCGCGTCGCACACGAACTGGGCTACCCGATCATTATCCGCGCGGCCTATACGCTCGGCGGACTCGGATCGGGCTTCTGCGACAACGACGAGGAGCTGGACGCGCTGGCGAACAAGGCGTTCTCGTACTCGCCGCAGATACTCGTCGAAAAGTCGCTCAAGGGCTGGAAGGAGGTCGAGTACGAGGTCGTGCGCGACCGCTACGACAACTGCATCACGGTCTGCAACATGGAGAACTTCGACCCGCTGGGCATCCACACCGGCGAGAGCATCGTCGTCGCCCCGTCGCAGACGCTGTCGAACTCCGAGTACCACAAGCTGCGCGAGCTGGCGATCAAGATCATCCGCCACATCGGCGTGATCGGCGAGTGCAACGTGCAGTACGCCCTCGACCCGAACTCGGAGGACTACCGCGTGATCGAGGTCAACGCGCGTCTGAGCCGCTCGTCGGCGCTGGCGTCCAAGGCCACCGGCTACCCGCTCGCGTTCATAGCCGCGAAGCTCGGCCTCGGCTACGGTCTGCACGAGCTGAAGAACAACGTGACCAAGAGCACGACGGCCTGCTTCGAGCCGGCGCTCGACTATATCGTCTGCAAGATACCGCGCTGGGACCTGGGCAAGTTCAAGGGCGTCTCGCGCGAGCTGGGATCGAGCATGAAGTCCGTCGGCGAGGTGATGGCCATCGGCCGTAACTTCGAGGAAGTGATCCAGAAGGGCCTGCGGATGATCGGACAGGGCATGCACGGCTTCGTCGCGAACAAGGAGTTCGAGGTCGACGACATCGACGCCGCGCTCACCCATCCGACCGACAAGCGCATCTTCGTCATCGCGCACGCGCTGAAGAACGGGTACACCGTCGAGCGCATCCACGAGCTGACGAAGATCGACCGCTGGTTCCTCGAGAAGTTGCAGAACATCATCCGGATCGAGAACGAGCTGGAGCAGCACAACAACATCACCCATGTGCCCGACGAGCTGCTGCTCGAGGCCAAACAGCGCGGCTTCTCGGATTTCCAGCTCGCCCGCACGGTAGCCAAGAGCACGGCCAAGAGCATCGACGCCGACATGCTCGCGATCCGGAGCTACCGCAAAATGCGCGGCATCACGCCCTACGTCAAGCAGATCGACACGCTGGCGGCCGAGTACCCGGCCATGACGAACTACCTGTACGTCACCTACAGCGCCTCGGCGCACGACATCGACTTCCCGCACGACAACCGCTCGGTCATCGTGCTCGGGTCGGGAGCCTACCGCATCGGAAGTTCGGTCGAGTTCGACTGGTGCAGCGTCAGCGCGCTGAACACGATCCGCCAGCAGGGACTTCGCTCGGTGATGATCAACTACAATCCCGAGACGGTCTCGACCGACTACGACATCTGCGACCGGCTCTACTTCGACGAGCTGACGCTCGAGCGGGTGCTGGACATCACCGATCTGGAGATTCCGCGAGGCGTGATCGTCTCGACCGGCGGACAGATACCCAATAACCTGGCCATGCGCCTTCAGTCGCAGCACGTGCCGATTCTGGGCACCTCGGCCACCGACATCGACCATGCCGAGGACCGGCACAAGTTCTCGGCCATGCTCGACGAGATCGGCGTCGACCAGCCCCGCTGGCGGGAACTCACGACGATGGACGATATCTACCGTTTCGTCGACGAGGTGGGATTCCCCGTGCTGATCCGTCCGAGCTACGTACTCTCGGGCGCGGCGATGAACGTCGTGTCGAACCGCTCCGAGCTGGAGCACTTCCTGACGCTGGCGACCAACGTGTCGAAACAGTATCCGGTCGTCGTCACGGAGTTTATCGAGAACGCCAAGGAGATCGAGATCGACGCGGTGGCCCGCGGCGGCGAGGTGCTGATCTACGCCATTTCCGAGCACGTCGAGTTCGCAGGCGTCCACTCGGGCGACGCGACGATGGTATTCCCGCCGCAGAAGATGTATGTCGAGACGATGCGGCGCATCAAGAAGATCGCCCGCGAGGTAGCCCGCATGCTCAACATATCGGGCCCGTTCAACATGCAGCTGATGGCCAAGGACAACGAGATCAAGGTCATCGAGTGCAACCTGCGCGCGTCGCGCAGCTTCCCGTTCGTGTCGAAGGTACTGAAGGTGAACTTCATCGACATAGCGACGAAGATCATGCTCGGCATCGAGCCCGACGTGCCGCACAAGTCGGCCTTCGAGCTCGACTACGTCGGCATCAAGGCGCCGCAGTTCTCGTTCTCGCGGCTGCAGAAGGCCGACCCGGTGCTGGGCGTCGAAATGGCGTCTACCGGCGAGGTGGGCTGCATCGGCGAGAACTTCCACGAGGCGATTCTCAAGTCGATGATGTCCGTGGGCTATGCGATCCCGAAGAAGAACATCCTGCTGTCGACCGGCGACTCGCGCTCGAAGATGGACATGCTGTCGGCCGCCAAAGCGCTTCAGGAGAAGGGCTACAACATTTTTGCGACCAAAGGCACGGCCCAGTTCTTGGAAACGAACGGCGTGCACGCGACGGTGCTCCACTGGCCCGACCAGAGCGAGCAGCCCAACACGCTGACCTACATCAAGGAAAAGAAGATCGATCTGGTGGTCAATATCCCGAAGAACCTGTCGAAGACCGAGCTCAGCAACGACTACACGATTCGCCGCAGCGCGATCGACTTCAACATCCCGCTCATCACGAACGCCCGACTGGCGAGCGCCTTTATCACGGCGTTCTGCAAGCTCGACAAACAGGACATCAAGATCAAGAGCTGGAACGAATACTAACGGCCCGAAACCGAAACAACGGAGAATGCGCGGCAGAAAACTGTCGCGCATTCTCATGCGTATAATATCATAAACTCCGGACTACGGCGGTTAGAACCATGCCGCCGGACGGCCGAGTCGAAAGCCTCGGAAAATAAGGGGGAATTATTGCGGAGCGTCGCCCGCCATCTATCCGTAACTTTACAGCACGGTTTCCGCCGGCAGGCGGGAAACGCCTCCTCAGCAATCCGAAAGCAACGCAAGGGGTTCCGCCTGTATTCCGGCATTCCATCTTATTCATTGCCATTAGCGGCACCGCGATATCCGAGCAGGCCGCCGGCATTTTCATGGCAAGCTCGGAGAAAAAACACGGCGAATCGCTATCTTTGCCGCACAATCGCTTAGCTTATGCCCGTTACGCTACGACATACCCTGCCCGGCTGCTCGTTCGCACTGTGGCGGATCGACGAGGACACAGCCCGTCTCGCCTCGCTTTGTAGCGGGCAGGAAAACGCGTGGGCCGGGACGCTGGCTCCGGAGCGCCGTCGCCGCGAATGGCTCGCATGGCATGCCGCGTTGCACGAGGAAGCCCCTGCCGAGGAAACGTTCTATCGGCCGTCCGGAGCGCCGGCCCTGCGAAGCGGAAGGCATATCGCCGTCAGCCACGCCGGCGGATACGCCGCGCTGATGCTCTGCGACGTTCCGTGCGGACTCGACATCGAACGGGCGGACCGCGACTTCACGAAGACGGAGGAAAGGTTTCTCGCTCCGGACGAGCGGAAGTTGCTGGAATCCGCGGGCGGCCTGTCCGCCGGCATCGTCTGGTGCGCCAAAGAAGCCCTCTACAAATGGTCGGGACTCGGCGGACTCGACTGGCTCCGCGATATCCGCGTCACGAAGATCGATCCGGTCCGGGAAACGCTCGAAGGAACGGCCGGAGGAAAGCGCATCGGGCTGAAAGTCATCCCGCATCCCGAACTGCATATCGTCTTCTGCGCCGGATAGCCCCTGCGGCGAATCGCCGCAAAGCGGCACGCCCGTTTGGAGGTGTCCGTTTTTTCTCCTTACTTTGTCTCGGAGAAATCATTAACCCTAACCGAACATTTATGAATCGAATGTATGCAAAGGCACGCATCGGACTGCTCGCCCTCGTGGCGCTGTTCGTTCTGCTGCCTTCGGCCGGCAAAAGCCAGAGCCGGCAACGAATGGCCGTCCCCGAAGACATGGAGCGATGGATCAAAACGACTTTCGCCAAAGGACACGTTCCTCCCTTCTCGTTTGTCTACGACGGCAAGCCGTCGGCCCAGTTCATCCGCAAATGGAAATACTCGGCAAGCAAGGGAGCGAGCGACGAAGCGGGAACGATCAAATACCTGTTCACCTACACCGATCCCGTCACCGGTCTGAAAGTAGCCTGCCGTGTCACGGGCTTCGAGGAGTTCGGCGCCGTCGAGTGGATGCTGTACTTTACGAATACATCGCAGCGCAACTCCGCCATGCTGACCGATGTCAAGGTCACCGATTTCGGCATGGAGGCGGGAAAGGACGCTTCCTTCACGCTGCACCATGCCGTGGGAAGCAACGGCGGTCGCGACGACTTCTGGCCGCTGTCGACGCCGGTGGAAGCGAACAAATCGGTTTATATCACCCCCGAAGGCGGACGCTCGTCGGACCATACCGGATTTCCGTTCATGAATCTCGAGGCATCGAACGGACGGGGCGCGATCGTCGCCGTCGGCTGGACCGGCAACTGGTACGTCGACGTATCGCAGCAGACGCCCGGCACCGCGACGCTGGCCTCGGGCATGAAGAACATGAACCTCTACCTGCTGCCGGACGAGACGATCCGCACGCCGCTCGTATGCATGCTGTTCTGGCAGGGCGAAGACCGCATGGTCGGCCATAACACGTTCCGCCGTTTCATGCTCGCCCACCATTCGCCCAAACTGAACGGCCGCTTCGCCGAATATCCGTTCT
>ERZ825670.4071-NODE-4071-length-11639-cov-3.601865_pt1 | contig 11639 bp, 7 predicted proteins | sample MGYA00519929_ERZ825670 | MGnify/ENA primary metagenome ERZ825670 (study PRJEB31778, sample SAMEA3449207) | human gut metagenome | biome: human gut; feature: human-associated habitat; material: faeces | place: United Kingdom | collected 2010/2012 ...
AGGACGTGCGCTGGCTCGGATTCGAGTGGGCCGGCGAACACTATGCGTCGGACTATTTCGATCAGTTGTACGAGTGGGCCAAGGAGCTGATAAAAAAAGGACTCGCCTATGTGGACGATCAGACGCAGGAGCAGATTCGCCAGACTCGCGGCACGGTGACCGTGCCGGGTACGGAAAGCCCGTGGCGGAACCGGTCCGTCGAAGAGAATCTCGATCTGTTCGAGCGGATGCGCGCGGGCGAGTTCGGCGACGGGGAGAAAGTGCTTCGGGCTAAGATCGACATGGCGCATCCGAACATGCTGCTGCGCGATCCGATCATGTACCGCATTCTGCATTCCGAGCATCACCGTACGGGAAACAAGTGGTGTATCTATCCGATGTACGACTACGCCCATGGCGAGAGCGATTCGATCGAGCGGATCACGCACTCGATCTGCACGCTCGAGTTCGACGTGCACCGTCCGCTATACGACTGGTTTATCGAGAAACTCGGGATTTTTCCGAGCCACCAGTACGAGTTCGCGCGGCTGAATCTGACCTATACGATGATGAGCAAGCGCAAGCTGCTTCAGTTGGTGCAGGAAGGTATCGTGACGGGCTGGGACGATCCCCGGATGCCGACGATCAGCGCGCTCCGCCGTCGGGGCTATACCCCCGAGAGCATTCGTATGTTCGCCGACAAGGTGGGCGTAGCCAAGCGCGACAACGTGATCGATCTGGGGCTGCTCGAGTTCTGCGTGCGCGAGGACCTGAACAAGCGCGCCGAACGGCGCATGGCGGTGCTCGATCCACTGAAAGTAGTCATCACGAACTATCCCGAAGACAAGCAGGAAACCGTCGAATGCGTCAATAATCCCGAGGACGAGTCGGCCGGACGCCGCGGGGTGCCTTTCGGCCGCGAGATATGGATCGAGCGGAGCGATTTCATGGAGAATCCTCCGAAAAAGTACTATCGCTTGTCGCCGGGCGGCGAGGTTCGCCTGCGCTATGCCTATCTGATCCGGTGCGACGAGGTGATCCGAGACGCGGAAGGCCGCGTGACGGAGCTTCGGTGCACGTACGATCCGGAGTCGGCCGGCGGAAAGTCGTCCGACGGCCGGCGGGTGAAAGGCGTGATTCATTGGGTTTCGGCAGCGCATGCGGTTCGGGCCGAGGTCCGTTTGTTCGACCGGCTGTTCACGCGCGCGAGTCTCGACGATCCGGAGGAGGGCAAGACCTTTTTGGATTACTTGAACCCCGAGTCGCTGCGCAAGGTAACCGGCTATCTGGAGCCGTCGCTCGCCGAGGCTTCCGTGGGCGACAAGTTTCAGTTCGAACGGACGGGCTATTTCTGCATGGACCGCGATTCGGCTCCCGGCAGGCCGGTTTTCAACCGGACCGTCACGCTGAAAGACAGTTGGGCCAAAATAGCCGATAAGTAAAAGCTCGGTGCGACTTTCCGGAGATTCGGCCGAACAGGCGGAAACCGAAAGCGTTTTTCGCCGACGGAAACGCTCGGGGCCGTCGATGAGTTGTCGGCGCAGCGAGTGCAAAAGTATACTGACCCGATGAACGAACGTAGAATGTTTCGCATGAACCGGGCGGCCAATCCGGTTTTCCGGCTGTCGCTCGTCTTATTGACTTGTTTTTTCTCTTCGGCCGCGGTTTTCGGCCAGTCCGATTGCCGGATTATCATTACGACGCCCGGGTACGGTTCCATATACCGTTATGCGCCGGAGGAGTTTGCCGCGCAGATGGCCAGCGATTTCAAGATCGAAGGCGTGACGGTGGATTATGCGACTCTTTCGGAAGGTTGCAAACGACTCAAGCTGCATATCGGAAGAAAGGATTTCGTCTTTTCGATCACTTCCCAATCGCCGGTCGCACGCCTGACGTACGACCGGAACCGGCGGCAGTTCAAGGGGATAGGATTCAATTATATCGAGCACGAGGGCGTTCGCTACGAAGCTCCCAGTTTCAAGGGCCTTACGGTCGAGAAGCTCTCCGAAGCATGGCAGCCGCAAATCGAGAGATTGATCGAAAACCGCAGCCTGCTCGAAGAGGGCAAACCGAACGTATTCCTGCTCGAAGCCGATATCGACGAGCAGGGAAACGTACACAAGATAGTCGAGCTGAACGGGGCGCTCCGGCAATATTCTCAGATATTCATCGACAAACTGTACGACATGGCTGTCAGAGGGTGGCAGCCGGCGAAGAAGGACGGCGTGCCGTTCCGCACGGTATGCCAGTTGAGGTTCGTACTGACGCGGTAGAGAAATTAGGTGATAGGTCGTAAGGCCGCCGGAATTTTCTGGCGGCCGTTTTATTGATTTACTGAAGAACGCATTCGGATGAGGGCGCTTCGCCTATGGCGACTTCGACGGAATTTCTGCGTTACCGTACGGGAGAGGCTTTGATGGTCTGGCCGCCGGTGCAGCGAGTAAAAAAGCTTTGTATCGCAAGCGGAGCCCGGCTAATTTTCGAGCAGGAGAAGTTCGGACCGATTTCTCCTTTTTTTGCTTGTTTTAAGCCTTTTGGGCAGCTTTTCGGTAGTCGGACGATAAAAGGGTCGTATTTCGATCGACGGATGCTTGAGAAGGGCTTTTTTCGGGTTCGGTCGTTCAGTATCTTGTCGGGCTTTGAATTTCGGCGGACATTCGAGAGATCGAAATGTTTTCCGCCCGATGAAGAATCGGATCGGAAAAGCGGATTGCGGTTTCCGTATTTTCGGAGACGGGCAGTAGTATCGGATCATTCCGTTGCTGCTGATCCTTCGGCGAGGTATTTTCCAGGAAAAATCTACCTTTGTACTGTTCGGGTGTCGGGGAGAACAACGGAATGAAGGCCCGACCGGAAAACGTATCAATAATACGATTGTTTATGAAAAAATGTTTCTTATGGATGACGGCTATGGCATTCGTAGCCGCTTTATGGACCGGTTGCGAGGACGATAAGGGCGGAGAGACGCCTCCCCCGCCGCCGACGGAGACGGCGCTTAGTAATCTGAATGGTAACGTGGCGTTGCCGGAAATTGAGTCGGCGCGGCTGGATTATCGGCCCGAACTCAGTACGGCCCGGACGGATACCTATTTTCTGACTTTGTCCGTTTCCGGATTCGATGCTTCGCTCCGGACCGGTCGGGGCGTTCGGTTCGAGCTGAGCGTGGATAAGGGCGGCTCGCCGTTCGGTCGTTATCTGATCGGGGACGGCGGCGAACCTTGCGTGCCCGGCGCTCTCGACGGCGAGGAGCAGCGAGTGCATAGCTGGTACGTCGATGCGAGCGGACAGACCGTCGTAGAGGCTCCCCTTTGCAGCGGGCTGCTCGATCTGACCAAGGTGCTGGGCAAAAAACCGGGAAATACCTATTATCAGGTTTCGTTCACGGCTTATGACGATCAGTCGCCGGCCTATTCGGTGAACGGGAAATTCAGCGGTGACCTGACTGTTTCGCTTCCGGGTTCCGGATCGGAAGAGCCTGCGGCGACTTATGTGTATGCCGGCGTCAGCGGCTACTCGCAGGAAGAGGGATATACGACCTGGGCGATCGATTTCGATAACAAAAGTTTTACGAAACATCTCGGTTTCATGTCGATCAACGCCGATCCGGGCATCGCTTTCGAGGAGGGAATTCCTGCAGGGCAGTACGTCATTGCGGAAGACGACGAGCCCGGTACGATCACTTGGCCGACTTATGACGATTTGGAAGCCGATCTGTCGATGATTTTTCTGGAGTCGGGTACGGTCGACGTGAGCCGCGACGGCGACCGGTACACGGTCGTCGTGGATGCGACGGACGAATACGGCGATCCCTTCAGGGCCGATTTCGAAGGAGAGTTCTATTACGAGAACGTAACCGAGAAAAGTTCCGTCGGACCTGTCGAGGCTTATGCGGTATGGTATGGCGCCAAAGAAGGGACGACCTATAATAACTGGTACATTACCTTGGTCGACAACGGTTATCTGACGACGGCCGATGCTGTGGGCAATTACTATTACGGCAACATTCTGCGTTTCGATTTGCTGACCGGCTCGGACCATCTCTATACCGACGGTTTGCCCGAAGGTACTTTCCCCGTTCAGGCTTCCCGCAGCGGCGAAGGCATATGGGGCGGCGAGGGAGCCGACTGTACCTCGTTCCTTACGGAGTATTTCAGCGGGATTCCTGCCGTCTGCAAGCTGACCGGAGGCGAAGTGACCATTACGCGCGATCAGGAGAGTTACACGATTTCTTTCGACGGAGTCGAAATGTCGGGAGATCGGACGGAGCTTTCCGGAAGTTATAGCGGGAAGGTGCAGTATATCGATGCTACGCAGGAGGATCCGTCGAATTAGTCTTTCCGGACGAATTCGTCTTACGGGATTATTCGACAAGCCGAATCACGGCTTGTCGAATTTTTTTATAGTTTTTCAAAAAGGTTTTAAGTATTTTCATCTTTGGGAATGACTCACAGCCCGGATTTGTTCGAACTTTCGGCCGAAATTTTTCACTTTTTCTTACAGATTTCAGATCGTGTTTCCTCTTCTTGTTCCCTATTAGGGTGTTTTTGATATGCGAAAATTGTTTCAGACTCTGGTCCGTAGGTCGGAAATTAACGGCTTTACTTTACTCATGTAATTATGCCGAATGGAAATCATATATTTACATGTTCGAGTCTGGAATTTCTATTTCTGTTAGCCGCGATTTGCGGCCACCTGTTGCGTATCCGATTGCCCTTGCCATGAAGTTTTCTCCGTCGGAAAAGACTTCCTATAGGAAAACCGGAAATATCGGGAACTTGAAAGTCGGTACAGTATAAGAGTATGATTGGGAATATCGATATTCATTTCATTCATTGATGGCGTATAGAATGGCAAGCCTTATGTTCTTCAACAACTGGTCGGAAAGGGTTTGATATTCTTGATCCAATCCCATGTCTTGTGCCGCGCAGAGCGGGTCATCGTTCCACGATCCCATTCCGCCGAATACATCGGCCAGACTGGCTGCCTCGAAGATTTGAAGTTTTTCATGCGATATCGGCGGCAATTGCAATCCGTATTTTTTATCCGGATATTCTCCGATACCGTCCAGAAGATTTTTCGCAGAATGGAAAATATGGGCAAAACCTTCACACCGGATTTGAATAGCCAATTTTTCGATATCGGACAACGCTTGTCGAAAAGAGTCGGTGTTGTTTTCGAAACGGGGTTTTTCCGATGGAGAATCGGGACAGCGATATTCCGAATACTCTGTGTTCCATAGTCGCTTTTCGGGATCGAACTGCCAATTTGGGGCGAAATAAGATGTTTCGCCGCTTTGATAAAAGCAAAGAACCGAGCTTTCCGTCGTGTTCGAAAAACCGAGTATCGTCTTGTCCGTTACGTCAGTCGGACAAGCCAATGCGATATCTTGTAGTCCTTTGCTCTGGAGGAACTCAAACCACGTTTCTATTCTCGGTGCGATGCATCTTTTTGTCTCCGAAAAGAGTTTTCCGGGTAGGCATGAAAAGGTGATTGCATTTTCGTATTGCGCCGGCGTATATTGGATCGGCTCGCCGTATTGCAAGGCTCTTTTACCCGCTGCGACAATACAACAAATTTGATGCATTTCTCCGTTCATAGCGATTTTTTTCTTTCTCTCGTTCGGATTCGAATTTTTATCGCTTTTTTGTTCGTTATCCCGAATTCGGTCTCAAGTCTTTTCTCTGTTTGTGTAAAAAGTTATTATCGTATATTTATTTACATTGTGAATTTTGCTTTGTCGACAAAATTTCATCGGATACGATCATCTAACATTCGCTCAGAGGATTATCGTATTTTCCAATTATAGTTTTCGACGTAAGCACGAATCTTGAAAATCGTGAAAAATAGTCAATTTGTTTTAAATCAGGTTATTATATCTTAGATTCAAATTTTAGATTACTATTTTCCCATTCTGATATTTATTTCGTTGTGTTCACTTACGATTTTGCTTCGTTCACAAACAAGCCAAGAATTAGAATTTTAGAGTATGGACTTGGTGATCTTCATTGCGCAGAAATCGGGTCCGCACATCGAGCAATGGTCGGCTCCTTCCTTGATCATTTCGAAGTGCATGCGCCTGGCTCGTTCGGGATCGAGCGACAGGTTGAACTGATCGTACCAGCGCATTTCGTACCGTGCCTTGCTCATCTGAAGGTCGCGTTCGGCAGCTCCGGGATGTCCTTTGGCGATGTCGGCGGCATGGGCGGCCAGCTTGTAAGTCACTACCCCTTCGCGTACGTCGTCCTTATTGGGCAGGGCCAGGTGTTCTTTCGTCGTGACATAGCAAAGCATCGAAGTCCCCATCCAACCGATCATCGCCGCGCCGATTGCCGAAGTGATGTGGTCGTATCCGGCTCCGATATCGCTTACCAGCGGGCCGAGCGTGTAGAACGGCGCTCCGGCGCAATCGACGATCTGACGATCCATGTTTTCCCGAATTTTGTTCATCGGAACATGTCCCGGACCTTCGATAATCACCTGAACGTCGTGCTTCCAAGCGATTTTCGCCAGTTCGCCGAGCACTTTCAGTTCGCCGAATTGCGCCTCGTCGTTTGCGTCGGCAATGCTGCCCGGGCGCAAGCCGTCGCCGAGCGAGAAAGCGATGTCGTATTTTTTGAGCAATTCGCAGATTTCTTCGAAGTGCGTATACAGGAAATTCTGTTTCTTATTGATGTTCATCCATTTGGCGAGGATCGATCCGCCGCGCGAGACGATACCGGTGACGCGTTTCAAGGCGGCGGGCAAATGTTCCTGAAGGATTCCGGCGTGAATCGTAAAATAGTCTACCCCTTGTTCGCATTGCTCGACGAGCGTATCGTAATAGACTTCCCATGTCAGGTCCTCGATTTTGCCATGCACTTTCTCCAGCGCCTGATACATGGGGACCGTTCCGACCGGAACCGGCGTATTCCGCAGAATGGCCTCGCGGGTTTTATGAATGTTCTTGCCGGTCGATAGGTCCATTACGGTATCGGCCCCCCACTTGATCGCCCACATGGCTTTTTCCACTTCCTCTTCTATGGAGGAGCCGAGCGCCGAGTTGCCGATATTGGCATTGATCTTGACGAGGAACTTGCTGCCGATAATCATGGGTTCTGCTTCGGGATGACGATAGTTCGAAGGAAGTATGGCCCTGCCTGCGGCTATTTCTTCTCTCACGATTTCGGGAGTGATCCGATTTTCGCCCGTAACACCTTGATTTTCACGGATGGCTACGTATTCCATTTCAGGGGTGACGATTCCTTGCCGCGCGTACCATAACTGCGTGTGGAAATTCTGCTTGTCGAATCGCTCGCGCGTCCAGTTTTCACGTACTTTCCGGATACCTCTTTGAATATCGATCGTATGATTTTCCTCCGTATACGGACCGCTCGTATCGTATATGAGCACTTTTTCTCCGTTTTGCAATGAAATTTCCCTCATTCCGACTCGAATCGGAAATAATTCTCCGTCTATATAGACTTTTTTCGCTCCGTTTTTTGAAAGATCGAAAATATTTTCCATTCGTTTCATATTGTTACTGTTCCACGTGGAACAAGTTCGACTTTATTGTTTGTGTTTGCAATGTTCCACGTGGAACATTGTTGTTTTATCGTCCGAAATATACCAATAATACGTTGATATCGGCCGGACTGACTCCCGGTATGCGCGATGCCTGCCCTATCGTCGCAGGTCTGATACGAGTGAGTTTCTGGCGCGATTCGATCGATAACGAGTTTAGTTGATGGTAGTTGAAATCGGGTCGAATCGGAATGTTTTCCAATCGAGCCATTTTGTCGGCGATATGCCTTTCGCGTTCGATGTAACCATGATATTTGATTTGTATTTCGGCTTCCTCGATCGCTTCGGGAGTGCAGCGGTTTTCCTCGATATAATTTTTTAGCGATGTCAGATGATCGATCAGCCCCGAAAACGTGATTTTGTTTCTTAAAAGCACGTCGTATATCTTTCGGCTTTGTGTCAGCGGCGTCGAATCGACCGATTTCAAATAGCTCTCGATTTCGGCCGGAGCGACACTCTGTCTTCGGGCGAAAGAAATAAGCGATTCTACGGACGATTTTTTTTGCATCGTATTCCGGTATCTTTCATCGTTGGCCAGACCGATTTTATGCGAAACGGGGGTCAGTCGGATGTCGGCATTGTCCTGACGGAGCAGAATCCGATATTCGGCTCTGCTCGTGAACATGCGGTAAGGCTCGTCGACTCCTTTGGTCACCAAGTCGTCGATCAACACGCCGATATAAGACTCGTCCCGCCTCAGCACGAGAGGTTCGTCGCCGCGAAGCTTCAGCGAAGCGTTGATTCCTGCCATCAGTCCCTGAGCCGCGGCCTCTTCGTATCCGGTCGTTCCGTTCACCTGCCCGGCGAAATAGAGACCGTCTATCTGCTTGGTTTCCAGCGAATGATAGAGTTGTGTCGGCGGAAAATAGTCGTATTCGATCGCATAGCCGGGACGGAATATCCGGACATTTTCAAACCCTTCGATCTTCTGCAGTGCGGCGATCTGTACTTCCCATGGCAGCGACGAGGAGAATCCGTTCAGATAATATTCGTTCGTATCGGTTCCTTCGGGCTCCAGAAACAGTTGGTGCGACTCCTTGCCGGCGAACGTGCGGAGCTTGTCTTCGATACTCCGGCAATAGCGCGGGCCGATCCCCTTGATCGTTCCGTTGAACAAGGGCGAATCGGCGAAGCCGGTCCGGAGCAGGTCGTGCACGGCCTCGGACGTGTAAGCCAGATAGCACGGCAATTGATTTTTAACAGGCTCTGTATCATTCGAATACGAAAATTTACCCGGGTTTTCGTCGCCTTTCTGCTCTTCGAGTCGGCTGAAATCGACGCTGCGTCCGTCGATGCGTGCCGGCGTGCCGGTTTTCATGCGACCGATTTCGAAGCCGAGCTCCGCGAGTTGCGCGCTCAGGCCGTGCGACGCGGAATCGCCGGTCCGGCCTCCCTCGGCTTGTGAACGCCCGACGTGCATCAGACCCTCCAGAAAGGTTCCCGCGGTCAAAATGACGGCTTTTGACTTGAATACGACGCCCATGCGGGTCCTTACCCCGGTCACATGCCGATCGTCCGTCAAAAGGCCCGTTACGCTGTCCTGCCATAGGCTGAGGTTGAGTGTCTGCTCGAGCGTCCGGCGCCAGAGCTGCGAAAATCGGGCCTTGTCGCACTGGGCGCGCGGGCTCCACATGGCGGGTCCTTTCGAGCGGTTCAGCATCCGGAACTGGATCGTCGAGCGATCGGTCACGATGCCCGTGTATCCGCCCATCGCGTCGATTTCGCGGACAATCTGTCCCTTGGCTACTCCGCCTATGGCCGGGTTGCACGACATTTGCGCGAACTTGGTCATATCCATCGTCACCAGCAGCGTCCGGCAACCCATATTGGCCGCCGCCGCCGCCGCCTCGCATCCGGCGTGCCCGCCTCCTATCACGATAATGTCGAATTCGAATTCCATATTGCAGTCCGGCGCCGCTGCTGCCGTTATAAGGTCCGGCGCACGCGCGCCGTCAGTTCGTTTGTTCGTAAAACAGTTTCAGGTACCGGTCCTCCAGCTTTCTCATCCGTTGCTGCTCTCCGGGCTGCTTGTCGCCGTAACCGCACAGGTGGAGTATCCCGTGAATAATGACCCGTTGCAGCTCGTTTTCGAACGGAACGCCCAGTTCCCGGGCATTGTCCCGCACGGTGTCGACCGAGATCATCAGATCGCCCGCGATCGTCCGCTTGTCGGGATCGCTGTAGTCGAATGTGATGATGTCGGTGTAGTAATCGTGCTTCAGATAGCGCCTGTTGATCTCCAGAAGCGCCTCGTCGGAGCAGAAAACGACGGACACGGCTCCGGTCTCCCATCCCTCGGCGGCTGCCGTCCGGCGAATCCATACGGAGGTCTTGCGCTTGCCCCGGAAAGCGAACTCGCACGATTGGTTGCAGTAGTTTACGGACATATCCCTTTCAAGTTAGTGTTTCCTATTTGCGCAGCCAGAGCTCCGGATTCAGATTCTGCTGGTCTTTCCATATCTCGAAATGCAGGAAGGCGTCGTCGGCCGGCAGCTTGCCGATGGTCTGGTTCAGCGTGACCCGGTCGCCGGTCTTCACCCCAACGGCTTCCAAATTGGCATAGACGGTCACATAGTCGCCGTGCCGGATCATGACCGCGTTGTTCATGCCGGGCACGAAGAACACCACGCTGACCTCGCCTTCGAACACGGCTTTTACCGGCGCGCCCGCCTCGGCCGCGATATTGATTCCCGTATTGTTGACCGTCACGCTCTGACGGACGGCGTGCGCATGCTTTCCGTAGCCGTCGACGATAACGCCCCGCACCGGATAGGGCAGCTTGCCCCGGTTCTGGTCGAACTGGCCCGACAGCTTGGCTATGTACTCGTTCTGGGCGGCCGAACGGGGCTGGGCCTTATGCTTGCGCGACTCGGCCTCGATCAGGCGTTGTATCCGTTGCTGGAGCTGTTCGATCTTTTTCTTGTTCTGCTTGATCGTCGAGGCGAGCCGGCTCGCCTCGTTGCGGAATTTTTCCGACGAAGCCTTGTACTGCGTTTCGTCTTTGCCGAGCGATGCGAGTTCCCGGTTGCGGCTTTGATACACCTTGTCGAGCTCGCTTTTCTTGTTCTGCAGGTCGGTGACTTCGCGTCCGAGCGATGCGGCCGTCGAGTCGATCCGGGCGGCTTTCTGCTCGCGCATGCGGTTGTAGCGACGCATATAGGCTATCCGTCGCGTTGCGTCGTTGAAATCCTTGGACGAGAACAGGAAAACGAGGAAGCTGTTCAGCTTGTAGTTTTTGTAGGCGCTGTAAACCATCTCGCCGTATTCCTTGCGCAGACGGGCCAGGTCTTGTTCGAGCGAAGCGATCGTCGAGCCCTTCTCGTCGATGTTCCGGTTGAGCAGACCGGCCTGTTGCTCGAGGTTGGATATGATGTTGCGGCGGTTGCGGATCTTGTTGCGGATCAGCTTCAGCTCCTTGTCGGCCGATTGCTGGTTCTTGCGCGTCTTGGAAAGCAGGTCGTTCGTTATGCTGATTTCCCGCTCGGCCCGCTTGATGTCTTCTCGCAACGATTCCAGCGTCTGGCAGGAGGCTTCCCGTGCGAGAAAGGCCAGCAGGCAGATGATGAGCAGTCGTCGTCCGGTCGCCATTTTATTCGATCAGTTTGAGTCGTTTCTCGATTTCTTCGGGATCGTATCCTTTCTCCAAGGCCTTTTTCCAGTAGATCGAGGCCATGAAGCGGTCGTTCAGCTTGTAGAGTATGTCGCCGTAGTGGATCAGCAGCTCCTTGCTGTCGGTCCGGTCGAGCGAGACGGCCAGGCGCATCGGCTCGCGCGCTTCCTCGTAGCGCCCCAGCATGTAGAGAACCCATGCGTAGGTGTCGAGGTAAGTGGGATTGTTCGGCGACAGCCGGTTGGCTTTCCGGGCCATTTCGAGCGCGTCGTCCAGCCGTTCTTCCCGGAGACTCAGGAAATAGGCGTAGTTATTGTATATCACGGCGTTCGTCGTGTCGAGGCGCAAGCCTTTGTCGTAGTATTTGAAGCAGTTTTTGTAGTCGCCCCGGTTCTGGCAGTTGTCGCCGAGCGATCCGTAGATCACGCTGCGCAGCGAATCGCTGCGGGCGTACTTGAGCGCCTGCTTGTAATCGGCCTCGGCTGCCGCG
>ERZ825670.4072-NODE-4072-length-11638-cov-6.412328_pt1 | contig 11638 bp, 9 predicted proteins | sample MGYA00519929_ERZ825670 | MGnify/ENA primary metagenome ERZ825670 (study PRJEB31778, sample SAMEA3449207) | human gut metagenome | biome: human gut; feature: human-associated habitat; material: faeces | place: United Kingdom | collected 2010/2012 ...
TGGTACGTTTTTGTACGGTCTTTTCACTATTCCGTGCATATTTGCGCCGAATTATGAGATGTTTGCAGTGTTTCGCGTTGTCGCCGGCCTGTTCCTCGGCGTCTGCACGCCAATCGTTACGACGCTTTTCACGGAGTTCACTCCGACCAAACAGCGCTCGTTCTTTATTACGTTTGGCATGGCATGGATGATCGTCGGCTGGGTCATGGCTGCGCTTGTTGGCACGATTGTCGTTCAGGTTACTACCTGGCATATGTGCTACGCAATTGGCGCTCTGCCTGTTCTTTACGCTTTCATCTTCGGCAAGTTTACTCCCGAGTCTGCCCATTGGTGCTCAGTTAAGGGTAATGCTGCGGGCGCGGTCAAGACACTTGAGCGGATTCAGAAGCGTGCAGGGAAACCTATCCCTTACGAGATCAAGGCTGAAAACATCATCGTTCCTCCTGTCTCCGCAAAGGCGAGCCCTGCTGAGGTCTGGAAGGGCAAGTACCTTAAGACCACTGTTGCCTTGGTGATTATTTACTTTGCCGGTAACTTCAGCATCTACGGTGTTAATGCTTGGCTGCCTTCCCTCATGCTCGAGGCAACGGGCGGCGCGGTTACCGCATCGTATATGCTGGCTATGGCCCAGAATGCTGCGTCTGTTGTTGCTAACTGCACAACGGGATATGTCTCTGAAGCTATTGGACGTCGCCGTAATCTTGCATTTGGCTATATGTTCGCAACGTGCATGTGCCTCATTACGGCTGCGGTTGTTCAGCTTCCTGCTGAGACAAGCTTCTGGCCATACCTCATCGCGTTCGTCTTCATGGGCTTTGCTTTGAATTACGGTATTACCGCTGCTCAGCCTATGATGTCCGAGTCCTATCCTACTGAGTTCAGAAACTCCGGCGTTGCGACAATCGTTGCGCTTGGAAAGTCTGCTGGTATTTTGTCGCCAATCGTTCTTGGCGGTCTTAAAGCTGCTGGCTGGGCATTCACGCCGCTGATCGGCATCCTGGCAATCCCGATGTTCATCGGTTTCCTTGCAACATTCTTGCTGCCTAAGGGCGCCAAGGGTATGGATATCGATGATATTGCCTCAGCTGATAATAATTAGTAGGTAGTTCTTGTCAGCTTGAATCGGATGCACGGGATATTGGTGCATCCGATTCATTTTGCATAGTATGTCTTATCGTGCGAGAAGGGTGATCCGTATGGGAAAGATGCAGCAAAAGCATAAGTTGAACGAACAGGTCGCAATGCCGAGCGACCCCATCATTTGCCCTTTCTGCGGCGCTCGATCAAGATATGAGAAATTCTGTTCTAGCTGTGGTGCGAAATTTAACAAGGAAGTGCTTGCCCATACCGTTAGAGAGTCCCGTGACAGTAGATCAGACTATATTGGCCCGTTTAAGACCAAGACTGCAAAGATTCTTCTGTGGATCTTTATGGGGTTGATGGTGCTTGCCTTTGTGCTTATCACCGAATCTGTTCGATACAATCCCATGTTTAACTGAGGGCTACTATATAGACCCGCAATTGGTTGTTATGAATCTGTAGCGATTGGAGCGGGGTTTTTGGTTTCGACCCTTACTTCATGAGGCTTTTCTGCATAAACACAGCATCATCTTCCGGACTTGTGTAGTAGTCCCTGTTCGTGCTAATTTCGGCGAATCCATAGTTCCTGTAAAACCTAACTTTTGCAGCCAAAGAGGGCTGTTCTCCTACGCTGAGCTGGGAGAACGGCCCTCTTTCTTGTGACTTTTTCCGGCGTGGTACGCCCTAGCTCCTCGGTTTCTTCACGTCCGCCATGATGGATCGGATCTGCCCGCGGGTGAGCACCTGGCGCGACAGGTCGATCCCGACGGCTCCCGCGAGCTCGTCGGTGAGGTCGGTCCGGTAGTCGAACAGGTAGAGGTTGCGGTCCATGAGGTGGCCCGTCACGCCGGCGAGAGCCTCTGATATCTGCGCTGCGGAGTATTTGCGCCCGGTGTCGAGCTGCATGAGCCGCATGGCGAGCAGCGCCACGTAGCAGACGAGGAAGTGTGCGCGTATGTGGGACTCGGTGGAGCAGTAGACCGGGCGCGCGCCGAGGTCGCCCTTCATCACCCGGAAGGACTCCTCTATCCGCCAGAGCCCGCGGTAGGCGTCGATGACGTCGCGGTCGTCCATCTCCTGCTCGGAGGTGACGATGCAGTAGTAGCCGTCCATGGCCTCGTCGGCGGCGATCCTCTCCTCGTCGACCACCCAGTTGTGGGAGGCGGCCTCGCCGGCCTCGCGCACGACGGGCACGTCCTTCGCATAGCGCACCGACGTCTTCGCCGCCGCCGACGACAGGTCGCCGCGGGCCACGGCGGCCCTGGACTTCTCGACGACCTTGGCGCGCTCGCGGCGGCTGCGCTCGAAGTAGTCGCGCGACCAGAAGGCCACCTCCTTCACCGGCACCGTGACCCTGCGCCTTTTGCCGTCCTCGCCCGCGACGTAGACCGCCTTCTCCGAGATGCGGCTCTTGATCTTGAAGGACCCGGAGGCGCTCTCCTCGTAGCCAGCGTCGTCGAGCACCCACGACTTGAGCCCCCTGGTCGCCTTGCGCACGGACTGCGAGAAGATGTAGCCGTTGCCGTCGAGCACGCACGCGGCGATGTTCGCGGAGGTGTTGAGGCCCTTGTCGGCCACGACCACCACCCGCTCGCCCCAGGGCAGGTCGCGCACGCCCGCCTTGGACATGGCCGGCAGCAGCGTGGTCATGTCGTTGCGGTTGCCGGGGAAGAGCTCGTAGCCCAGTGGCAGGCCGTCGGAGTCCAGGAACAGCCCCATCTGCACGATCGGGCTGGGCCTGTGCTCCTTGGAGACGCCGCGCATCCTGAAGCCGTCCTCCTCGTCGCACTCGAAGTAGTAGTTGGTGACGTCGTAGTACAGGCACGACGCGTCGCGCGGCCCGCGCGACTCCTCCAGCGACGCGTTCATCGAGCTCACGAGCGCGTCGGCGTTGCCGTCCAGGTAGGTCAGGCAGCGGTAGACGTCGTCGGCCGTGAAGCCGCACTTGCGGGGGAACCTCCCCCTGGCCTCCCAGGCGGCGCGCTTGGAGGAGGGGTGCGCTATGCGGTCCCACACGAGCAGCTCCAGGATTCGGCAGGGGTCGTAGGAGAAGCCGCGCGAGGTGCGCTTGCGCTCGAAGAACGACCATACGCCCAGGTCGCGGTGGAGGTAGGCGGACGGCACCGCGGCCCCGAGCTCGACGCGGCCCTCGGCGCGCTTGTCGATCCTCCTGGCCGCCGAGAACTCCACGGTCACGGGCGCCTGCGCCCTGGCGGCCTCCTCGGTCATGCGCCTGCACTCCTCCTCGAAGTGGGCGACGGGGTCGTCGAACTCCGCCTCGAGGGCGTCGACGTAGCCGAGGCTCCTGACGGTCCTGGCCTTGTTCTTGCCGCCCGCGTCGCGGTAGCCCTGCACGATGGTGAGGTATGTGCGCCCGTTGGGCTTCTTCGACTTCCTGAGGTACATATAGCCGTCCTGACCTGGGTTTACACGATGCCTGATTATACCATACATAGCCATACAACGGCATATAAAGTCGTAAAAACTTGACAAAGAAAAAGCCCGCTGGCCTGGGCGAACAATCTGGAATCTATTCAGTTATGCTGCAAAAGTCGGGAGGCCGGAAACGGCCTCTGAACAGGAGCATCAAAAAGAAGGGTCAGTTATCTATCTGCCAAACTCGGGAGGAGCCGCTCGCCCGACAACAACGACGAGCGGGGGTCGCGCCGTCATCTTAACGCTCGTCAATCCCCAAGAGCGCTTGGGGATTGACCGCTCTTGGGCGCTATGGGACAACCCATCGCCTCCGACGTGCCTTTTTCGGCAAATGTACTAGAACCTGACTTTTGCAGAACAAATAGGCTGTTTGCCTTATGCGAACTGGGTAAACGGCCGTGTTTCCAGTGACATTCCTTGTAGTGCAACAGCCTAGCTGCGCGGTTTCTTCACAACCGACATGACGTTGTTCATCTGGGACTTCGTCATCACCTGGCGCGAGAGGTCGATACCGACGCAGGAGCAGAGCGCGTCGGTGAGGTCGGTGCGGTAGTCGAAGTGGTAGACGTTGGCGTCGAGCCGGCGGCCCGTCATGTTGCGCAGCGCCTCGGAGACGGCCTCGGCGGACGGGCGCGAGCCCGTCGCCCTCTCGACGTCGGCCTGCATGAGGCGCATCTCGAGCAGGGCAACGTAGCAGACGAGGAAGTGCGCCTCGATGTGGTCGCGGGTCCAGACGTAGACCGGGCGCGCGTCCATGGTGCCCTTGAGCACGCGGAACGACTCCTCGACGCGGGAAAGCCCGCGGTAGGCCTCGATGACGTCGCGCTCCGGCCATTCCTGCTCGGAGGTGATTATGCAGTAGTAGCCGTCCATCTTGGCGTCCTCGGCGATTCTGGCCTCGTCGAGAACCCAGTTGTGCTGCGCCTTCTCGCCGGTCGCCTTGACGACCGGCACGTCCTTGGCGTACTTGGCCGAGCTGCGGGCGACGGCGGACGACATGTCGCCGCGCGCTATGGCGGCCTTGGACTTCTCGATGACCTTGGCGCGCTCGTGGCGGGCCCGCTCGCAGAAGTCGCGCGACCAGAACGCGACCTCCTTCACGGGCACCATGACCCGCCTCCTCTTGCCATCCTCGCCCGTGACGTGCACGGCCTTGTCGGCTATGCGGCTCTTGACCTTGAACCTCCCGGAGCCGGACTCGGCGTAGCCGGCGCCGTCGAGCACCCATTCCCTGAGCTTCCTGGTCGCCTTGCGCACCGACTGCGAGAAGACGAACCCGTTGCCGTCCAGCGTGCATGCGGCTATGTTGCTGGAGGTGTTGAGCCCCTTGTCGGCCACGACCACGACGCGCTCGCCGTCCGGGTTGCCCGCGCCGCGCAGGCCGGCCTTCTTCATCATCGGCAGCATGGTCGACATGTCGTTCACGTTGCCCGGGAACAGCTCGTAGTCCAGGGGCACCCCCTCCGCGTCGAGCAGCAGCCCCATCTGCACGATGGCCTCCGGGCGGTGCTCCTTGGAGACGCCCTTCCTCCTCAGGCCGCCGTCGTCCTCGCCGTCCATCTCGAAGTAGTAGTTGGTGACGTCGTAGTAGAGCCTGGTCCTGTCGCGCGGCCCGCGAGCCGCCTCGATCGAGCTGTTCATGTGCTTGACCAGTCCGTCGGCGTTGGCGGCGAGGTAGTCGAGGCAGCGGTACACGTCGTCGAGCGAGAAGCCGCACTTGCGCGGGAAGCGGCCCCTCGACGCGAACGCGGCCGCCTTCGACCCGGGCTCCGAGACGCGGTTCCACGTCAGCAGCTCGAGTATCCTGCACGGGTCGTAGGAGAACCCCCGCGACGTCCTGCGCCGCTCGAAGAAATCGCGGATCCCGAGTTCGCGGTGGAAGTAGGCGCTCGGCACGGCCGCGCCCATGTCGATGCGGCCCTCGGCGCGCTTGTCGATCCTCTGGAGCGGGTGCAGCGTCACCGTTATCGGCGCGGCCTCCGCCCTCGCGGCCTCGTTCTCGGCCTCGACCTCGGCCCTGAAGTGGGCGACGGGGTCGTCGTAGGCCTTCTCGAGCTCGTCGAGGTAGCCCAGCGAGCGGACGTGCCTGGTCTTCGTCTTCCCGTCCTCGCCGCGGTATCCCTGCACGACCGACAGGTAGACCCGCCCGTTCTTCCTCTTCTGCTTCTTCACGAACACGATAATGCCCCTGACCTGCGGTGACGATGTGTTCATTATAGCATACCAATAACGTTCCCCAACGCATATTGTCTATAATTCTTGACAAAAATAGAGGCCGGAAACGGCCTCTGAACAGGAGCATCAAAAAGAAGGGTCAGTTATCTATCTGCCAAACTCGGGAGGAGCCGCTCGCCCGACAACAACGACGAGCGGGGGTCGCGCCGTCATCTTAACGCTCGTCAATCCCCAAGAGCGCTTGGGGATTGACCGCTCTTGGGCGCTATGGGACAACCCATCGCCTCCGACGTGCCTTTTTCGGCAAATGTACTAGAATATGCCCCATGCAAAAGTCTTGGTCTGACATACGCGAATCCATCACGACGCCCCTCATGGGCTTCACGATCGTCGTGCTGTTCCTCGTGTGCTTTCTTCTTGCGATGGTGGTCCTGGTGAGCGTCGTTCGCGTGCTGATGGGGTAGCGTCATGTGGCAGAGGTTCTCGCTTTACGACCTGCGCGTCATCGGACATTACCTCGGTACGCTCACCCAGCTCTTCGCGGCGCTTATGGCGGTGCCGTTCGTAACGGCGCTCGTGTTCCAGGAATGGGAGCCCGCCGAGCGCTACTTGTTTGGCATCGGCATCGCGCTTGTCGTCGGCACGCTGTTGCAGTTTTTGCGCATCGAGCCTGGTCGCCTGGGCCGCCGCCAAGCGCTTGCGGTCACGGGCTTCGCGTGGATCGTGCTTGCGTTCTTCGCATCGGTCCCGCTTTTCCTGTCCGGGCACTACGCCACCTACATGGATGCGCTTTTCGACGGCGTCTCGGGCCTCACGACGACAGGTGCCACCGTCGCGCTCGACATCGACCACTTCTCCAACGCCGATAACATGTTCCGCTTCATGATGCACCTGGTCGGCGGCTTGGGGCTCATTGTCGTCGCGCTCTCGCTTGGCATTTTCGGCAAGCGTTCGGGGTCGTCGCTCTATACCGCCGAGGGCCGAAGCGAGCACGTGGTTCCCAACGTCGTCCAGACGACGCAGCTCATTTTGCGCATCACGCTCGTCATCATCTTCATCGCCGCGGTGGTGCTCACCGCGCTGTGCATCTCGATCGGCATGGAGCCTGTCCGTGCTGTGCTGCAATCGATCTGGCTGGCAATCTCCGCGTTCAACACCGGCGGCTTCGCGCCGATGGCTGAAAGCGTCTCCTACTACAACTCGATTCCCATCGAGGTATTCCTCATGCTGCTCATGATCTTGGGCTCGATCAGTTTCGTCGTCCATGCCGAGGTGTGGAAGGGGCGCCTGCAATCCTTCTTCGGCGATATCGAGATTCGCACGATGCTCATCTGGCTGCTCGTGATGACGGTTGTCGTCGCAGCGTCTCTTTCGGCGAGCGCCCTGTTCTCCGACCTGCCCGCGATGATTCGCCGCGGCCTGTTCATGGTGGTGTCGGCGTTCTCTACCACTGGGTTCCAAAATGTAACGACCAATCAGCTCACGACGGTGTTCTCGTCGGGCGCCTTCCTCGCGCTCGCGCTGATTGCGGCGGTTGGCGGCTCGGCGGGATCGACCGCAGGCGGCGTGAACCTCCACCGGGTGGGCATCATCTTCAAGTCGATTGTCTCCACGGTGAAAGAGGCGGTGTCCCCCTCGTCTGCTCGCGTTGTCGTTTCCTATAACCATCTGGGACGACGCGTTCTTTCCTCCGATGCTGTAAAGGAGGCGATGACCGTGTTCGTGCTCTTTGTGATCACGTACTCGGTCGGCGCGCTCGTGGGTATCGCGCACGGGTACGAGGCATCCCAGGCCATCATGGAGTCGGTCTCCATGACCTCGAACGGCGGAATCATCACCGGCATTGTGACGCCTGGCATGTCGCCTTCCCTTGAGGCGTTCTACATCTTCCAGATGTGGGCGGGCCGTCTTGAGTTCGTCACGCTGCTCGCCGTTTTGGCCGAGATTATCGCGTCGCTTGCTCCCCGAAAAAGGAGGGGGCGCCAATGAGCAGGCACGATACGACACCTTGGGCCTCGCTTTCCGGACGCGCGCTGCGGGTTGCGCTCGCGGTAGCGTTTTGCCTGTTCGCATGCATGCCTGCTGTCGCTTTCGCGGACGACGGCGACGGCGAAGGTGATTCCAACCTGATAAACCCTCAGCAGCGACCCGACTCGTCGTTCATCTACGATTCGTCGATCATCGACCTGTCGAACGCCGATTCCTACTACGACAAGCAGACCGTGCAGATTACCGGCGAGGCGGTGGGAGACATCATCGATGCGCGCGACGGCATGGTCTGGGTCACGCTCGTCGAGGCCTCGAACTCGAGCAACGCATCGGTTTCGGTGCTGATGACGCGCGAGTCCGCGTCGCATATCGACACGCTCGGACGCTATGGCACCACAGGGACGATGCTGCAGGTTCGCGGGGTGTTCCACCTCGCCTGCCCCGAAGACCAGGGATTGAGCGACGTGCATGCGACGAGCGTTGCCGTGGCTGCGAAAGGGTCGCATCATGTCGAGGAGTTCCGCCCCGAGGCGTTTGCAGCTGGTGCCGCGCTCACTGTCGTCGGGTTTGCTCTCATGGGACTGTTCCGCTACTTGCGGGAACGCCAGCGTTAGGGGAAGTTGTTGGAAGAAACGGTTGCTATCGGGTGCGTCGTCAAGCTCGACCGCGGGTTCCCCCTGGTGCGTCTTGAGGACGGGGCTGAGCTTCGCTGCAAGCACGCAACGTCGCTCGTGAAGGGAGAGCGCGTCCGCGCGGTGATCGGCGACAGGGTGCGCGTCTCGTTCGTCGAGCGAAACGACAAGGCGCTCATCGTCGAGGTGCTTCCCCGTTCGCGCGAACTTGTGCGGAAGGACCCCACCGAGCGTGCCGTTCCCCAAGTGCTCGCTGCCAACTTCGATCGCATCATCGTGACGCAGCCTTCAGTGGAAGTGAATATGCGCAGGCTGGAGCGCGAACTGGTGCTCGCTCATGAAACGGGCGCCGCCGTGTCCGTCGTGCTCACGAAGGCCGATCTCGCCGAAAGCGAGGACGAGGTCGAGCGCGTCCGCGAGCGCGTTCGAGCGCTTGTCGGCGCGGATGTGGAGACGCTCGTCGTGTCGGAGGCGACGCCCGAAAGCGTCGAAGCCGTGCGCGCGCTCGTGCCCGAGGGGACAACGGCGGTGCTTATCGGGCGAAGCGGCGTGGGCAAGTCGAGCCTGGTCAACCTGCTTGTTGGACGTGATGTGCAAGAGACGGGGACGGTGCGTGAGACCGATGGCGCGGGCCGTCACACCACGGTGAGCCGCGAGATGGTGTCCATTCCCCACGGCGGCTACGTGGTCGACATGCCAGGCGTGCGCGGTTTGGGCCTCTGGGATGCCGATGCGGGTATCGGCGTTGCCTTCGCCGACGTGGAAGAGCTTGCCGAGCAGTGCCGCTTCCGCGACTGCAAACACGAGAACGAGCCTGGTTGCGCTGTTCGTGCCGCTGTCGAGCGTGGCGATCTCGCGCGGGAGCGCTTCGAGTCCTACGTTTCGCTGAAGCGCGAGACTGAGGTCGTCCGCGAGCGCCGCGAGCAGGCGCGCTGGATGCAGCGCGAGCAGGCCCAGGCGGGATCGCACGGTTCCCGTCATTCGGGAAGCGCGGCGGGAACGGGCGGCAGCGCGGGCGGGCGAAAGACGTCGGCAGCCTCGTCGAAGATGCGCCGCAACAAGTCGGGCCGAGGCAGCGGCGGCTCAAGCTGGCGTAAATACGGCCAGTAGCGCGAGCCCGCGGACCCGCAGCCTTGCCGGACGTGCGCTTCACGTCCCGTCCCGGGCCGCCCTTGTGCTCCCCAATGTAAGCGATACCTGCATATTTGGGTAATGCTCAGGTAAAGCTGCGTCATGCTTGCGTCATGGCTTGCCGCTGTGCTCCCATCGGGCGGATTTGCTCCCTACTATTCTCATCAGCGAGAAACGGCGAAACCCATCTCAACGCCAACGCTCGCCAAGAAGGAAATCTCGAAGGGAGAATAAAACTATGCAGGGCAACCTCATGAGCCGCCGTAACTTCGTTGGAGCCGCCGCGGCCACTGCCGCAACGGTCGCCGCCTTCAGCCTCGCCGGCTGCGGTTCGAACGGCTCGAGCGACGCGAAGTCCGACGCGAAGGAAGACAAGGCTGAGACGAAGGCGCTCTCCGGCACCATCACGGCTGTCGGTTCCACGGCGCTTCAGCCCCTCTGCGAAGCTGCTGCCGAGCAGTTCATGGAGAAGAACTCCGGCGTTCAGATCACCGTTCAGGGTGGCGGCTCCGGCCAGGGCATCACGCAGATCACCCAGGGCGCGGTGCAGATTGGCAACTCCGACGTGTTCGCTGAGGCGAAGGTGAAGGACACTGCCGATCTCGAGAAGATCGCCGACAACAAGGTCTGCATCGTCGGCATGGGCCCGATCGTCAACAAGGACGTCACCGTCGACGACCTGACGATCGACCAGCTGAAGTCCATTTTCACCGGCGAAGTCACCAACTGGAAGGAAGTCGGCGGCGCCGATGCGGCCATCACGGTTATCAACCGCGCATCCGGTTCCGGCACCCGCGCGACCTTCGAGGCCGCCGTGCTCGGCGACGCCAAGGTCCCCGATACCTTCAAGCCCCAGGAGCAGGATTCTTCGGGCACCGCTGCGAAGATGGTTGCTTCCACCCCGGGCGCCATCTCCTACCTGGCGTTCTCCTATTACGACGACACCGTGAAGGCCCTGAAGGTCGGCGGCGTCGAGCCGAAGGAGGCGAACGTTGAGGACAACTCCTGGACCATCTGGGCTTACGAGCACATGTACACTGCCGCCGATCCTGACGAGGCCACCAAAGCGTTCATCGAGTACATGATGAGCGACGATGTCCAAGGCGAGCTCGTCGAGGCGCAGGGCTACATCCCCGTCTCCGGCATGAAGGTCGAGAAGGACGCTTCCGGCAAGGTCACCAAGAAATAACTCGAAAGGAGACGCGGCTTTATGGCTCAGTTGCCAAAGCATCGCGTCGAGCTTATCGGCAAGGGCGTCACGGGTGCGTGCATCGCGCTCGTGGCGCTTCTTGTTGTTACGCTCGTTGCAATGGTCGCGCAACGCGGCATCGCGACATTCGCTGTTGACGGCATCGATCTGGGTGCATTCCTCACCGGCACCACATGGAACCCCCATCAAGATGACGTGAGCGGCATGCCGACGGTAGGCGCGCTGCCGATGATTTCCGGTTCGTTTGCGGTCACATTGCTCTCGACGCTGTTCGCTCTGCCGATCGCCATCGGCTCGGCGATCTTCGTCGTGGAGATCGCCCCCCGGTTTGGGCGTCGCGTGTTCCAGCCGCTCATCGAGCTTCTGGTGGGAATCCCGTCGGTCGTTTACGGGCTGATCGGCCTCACCGTCGTGGTGGCGTGGACCCGCGATATGGCTGCAGCGGCAGGTCAAACCATCACCGGTTTCGGCATCTTCTCGAGTGCAATCGTGCTCGCCGTGATGATTCTCCCCACGATCACGAGCCTCTCGATCGATGCGCTTGCTGCGGTGCCTAATCAATATCGTGAAGGTTCCTATGCACTTGGCTGCACTCGCTGGCAAACGGTGTGGAACGTGGTTCTGCGCTCGGCCGCCCCGTCGCTTATGACGGCGGTCATCTTGGGGATGACCCGCGCGTTCGGCGAGGCGCTCGCCGTGCAGATGGTCATCGGCAACGCAATCCAGATGCCGACGAGCCTGTTCACGCCCGCGTCGACGCTCACATCCGTGCTCACCATGGGCATGGGCAACGAGGCGATGGGCACCGTGTACAACGACGTGCTCTGGTCGCTTGCGCTGCTGCTTTTGCTCATGTCGCTCGTGTTCATCCTGATCATCCACCTGATTGGGCACAAGGGAGGGACCAAGCGTGGCTAAGTTCGACATGGCGGCGCACGTTCGCCGCATCAACTCGCAGGACAAGATTGCCACGGGAATCCTCACG
>ERZ825670.4074-NODE-4074-length-11631-cov-4.837509_pt1 | contig 11631 bp, 8 predicted proteins | sample MGYA00519929_ERZ825670 | MGnify/ENA primary metagenome ERZ825670 (study PRJEB31778, sample SAMEA3449207) | human gut metagenome | biome: human gut; feature: human-associated habitat; material: faeces | place: United Kingdom | collected 2010/2012 ...
TTTATTCTATATCTTGTAGAAACTTGAAAGAGTCGGTTGTTAAACAAGGATTATTTTCTAATAAAGCAATGAATTATGGACTATTATTAATAATTTTAATTGAACTTATAGTGTTTATTACACCAGTTGGAAAATTAATAAGTGTAACATCAATAAACATTAGTTTAATATTAGTAGTATTCTTAATAAATTTCATGGCAATATTTATTTATGAATTAATTAAGCCTTTATTAGTAAAATGTTTTAAAGATTAAAGTGTATTTTAAGAAGTAAGAAATTAAAAATACTAGTTTGAAGTTGTGATTATAACTAGCTTCATAAATAGTAATTTGAATTGAAATACTATATAATATAAAATTATTACAATACGAAGATTCATATCGAAAAATATTCGACAAAGTCTTCTGTTTACTTTTAATAATGTTAATTGTATAATTATTATAATAAAGGAGCAAACAATAATGATTCAAATTGATAAAAAATTTGCTTATATATTTGTAATATTAACAGCAACAATGTTATTAATTACTGGTAGTTTTTTAATATTTAAATCAAGTGCATATCTTTCAAGAGATAAAATAGTTACAACAAGACCTAATAAAAATACTGAAATAAGTGTTGTAAATGAAAAAATTAAATTAACAGATGAATTAAAAAATGATTTAAAACAATTAATTCCTAAAAGTACTTGTAATGAAGATTTATTATACTCACAATTTAATGGTGGATTTTATCTAGGCTTAAATAATGATGAAACACCTGAAGACTGTTCAAATATTAAAGTGTATACCAAAGATTATAATTGGCAATCATCATCAGATGAAATATTGTTATATAGTTATGTTCTTTTATTTGACGGTGTAAACTATGGTAAAACATATCAAAATTTAGTAGTTCCAAGTTCTAAAATTGAATCACTATCCGAAAATTCTTTTATAGGTTATGGCGGTAAATATAAATTCACTTTTGCAAAAGTAAATAATGATTATGTTTATACTTCAACAAGTTACATAAATTCTTAGATTTCTAAGAGTTTTTTCTTTTTCTTAAAAAAGTTATGATATAATTAATTAAAGATAGATTGGAGATAAAATATGAAAGTTGTTGATGGAAATACTGCCTGTTCTATGATGGCCTATAAATTAAGTGATATAAGTTTTATATATCCAATAACCCCATCTAGTCCTATGGCAAGTAACATAGATAATATGAATAATAAAGACATTAAAAATATTTTTAATGATAATGTAAATGTTTATGAAATGCAAAGTGAAGCTGGTGCTGCTGGTGCCCTTCATGGTGCTTTAAATGCTGGAAACTTAGGTACAACCTTTACTGCAAGTCAAGGATTACTTTTAATGATTCCTAATATGTATAAAATGGCTGGAGAATGTTTGCCAGCTGTAATTCATGTTGCAGCTCGTAGCTTAGCAACCCATGCCTTAAGTATTTTTGGGGATCATCAAGATATTTACGGAGTAAGACAAACTGGCTTTTGCTTTTTAGCAAGTACGAATGTTCAAGATGCTCATAATTTAGCCTTAATTTCCCATTTATCAGCCATTGAAAGTAGCTTACCATTTTTACACTTCTTTGATGGCTTTAGAACCAGTCATGAATATAATGTTATAAATGAAATAAGTGATGACGTAATCAAAAAACTAGTAAATTATGATAAAATCACTGAATTTAGAAATCGTGCTTTAAACTCAAATAAAAGTATCACTAAAGGAACAGCTCAAAATGAAGATATCTATTTTCAAACAGTACTAACAAGAAATAAAGATTACGCCAAAGTTCCTGATATCGTAAACGATTATATGCAAAAACTAAACAAAGAAATAGGAACAGATTATAAACCATTTAATTACTATGGTGGAACAAACGCTAAAGTAGTCCTTATCGCTATGGGATCAGTATGTGATACTATTAAATCAGTTGTAAAAAATAATCCCTTATTTGGTTTAATCGAAGTACATCTATATCGTCCATTTAGTAAAGAATATCTACTTAACGTCTTACCAAAAACAACTCAAAGAATTGGCGTATTAGATCGAACTAAAGAACACGGTGCTAGTGGTAACCCCTTATATTTAGATGTAGTATCATCTCTTAAAAATACCAATATCAAAATTTATGGTGGAATCTATGGACTATCAAGTAAGAATACCACTCCAAATGATATTTACGATGTATACATGAATTTATTAAATAATCCTAAAGATGATTTCTCAGTCGGTGTTATAGATGATGTAACAAATACAAGCCTAACTCACTATAAATATATTGAAGAAGATAATTTTAGAGAATTTAAAATCTTTGGTTATGGTTCAGATGGATCTGTAAGTGCATCAAAAGATATGTTAAAAATCTTAGGTAAATCTGTTTATGTTCAAGGATATTTCGAATATGACTCTAAAAAAAGTGGTGGCGTAACAGTTTCCCATTTAAGATTATCTAACAATCCAATAAATGCCCCATACTATACAAATCATCCTGAATTATTAGTAGTAACCAAAGACGAATACTTCCATAAATTTGACATGATAACCGGTTTAAAACCAGGTGGTAATTTAATAATAAATACCTCAAAAACCGAAGAAGAACTAAATAAATTCCTGCCAACAAACATTAAAGAATATCTAAATGCAAATAATATCAAAACATATATAATAAACGCTAGTAAATTAGCCGAAGAAAATGGAATTAAAGGTAAAATAAGTTTAATAATCGAAACCTCAATTTTAAATTTATTAAATATTCCAAATTATCAAAATATCTTAATTGAAAACGTTAAAGAAAGATTTAGAGCTAAAGGAGAATCTATTGTTGAAAGTAATATCAAAGTTATAAAAGAAACTCCAAATAATCTATTTAATATCAAGATTACTAATGATGAAAGTATAAGTATTAATTCAAGTAACAATATTTTTGAAATGATTAATTCAAGACGCGGTAATGAATTGACTGTTAAAGATCTTCTTGATTATAAAGATGGTGCTTTCCCAGGCGGAACAACCAAATTTGAAAAACGTAAAATTAGTGAGGATATTCCTGTTTGGAATAAAGAAAAATGTATTAAATGTGGAATGTGTGCCTTAGTTTGTCCTCATGCCGTAATAAGACCTTTCGAATTACCTAATGGAGAATTTATTATTAGTATAAGTGGAGCTGACTGTACCGGTTGTGGCTTATGTATTAAAACATGTCCAAAAGATGCTTTGTCCTTCGGTAAATTTGATGAAGAAAAGCAAAAAGAAGCTAACGAACTATTTAATAATTATGAAAATCCTAAATACCCATTAACAACCATTAAAAATATTGAATTAAGAAAACCATTATTTGAGTTTTCTGGAGCATGCGCTGGTTGTGGCGAAACACCATATATCAAATTATTAACTCAAATTATTGGCGAAAAATTAGTTATTGCCAACGCAACAGGTTGTTCAAGTATCTATGGAGCCTCATGTCCTAATACCCCTTATTCTGTATCATGGAGTAATAGTTTATTTGAAGATGCTGCTGAATATGGTTTTGGAATTCTAAATAGTTTTAACAATTTACAAAATCGTATAAAAAAAGAATTAGTTAGAATTAATAATGAAGATACAAAATATCTATTAGAACTGCTAGACTCTAACGATTATGATAAAATAAAATCCGAATTACCTAAATTCCAAAAATACATTAAAGAAGATTTATTAAGTTTTGTAACACCCAAAAGTGTATGGACTATCGGTGGTGATGGTTGGGCTTATGATATCGGTTTTGGTGGATTAGATCATGTAGCATCATCAAATGAGAAAGTAAGAATTCTTGTACTAGATACTGAAGTATATTCAAATACTGGTGGTCAGTCAAGTAAATCAAGTCATTTAGGACAAGTTTGCGAATTTGCAAGTGGCGGTAAGAAAACATCTAAAAAAGATTTATTTAAAATTGCCATGTCATATCCAAATATATATGTTGGAAGCATTAGTTTAGGTGGTAACTTCATGCAAGCAATTAAAACAATTAAAGAAGCCGAAGAACACGATGGCCCATCAATTATAATTGCATATTGTCCATGTATTGAACAAGGTATTAAAGGAGGAATGAGTAATTCAATCAAAGAAGAAGCTCTAGCAGTTGATTCAGGTTATGTCTTATTAATGAGATATAAAGATAATAAACTATACCTAGACTCTAAAGAACCAAACTTTGATAAATATGATGAATTCCTATCTAATGAAGTTAGATACAACGCATTAAAAATAAAAGACATAAAAAAAGCAAACGAATTGCTTGCTATAAATAAAGAAATAGCGGTCCAAAGATACAGCTATTATAAAGAAATTTCTAATAAATAAAAAAATAGAGGCTATCCCCCTGGGTTAGCCTCAAAGAATAAAAAGGGGTTGGCTAGTGTGATACTAGCACCAATTCGCCTTTAAGTGAATTGGTACTTGTTATACTAAAGGAAAAAGACTTAAAAGTCAACAATTTTTTGTTAAAATTTAAAATATTTTTTAAAGGAGTTAAATATGCTAGAAGATATTAAAGGAATTGGTCCCAAAACCTTAAAATTATTTCAAAATTTAAACATCTTTACCATCCAAGATTTAATCACATACTATCCCTATAAGTATAAATTATATCACCCAGTAACCCTAGATAACTATGAAGAAAACACTGAAGTTTTAATAAACGGATATATCGCATCCGATGCCAAAATATACTATATTAAAAGAAATTTAAATAAAATAAGTTTCAGATTAAATACTGGTACTAAACTAATAAACGTTACCATCTTTAATCGTCCCTTCATTAAACAACATCTGTTATTAAATAAATATATTTCCGTAATAGGAAAATATAACATCAAGACCAACACATTTACAGCCAGTGATATAAAATTAACCCCAATAATTAAAGATGAAATAGAACCAATTTATCACACAACTCAAGGACTAAAACAAGTAAATATTCATAAAATAATTAATAATTTATTAGAAAAAAATATCTATGTTCCCAGTCTAATACCTGAAGAATACATCAAAGAATATTCATTATTAGATAAATTAACTGCTATAAAAGAAATCCATAATCCAACCAGTACTAATAATTTAAAACAAGCTGAAATATGTCTTAAATATGAAGAACTATTTGAATATACTTTAAAAATAAATTATTTAAAATATTTAAAAGATAAAACAACTACATCATATATAAAAACATTTGATACCTCAAAATTAGATAATTTAATATCAAGTTTACCATTTAAATTAACCGATTCACAAGTAAATGCCGTAGAAGATATTAAAAGTGATTTTAACTCACCAAAACATATGAATAGATTAATTCTAGGTGATGTTGGAAGTGGTAAAACAATTATATCTTTCCTAGCCCTTTACATGAATTATTTATCTGGTTATCAAGGCGTTCTAATGGCACCAACTGAAATATTAATAAAACAACACTATGAAAATATCAAAAAAATCTTAACAGACTTAAATATTGAAATACTAACTGGATCAACAACTAAAAAAGACCGTGATAAAATAATTGAAAATCTAAAAAACGGTAAAATAGATATTTTATTATCAACTCATTCAGTCTTAAATGATGATGTCGTATTTAAAAATATCGGACTAGTTGTAACCGACGAACAACATCGCTTCGGTGTAAATCAAAGAAAGAACCTTCAAAACAAAGGAGAAAATGTTGACGTACTTTATATGAGTGCAACTCCAATCCCTAGAACTCTAGCCTTAACTATTTTTAAAGATATGGACATAACTGAAATTAAAACAAAACCATTAAATAGGAAACCTAAAATTACTAAATTATATAAAACATCAGAAATTAAAGAAGTTCTATATGAAATGTTAGATGAAATTAAAAAAGGACATCAAATCTATGTCGTTAGTCCCCTAATCGAAAATGAAGAAGAAAATACTAAACTAGCAAGTGTTAATTATTTATATGAAAAAATAAATGTAGCCCTTAATGGTAAAGTACCTATAGGTGTTCTTCATGGTAAATTAAAAAATGAAGAAAAAGAAAATATAATGAATGATTTTAAATCAAATAAAACTAAGATCTTAATATCAACTACCATCATTGAAATAGGAGTAGATGTTAGTAACGCTACGATGATTGTTATATTTAATGCCGAAAGATTCGGCTTGGCAACCCTTCATCAGTTAAGAGGACGTATAGGTAGAAATGATATAGAATCAAAATGTATTTTAATAAGCGACTATGACACGCCAAGATTAAAAATATTAGAAGAAAGTGAAGATGGCTTCTACATTTCTGAAAAAGACTTCGAATTAAGAGGGGCCGGTGATTTATTTGGCGTAAAACAAAGTGGTGATATGATCTTTAAAATAGCTAACTTAAATAAAGATTTTAAAATATTAAAAAAATGTAGTGAAGACTCTTTAAATTTTTTAAACAAACATATTAACGAAATAGATAAATTTCCTATTCAAAAAAACATAATAAGGGGTGTAAAAAATCTAAATTAATGATATATTTATAGTAGAAGGAGTTGAGATAAATGAATAGAGCAAAAATTAAAAATGATGCCAAAAAAATGATTGAAGGAAATCTATGGACCATTTTAAAACCAATGTTAATTGTTATGATTGTTTTAGGTTTTGTAAATGTAATATCAGAAAAAGTATTACAAGATACATTCGCAGGAACAATATGTTCAACTTTGCTTTCACTTGCAGTAATGCCTTTATCATATGGTTTAGATGTATTTATTCTTAAATATGTAAGAAAAGAACAAGTAGATTATGATGAAATATTTAAACATTATTCTAAATTTGTTCCAATATTCTTATTAGGATTATTAATGTCTATTTTTATTGGTCTTTGGTCTTTATTATTTGTTATACCAGGTATTATAGCTGCTATATCATATAGTCAAGCAATGTTTATCATGATTGATGGTGAAGAAGAACCAGGTGCTTGCATCAAAAAATCTAAAGAAATGATGTATGGTTATAAATGGGATTATTTCGTATTTATGTTAAGTTTCTTTGGTTGGTATTTACTTTGTGCATTAACATTTGGTATTGCCCTAGTATATGTTGCACCATATGTTTCAGTTTCAGAAGCACTATACTATGAAGAACTTAAAAAAATTACAAAAAATTAAATAATATAAATTGACAAACTATTCATAATTTTATATTATTAAATAGGTAAGGTAATAAACCTTACTGATCCTCTAACGATTCTTGTTAGAGTGTATCAACCAAAACCCCCTGAAGTTCCCTCGAAAGAGGGAACATTTTTTATTGAAAGCCAGTAATTATAAGGTATTGCGGACTTTTTTAGTGCTTTAAAAAATTACCAGTTTTAGGTATTAGATACGAATTAGATACTATTTCTCCGGTTAATCCGTAACAAATTGCAATAAAAAAGTATTCAAATTTGTAAATTCTGTTAAAAATTACGGGCAAACCGTAATTTTATGTTATAATTGAGTTAGAAATTGTATTTTTGGAGTGAGAAGTATGGCAGGAAATAAAACTTTAAGATCAGCTAATAAAACAAAGGATGATGAATTCTATACACAATTATCTGATGTTGAAAAAGAACTTAAATATTATAGAAGTTATTTTAAAGATAAAATTATTCTTTGTAATTGTGATGATCCTGTTGATTCTAATTTTTTTAAATACTTTGAATTAAATTTTTACATATTAGGCTTAAAAAAATTGGTTGCAACACATTTTAAAAAAACAAAGCCATCATACAAATTAGAAATAGTTCGTGATGATAGGGAAAATGGTTTAATAACAAGTAAGGATATAATAAAAACAAAACTTAAACAAAATGGGGATTTTAGAAGCCCAGAATGTATTGAACTATTAAAAGAAGCAGATATAGTGATAACAAATCCTCCATTTAGTTTATTTAGAGATTATGTTGAACAACTGATGGAATATAAAAAGGATTTTATTATTATTGGAAATACAAATGCATTAACTTATCAAGAAATATTTAAATATATAAAAGACAATAAGATGAGAACAGGATATACAAATTTTAATGTTGGAATGTATTTTTTTGTTCCAGATTCATATGAAAAGTTTCACAAGATTGTAGATGGCAGAAAAATGGTGCGAGTATCAACTTCGTGTTGGTTTACATCACTACCAGTTCAAAAACATAAAGAGAATATGATTTTATATAAAACATATGATCCGGAGTATTATCCTAAGTTTGACAATTATGATGCAATAAATGTGAATAAAGTGGCAGAGATACCAATGGATTATGATGGACTTATGGGAGTGCCTATTACATTTTTAGATAAATATAATCCAACACAATTTACGGTTGTAGATGCTTTGAATAGATATGCATTGTTAGATATACAAAACACAAATAAAAAAGTTCAAAGAGAACATTCACACACTTGTAACATAAATGGGAAACCAACATATTTTAGAATTGTTATACAAAAGAATGGGGTGGATAACAATGGCTAACAATAAAAATCTTAGAAATGCAAATAAAGCCAAGCAGGATGAATTTTATACACAACTTTCTGATATAGAAAAAGAAATGAAACATTACAAAGAATATTTTAAAGATAAAACTATTTTTTGTAATTGTGATGATCCAGAATATTCACACTTTTGGAAATACTTTGAATTGAATTTTACAGTATTGGGATTAAAAAGATTAATAGCTACTCATTATGAAAATGATAAACCATCATACATGCTAGAGATTAATAAAGATGTAGATGGAGATGGCTTAATAACAAGTAAAGATATAATAAAAAGAAAACTAAAACAAAATGGAGATTTTAGAAGCCCAGAATCGATTGAATTATTGAAAGAATCAGATATAGTAATAACAAATCCTCCGTTTAGTTTATTTAGAGAATACGTGGCTCAATTAATGGAATATGGTAAAAAGTTTATAATTATAGGTAATCAGAATGCATTAACATATAAGGAAATATTTAAATTAATTAAAGAAAATAAGATGTGGCTAGGTCAATCTATTCATAGTGGAGATAGAGAATTTCAAATACCAGATCATTACGAAGTAAGATCTAAATCATTAAGAATTGATGATGAAGGTAGAAGGTTTATTAGGGTGGTTGGGGTAAGATGGTTTACTAATTTAGACTATTCTGAAAGGCATGAAAATTTAATTTTATATAAAAATTATACTCCAGAAGAATATCCTAAATTTGCTAATTATGATGCAATAAATGTTAATAAAACACAAGATATACCAGTTGATTATGATGGAAAGATGGGAGTCCCAATAACATTTATGGATAAATATAATCCAGAGCAATTCAAAATCATCGGGCTTGGCATATCAAACTCAGGCATTGAAATAGGTGTTAAACCATATACAGAAGAACATAGAAAATATAGAAGAGATGTTCAACATAAAGGTGCTGTTGATGGAGACTTATATTTGTTGGATGAAAATGGTCACCCAGATGTACCATATGCAAGAATAATAATAGAAAAATTGGAGGGAAATAATGGAGATTAAGTTAAAAGAAATAACTGTTAGAGATGTTGTAAAAGATTATATTAATAATGATGAAGAAGGTGTCATAGGATATGGTGGGAAGCTTAATATAAGACCTAAATATCAGAGAGAATTTGTGTATAAAGATAAACAAAGAGATGCCGTAATTGACACGGTAAGAAAAAACTTTCCATTAAATGTTATGTATTGGGTTGATAATGGTGATGGAACATATGAAGTGTTAGATGGTCAACAAAGAACAATCAGTATTTGTGAATACATAATTGGATCTTTTTCTATAAACTATCAATATTTTCATAATTTAGAATCAGATGAGCGAGAACAAATATTAGATTATAAATTAATGATTTATTTTTGTAAGGGTACCGACAAAGAAAAACTTGAATGGTTTAAAACAATTAATATAGCTGGAGAAAAACTAGCAGATCAAGAATTAAGAAATGCAATTTACACAGGTGAATGGTTAACTGATGCAAAAAGGCATTTTAGTAAAAATGGATGTCCTGCATATGGACTGGCAGGCGATTATCTAAATGGAACTGCTATAAGACAAGATTATTTAGAAACGGCTTTAAAATGGATAACTAATGGAGAAATAGAAGAATATATGTCAGAACATCAACATGACAGCAATTCTAATGAATTGTGGTTGTATTTTACAAGTGTTATTAATTGGGTAAAAACAATATTCCCACATTACAGGAGAGAAATGAAAGGCATTGAATGGGGATTATATTACAATGAATTCAAAGATCAGGCATATGATACTGCAAGATTAGAAGAAGATATTAAAAAATTAATGATGGATGAAGATGTCACAAGTAAAAAAGGCATTTATGAATATCTTTTAGATGGAAAAGAAAAACATTTAAGTATTAGAGAATTTACTCAGAATCAAAAAAGAGAAGCATATGAAAGACAAGAGGGAATATGTCCTAATTGTAACAATCATTTTGAAATTAATGAAATGGAAGCAGATCACATCACACCGTGGCATGATGGAGGAAAAACAATATCAGAAAATTGTCAAATGCTTTGTAAAGAGTGTAATAGAAGAAAATCAGGAATATAAATAGAGCGTAAGGTGCTCTTTTTTAAATACAAATTAGATACGATTTAGATACTAAAAATATAAAAAATGTGTTTTAGATACTTCGCAAGCCCTTATTTCACCGTGTTTATGGGATATTGTTCTCTTCTACTTGAAGAGAGCAACTTTATTTTTTAAAAGTGTCTTTTGCCCAGCGTTTATGCGGGTTTACGAAGATTAGCACCGTTACCGAAAAATTGTAACGGAGCCCCCTGAAAAGAGCAAAACTTTAATTTATTGAAAAATGCAATAAAAAAAGGAATCTAATAGTTCTATAGACTCAGTTAAAAAATTCGAAATTGTTTTAATTTAAAAATATTTTTTATTGTGTAAATTAGAAACAAATAGGTAAAATTAAGAAATAGATATATGGGAGATTTAACAAGATTTTGTGATTATAAAGAAATTATAGATGAAATAAATAATACAAATGTTTTTTTCAATAGGTGATTTAATTAATTCCATATTATTAATGTGCTTAATAATAACTATTATATTTTTATTAATAATCTAATACATTTCTTACATGTTCTTACGCATTATTGTTCTTATCAAAATATTCTGTAAAATCTAATTGGGTAACAAAAGAATGGGAAACGATGTTATGGGATGAAATTAATATAGGTAAAATTAAAGTAATTCCAATTAAACTTGAGGAATGTGAAATACCTAAAATACTTCAATCAAAAAAATACATTGATTTAAGTGAAAATTATAGTGAAGGCTTGAATCAAATTATTCAAACGTTAAAAGAGTATGAAAAAATAAATAAGTAATGAGATTATTTTTGATAATTAAATACCGATAAAAATTAAATTTTATTCAATAAAAAGGAACTAACTAAATAAATCTAACTCCTTTTCATTTGCGTTAAGATATCTGTTCATAATAATAATCTAATACACTTCTTACTTGTTCTTCTGTAAGTTTAAGTTGTTCTAATTTCTTATAATAATCTTTATAAATATTTACAGCTCTATTATAAAAATCACTACCTTATTTATATGTTTTAG
>ERZ825670.4077-NODE-4077-length-11627-cov-4.110871_pt1 | contig 11627 bp, 7 predicted proteins | sample MGYA00519929_ERZ825670 | MGnify/ENA primary metagenome ERZ825670 (study PRJEB31778, sample SAMEA3449207) | human gut metagenome | biome: human gut; feature: human-associated habitat; material: faeces | place: United Kingdom | collected 2010/2012 ...
AGAAGTACTTCTCAGTAGCATCAGGCGGTGGTACAGGACGTACACTTCACCCAGATAACATGGCTGCAGGTCCAGCTTCTTACGGTATGACAGATACTCTTGGACGTATGCACTCAGATGCACAGTTCGCAGGATCTTCATCAGTACCAGCTCACGTAGAAATGATGGGACTGATCGGAGCAGGAAACAACCCGATGGTTGGTATGACTGTTGCAGTTGCTGTATCCGTAGAGGAAGCAGCTCAGGCTGGTAAATTCTAAGGAATGGCTTGAAATCAAACTTTGTGGTATGCTTGAAAGTAGTATGAAAAATAGAACTATTTGACTATTGCTTGATAGCATACATTTGACAACTGTTAGATGAAAAAAGAGGATAAATATCAAATCTCATTTAGTTGAGTGACAGATATTCATCCTCTTTTTTGCTACATTTTTTCGGTTTTTCGTAACCTTCCGCCATTTAATTCTTCAGGCATTCGATACCCACGGAATAAAAGTTAGGAATCCTTTCCAGTGAATGTGTAGGAGGTGTTGGTAATACTTAAGGGGCAAAAATCTGTGTTAGGTATTCAAAATTTGACTGTTTGAGGCGTATGCCGAGTTTCAAATTTTGAATGCCTGCTTTTAGCAGAATTTTGCCCCTTTAGTATTACCCGCCGACGGAACCTGAACAGGAAAGGATTCCTAACTTTTATTCCGGTCCGAGTAGCCGTCGCCTGATAAATTAAATACCAATTCTATACGATTCCCTGAGCTGTCATAGCATCTACAACTTTTTCAAATCCTGCAATGTTAGCTCCGGCAACATAGTTACCTTCCATTCCGTAACGTTTTGCAGCATCGTCCATGTTGTGGCAGATGTTTACCATGATGTTCTTCAGTTTTGCATCTACTTCTTCGAATGTCCAGCTAAGTCTCTCGCTGTTCTGTGACATTTCAAGTGCAGATGTAGCAACACCACCAGCGTTTGCAGCTTTACCAGGTGCAAAGATCACGCCATTCTCCTGCAGATACTGTGTTGCTTCTAATGTAGTAGGCATGTTAGCACCTTCGCATACAGCTACGCATCCGTTAGCAACTAACTGTTTTGCATCTTCAAGGTGAAGTTCGTTCTGTGTAGCACATGGAAGAGCAAGGTCAACCTTAACAGACCATACACCGCGTCCTTCATGATATTCTGAATTAGGACGGTAGTTCTTGTACTCTGTCAGTCTTGCACGTTTTACTTCTTTGATTTCTTTTAATGCTGCAACGTCGATTCCATCCGGATCATATACCCATCCTGTAGAATCACTTGCTGTTACAACTTTAGCTCCAAGCTGCTGAGCTTTCTGGATTGCATAGATTGCAACGTTACCAGCTCCGGAAACTGCAACTGTCATTCCCTTGATGTCTTTTCCGTTGATCTTTAATAATTCTTCTGTGAAGTAGAGAAGTCCATATCCTGTAGCTTCTGTTCTTGCTAAAGATCCGCCGTAGCTTAATCCTTTTCCTGTCAGAACACCTTCATACAGGCCTCTGATTCTCTTGTACTGACCGAACATGTAACCAATCTCTCTTGCACCTGTTCCGATGTCTCCTGCAGGAACATCTGTGTCAGCTCCGATATATTTGCAAAGTTCTGTCATAAAGCTCTGGCAGAATGCCATTACTTCTCTGTCTGATTTTCCCTTAGGATCGAAGTCAGAACCACCTTTACCTCCGCCGATTGGAAGTCCTGTCAGTGAGTTCTTGAAGATCTGCTCAAATCCAAGGAATTTGATGATACCAAGGTTTACAGATGGGTGCAGACGTAATCCTCCTTTGTATGGTCCGATTGCGCTGTTAAACTGTACACGGTATCCTGTATTAACCTGAACCTGTCCTTTATCGTCTACCCATGGAACACGGAATTTGATCTGTCTTTCAGGTTCAACAAGTCTTTCAAGAAGAGCGTCTTTTCTGAATTTCTCCTCGTTAGCCTCTACAACAACTCTTAATGACTCTAATACCTCTTTTACTGCCTGGTGGAATTCTGGCTCTGCAGGATTCTTAGCTACTACTTTCTCCAGTACTTCATCAACATATGACATAGCTTTCTACCTCCTAAAATAATATACGTATCCTTTTCAAAAGCGTCCCTGTCCAACAATTTGTCCAAATACTGCGATCCAGCCGCCGGCTGTTTTTTCTACACGCTTTGGAATAAAAAAATCAGATGACTTACGCCATCTGTTTTTCCCTGACGCCTTTGTCCTTTACTATTGTAAAGCAAACAAGTGTATCTGGCAAGATATTTTTTACAGTTTTTATTATTTTTTGCAACTTTTTACAAAACCCTTGCAGATTTTGCAAGGGTTTTGTGCTTTTTCTCATGTTTTATTCATTTTTATGAAACAGATTGCGCTCCAAATTGCATTTATTATAATACAAGGATGCCAATTTTCATCTCGTTACCGGAAGTCTCAGACACCTGAACATTCATTATTTGAAGTATTTTACTCCTGATTCGAAGATCTTCATATCCTGTTCTCCGTAAATGTTCATTGCCACACTTCTATTTCTTCTTTCTGAATGCGCCATCTTACCAAGTACACGTCCGTCCGGGCTTGTAATACCTTCGATCGCACAGTAAGAACCGTTGACATTCCATTCTTCGTTCATTGTGATATTTCCTTCCGGATCACAGTACTGTGTTGCAACCTGGCCATTTGCGAATAACTTGTCCAGCCATTCTTTATTTGCAACAAATCTTCCTTCACCATGAGATGCAGGGTTGGTGTATACCCCGCCAAGTTCTGCTTCTCTGAGCCATGGAGATTTGTTCGTTACTACTTTTGTATAGACCATCTTGGAGATATGGCGGCCGATCGTGTTGTATGTAAGTGTCGGTGAATCCGGCTGCTGTCCTGTAATCTCTCCGCTTGGTACCAGACCAAGCTTGATCAGAGCCTGGAATCCGTTACAGATACCAAGTGCCAGTCCGTCACGCTCATTCAATAATTTTTCTACCGCTTCTTTCATCTTCGCATTCTTAAATGCTGTTGCGAAGAATTTTGCTGATCCGTCCGGTTCGTCACCTGCACTGAATCCACCTGGGAACATGATGATCTGTGACTGTTCGATCGCTTTTTCAAATACTTCTACAGAATCAACGATATCAGATGCACTCATATTTCTGAATACTTTTGTGATCACCTTTGCTCCTGCTCTTTCGAATGCTTTCGCACTGTCATATTCACAGTTTGTTCCAGGCATTACCGGGATAAATACGGTCGGCTGAGCGATCTTGTGGTCACAGATATAAATATCAGATGTATCATATAATCCTGTCTCCACCTTCGCATCCTGTCCTTCCGCTCCGGAATTGGTCGGGAATACTTTTTCCAGTGTTTCTTCCCATGCAGATACTGCTTCGTCTAACGCAATCTTCACATCGTTATATTCAATAGCTGCGCTGTCTGTTACTTCACCAATTACAGTATAAGTAATTCCAAGTTCAGATACCTTATCAGCCGGTACTTCTGCGATGATATCTCCGAATGCCGGTGCAAATAAGTCTCTTGCGTCTACATCGTGCTCGATCTTCACACCCATGCCGTTACCGAATGCCATCTTGCTGACTGCTGCCGCAATACCATGTCTGTCCAGTGCATAAGCTGCTACGATCTTACCGCTGTGGATATCTTCTGTAAATTTACCGTACTGATCCATAACTTTCTCGTATACAGGAATGTCGTAATTATCTGTCTCAATACGAAGCCATACCAGTTTATCTCCGGCTTTCTTAAGTTCCGGTGTGATAATGTCTTTCTCTTTTGCAATGTCCACTGCGAAAGATACCAATGTCGGTGGTACATCGATGTCTTCGAATGTTCCTGACATACTGTCCTTTCCACCAATGGATGGAAGTCCGTATCCAAGCTGTGCACTGTAAGCTCCGAGAAGAGCTGCAAACGGCTGACTCCATCTGTGTGGATCTTCTGTCATACGACGGAAATATTCCTGGAATGTGAAACGGATCTTGCTGTAATCGCCACCTGCTGCAACGATCTTTGCGATAGACTCTGTCACTGCATAGATTGCTCCGTGATATGGGCTCCATGTTGACAGATATGGATCAAATCCGTAACTCATCATACTTACGGTATCGCAGTCTCCTGTTAATACCGGAAGCTTGGCAACCATTGCCTGCGTCTCTGTCTTCTGATATTTTCCACCGTGCGGCATGAATACAGAAGCTGCTCCGATGGATCCGTCGAACATTTCTACCAGACCTTTCTGTGAGCATACATTCAGGTCTTTTAACATACCAAGCCATTTTTCTCTTACGTCTTTTACTTCTTCTCTTACGAGGATGCTGTCTTTTCTGTTCGGGATATCAACCGCTACGGTTGTCTCCTGGTGTGCTCCGTTGGTATCAAGGAATGCACGTGAAAGATTTACGATCTCTTTTCCTCTCCATGAAAGGACCAGTCTTGGATCTTCTGTTACGACAGCCACCTTTGTTGCTTCCAGGTTCTCTTCGGATGCATATTTCATAAATTCATCTACATCTTTTGGATCTACAACAACTGCCATACGTTCCTGTGATTCAGAGATCGCGATCTCTGTTCCGTCAAGGCCGGCATATTTCTTAGGTACTTTATCAAGGTCGATCTGAAGTCCGTCTGCAAGTTCTCCAATTGCTACAGATACACCGCCTGCACCAAAGTCATTACATTTCTTGATCAGATGGCTTACTTCTTCTCTGCGGAATAATCTCTGGATCTTACGTTCTGTCGGTGCATTTCCTTTCTGAACTTCTGCTCCACAAGTCTCGATAGACTCTTCTGTATGAACCTTAGATGAACCTGTTGCTCCACCACAGCCGTCACGGCCTGTACGACCACCAAGAAGAATGATGATATCTCCCGGGTCGGAATTTTCACGGATAACCGCACGTCTTGGAGCAGCTCCAAGTACAGCACCGATCTCCATACGTTTTGCAACGTAATCCGGATGATAAATCTCTTTTACAAGTCCTGTAGCCAGACCGATCTGGTTACCATATGAGCTATATCCATGAGCCGCCTCACGAACAAGTTTCTTCTGAGGAAGTTTTCCTTTCAGAGTTGCATCTGCTGATACTGTCGGATCAGCGGCACCTGTCACACGCATTGCCTGGTATACATAAGTACGTCCTGACAGTGGGTCACGGATTGCTCCTCCAAGACATGTTGCAGCTCCACCAAATGGTTCGATCTCTGTCGGATGGTTATGTGTCTCATTCTTGAAGTTGATCAGCCACTCTTCTTCTACTCCGTCAACCTTGATCGGAACTACGATACTACATGCATTGATCTCATCAGACTCTTCCTGATCAGCAAGCTTTCCTTCCTTTTTCAGGCGACGCATAGCCATCAGTGCAAGGTCCATAAGGCAGACAAATTTATCTTCTCTTCCTTTGAAAATCTCGCTGTGATCTTTCAAATATTCTTTATATGTTGCTTCGATTGTCTCTTTGTAGTCACCTTCATCAAACTTCACATCTTTTAATTCTGTAGAGAATGTTGTATGACGGCAGTGATCTGACCAGTATGTATCAAGAACACGGATCTCTGTCATCGTCGGATCTCTGTGCTCTTCTCCTGCATAATAGTTCTGGATATGCAGGAAATCTTTAAATGTCATTGCCAATCCAAGAGAATCATATAACTCTTTCAATTCTGCTTCCGGCATATCTTTAAAACCGTCAAAAATCTTTACATCTGCCGGCTCATCAAATACTGTCACCAGTGTCTCCGGTTTCTCTGCTGCAGCTTCTCTGGAATCTACCGGGTTGATGCAGTGATTCTTAATTGCCTGCAGTTCTTCGTCTGAAACTCCGCCTTCAATTACATATGTAACTGCTGTACGGATTACAGGAGTCTCATCTTCTTTAATAAAACGGATACACTGCTCTGCGGAATCCGCTCTCTGGTCGAACTGTCCTGGAAGGAACTCTACGGAAAAACATTTATCTGTTTCATTTTTCGGGAATTCTTCTTTATAAAGGAAATCTACCGGCGGCTCTGCGAACACACCATTGCATGCCTTTTCAAATGTTTCTTCTGAAATATTCTCTGCGTCGTAACGAATCAGAACTCGTACATTTGTCACATCCTGAAGTCCAAGATAATGACGGATCTCATGTCTAAGGCCCTTCGCCGCAACAGCAAACTCCGGTTTCTTTTCTACATATACGCGCTTTACATTACTCATATATAATCTCCTCTTTCTGTATTACGTGTTTCAAAACACGATACTACCTTCATTACATTATCTGTTTTTATCCTACCATAGTTTTCTTCATTAGTATAATTAATAAAATTAAACAATCTGATAAGCACCGCTAATTGATTGTCGTTTTCTCGTATCTTTCTCGGAGTCAGCAATATTTACTCTACTTTTTCATATTTTGTGCAACGGATTTTTTTATTCTGTTGTATTTTCCCTTTATTTATCTTATAATAAGATGAATATTTATTAGGAGGTCTAATAAAATGATGGATATAAACTACGAATTATACAAAGTATTTTATCACGTCGCCACCACATTGAATTTCTCAGAGGCATCCAAGCAGCTGTTTATTTCACAGTCTGCTGTCAGCCAGTCGATCAAAACACTCGAACGAAAACTGGATCAGACGCTTTTTATCCGAAGCACAAAGAAAGTCCAGCTCACACCGGAAGGAGAGATTCTCCTGCGCCACATTGAACCGGCCATGAATCTGATCCAGAAAGGTGAGGCTCAGCTTTTAGATGCCGCTTCTACCGGTGGGCAGATCCGCATCGGTGCAAGTGACACGATCTGCAGATATTTCCTTGTTCCATACCTTGAGAAATTCCATAAGACTTTCCCGAATGTACATATTAAAGTTATCAACCAGACTTCTTTAAGATGTACAGAGCTTTTAAAGAACGGACTGGTGGATTTGATTGTTGTCAATTATCCGAACGCAGCGCTCAACAATATTTCCGCCTCTATGAAGATCAAGAATTTCCATGATGTTTTCATTGCCGGAAACAATTATCCTGAATTAAGGGAAAAGAAACTTACACTTGCCGATTTGCTCCACTATCCGATCCTAATGCTGGATAAGAACAGTACGACAAACGAGTTTATTCATCGCCTGTTCCAGCAGCATCAGCTTGATCTCGTTCCTGAGATTGAACTTACAAGCAATGATCTTCTGATCGATCTTGCAAGAATTGGGCTTGGAATCGCATTCATTCCGGATTATTGTCTTTCTGAGAACAATGATGGTATCTTCAAGCTGGATATGGAAGAAGAGATGCCGGAGCGTTCTCTTGTGATTGCTTACAACGAGCAGCTCCCTCTGGCTAAACCTGCACAGGAATTTTTGAACTATTTTGAAGAGCAGTAAAATTTTGTACTGTTCGGAGCCAAGCAGAATTTTAAAACCAGCCTTAAAATGCAAGCATTTTATACCTGTTTTATGAAATTTCATCTGGCTCTGAACAGTTACAAATATTCTTGAATCACTTTTTCTTTATCCAATAACGATTCTTATTTTTCATTTATCGATTCTCCCAGAATTCTTCCATCTTTTCTTTTATCTCTTTCCGCCCACACACTTCGTATTCCTTCCACTCCCTCGGAAATAGCTGCTGATACTGCCGATTCTGAAAACGGTCATCAAGCAGAAGGATAATTCCTTTGTCATCTTCGGTGCGGATCACTCTTCCTGCGGACTGAAGTACTTTATTCATTCCGGGATAAAGGTACGCATAATCAAATCCTCGCATCCCTCTCTGGTCAAAATAATTTTTCACGATTTCTCTGTCATTGCACACCTGTGGAATTCCTGTTCCGACAACAATCACTCCGATCAGTCTGTCATGTGTAAGATCGATTCCTTCTGAAAATACACCACCCATCACACAAAATCCAAGCATCGGATGATCTCTTTCTTCTTCAAACATTTCCAAGAATTCTTCTCTCTGATTTTCTGACATAAATTGCGATTGAATTACCAGTTCTACTCCGGATGCCAGTTTTTCAAACTCTTCCAAAACATCCTCCATAAACTGATAGGAAGGAAAAAATGCAATGTAGTTTCCATTCTTCCCATCCACTGTGTTTCTCAGATAATCGGCAATTTTGCGATACATTTCTGTGCCTCTTTGTGTATATTTTGTGCTTGCTTCACTTCCGATCAGAATTTTCCTGTTCTCCTGTGGGAACTTAGATTCAGCATAGACTGCATAATCATCCTTCTCAACAGATAGTAATTGTTTATAGTAATCGATTGGAAGCAATGTTGCCGAGAAAAATATTGTAGAATTCCCAAGTTTTAAATACTGATTCAGATTCTCCGCCGGATTTACACAGAACAACTTTATTTTGAATCTTCCGTTTCCTTCCAGTTCTGTATACTGTATATAATTTTCATCCAACAGTTCATGAATTTCCAAAAACTGCCTTACCTGGAAAAAGAGTTCCATAAATGCATCCGGCTGCTCTGCATTTCCTGCATTCCGCTCTTCTTCAAGATATCTTTCCATTTGGGTCAGAAGATTCATCAGTTTTATTGCAAATGGAGAAACACTTTCCACCAACCGATAATTCTCGCACTCGCGTTTCATCTCAAGCATCAGTTTATTGACAGATTCCAGACTCTTCACAAGTTTTTTATCTCGGTCCTTCATCAGTTTTTTCACCTCGAGAATATCTTCTTTATAGATGGAAGCACTGTACATTTCCCGTCCACGTTCTACAAGGTTGTGTGCTTCATCGATCAGAAACAAATAATCTCCGCTGACATTGTCTGCAAAAAATCGTTTCAAATGTGCCGTCGGATCGAACACATAATTATAATCACAGATCACCCCATCCGCCCATTCTGACAGATCAAGAGATAGTTCAAACGGACATACATGAAAATCTTCTGCCTGTCTTTCAATTGATTCCCGTGTCAGCTTCTTTTGCTTTTCTAACATGTCATAAACTGCATCATTCACCCGGTCAAAATGACCTTTCGCATAAGGACAAGCATCCGGATTGCATTCTGTCTCCTCACAAAAGCAGATCTTCTCTTTCGCAGTCAATGTAATTGAACGAAAGGCAAGACCCTTTTCTTCAAGAATTGAAAATGCCTGCTCCGCCACGGTTCTTGTGATCGTCTTTGCTGTCAGATAGAATAATTTATCCCCTAATCCTTCTCCGATTGCTTTCACCGCCGGATACAATACTGCCATCGTCTTTCCGGTTCCTGTTGAGGCCTGGATAAATAATTTCTTTTTGTGATAAATTGTACGATATACGGAAGCTGCCAGGTCAAACTGCCCTTCTCTATATGCGAATGGAAATTCGGTCTGATGAATCGAAGCATCTCTTCTCTTTTCCCACTCAATCTGCAGTTTTGCCCAACGTTCATACTGATGAACCAGATCAAGAAACCATTTTTCTAATTCTTCAAATGTATACTCTTCCCGAAATCTTTTCACATCTTCAGTATCAAGATTACAATAGGTCATCTGAACACTGATCTGCTTTAATCCCTGCTGTCTGGCATAAATATATGCGTAACATTTTGCCTGAGCAAGATGAACCGGCACAGGACGCTCCACTCGATCAAGGGAACGTACGACGCCTTTGATCTCATCTATTAGTGTTTTTTCTGATTCAAGGAGAATTCCATCCGCACGTCCTTCCAGTTTTAATTGGAATCCGTCACACGGAAGCTGCAGTTTTAAGGAAACTTCTGCCTGATAGTTTGAGCCCATCATACGCTGGATCTTTCGGTGAAGGCGTCCTCCCATCAGCATCGCATCTTTATCCAGCGTACCTGAAATCCTGTTATCAATGTCACCTTCTTTTAATATGAATTCAACCAGATTCCGAACCGATAACCTGATGATTTTCTCTGTTTCCATTTCATTTGCACTCCAAAATATTATCGTTGTAAAACACATTGTGCCAATCTTTTAACAGATTGGCACGCTGAAATACATCTTTTATTTTACTTTACTTCTTTTTCTTTTGCAACGCTTGTTTCTGTACGGGCAACTTCTGCGATTGTTTTCGTAAGTCCTGCAATTCCCTGAATCTCTGAAGGAATGATGATCTTCGTCGCTTTTCCGTCTGCCGCCTTGGCAAATGCCTCCAGACTCTTTAATGTAAGAACAACATCATCTGCTCCGGCATTCTTAATATACTCAATACCTTCTGCTGTCGCTTTCTGTACAGAACGGATCGCTTCTGCCTGTCCCTCTGCTTCTTTGATCCGTTTCTGTTTTTCAGCTTCTGCTTTCAGGATTGCTGCCTGCTTAGATGCCTCTGCCTCCAGGATCACAGATTCCTTTTCTCCTTCTGCAACAAGAATCGTAGACTTCTTCTCTCCTTCTGCACGCAGGATTGCTTCACGGCGTTCACGCTCTGCTTTCATCTGCTTCTCCATCGCATCCTGGATTGCCTTCGGTGGCATGATATTCTTCAGCTCAACACGGTTCACCTTGATTCCCCACTCATCTGTTGCAATATCAAGGATCGTACGCATCTTGGAGTTGATCGTCTCACGGGAAGTCAGTGTCTCATCTAATTCCAGATCTCCGATGATATTACGGAGTGTTGTTGCTGTCAGATTCTCGATTGCCGCAATCGGACTTTCTACTCCGTATGCATACTTCTTCGGGTCAGTGATCTGATAGAATACAACCGTATCGATCTGCATGGTAACATTATCCTTCGTGATCACTGCCTGTGGTTCAAAATCAACAACCTGTTCTTTCAAGGAAACTCTTTTTGCCACACGGTCAAGGATCGGCACCTTAAAATGTAATCCTACGCCCCATGTCTCCTTGTATCCGCCAAGTCGCTCTACAACATACGCATGCGCCTGCGGAACAATACGGATATTCGACACAAGAAGCCACACCACGATCATAATAATGATCATCCAAATAATAAGTCCAAATATCATAGCTCATCCTCCTTACATTTCTCTAAAATCAGTTTTACTCCGGAAATTGCTGTTACTTTGGCAAGCGAATCTTTCTCAATTCTGTCCTTGTCTGACTTGCACCTTGCAGTCCATTCCTTTCCCTGCGCAATTGCAGTACCGGTCTGTGCAAAATTATCAACCGTCTCTGTTACCTTAACAACACTTCCGATCAATTCATCACAATTTGTCTTCACATGATGCACATTAACATACTTCGCTGCAAAAGGCCTGGTAAAGATCACAAGCACTGCTGAAATAACTACGAATACAGCAATCTGTATCACCATTCCCGCTCCGGCAAGCGAAACTAATAACGCCGCAAGCGCACCGCCCGAAAACCAGATTGAAGTCAGACCAACCGTGGCAAGCTCAATAATCAAAAACACTACCATAAGCCCCAGCCACAAAAAAATCTCCCTCTCCAAAAAATCCGCCCCCTTTCTCATGCTTACAAGAGCAATTACGTTACCCTAATCATACTCATATTTCTATATAAATACAACATAATTTTTATATTAATTTCATCCAATAACCATCCGTCATCTCTCCGTTTTCAATTTTGTATTTTTGTTGGAATTCGTCCACTTGAAATGAATACTTCCACTTTGAATGTCTGAGTGAGACAGTCTCTTTATTGTTGAGGACACATATAAGGCAGGAG
>ERZ825670.4079-NODE-4079-length-11623-cov-3.658022_pt1 | contig 11623 bp, 9 predicted proteins | sample MGYA00519929_ERZ825670 | MGnify/ENA primary metagenome ERZ825670 (study PRJEB31778, sample SAMEA3449207) | human gut metagenome | biome: human gut; feature: human-associated habitat; material: faeces | place: United Kingdom | collected 2010/2012 ...
AATGCTACTACTATTATTTTTATTATTTCTTTTTTCAATTTAACTCTCCAATTATATTTAAGTGAGGAAAAACCTTTTTCCTCACTTTGTATAAAGGTTTATATATTCATTTTCATATTCTATAATTTTTTTATAAGCTAACTATTTTTTATATTTGTTCTCCACTTACGTTAATTACAAATTTATAATCTTGAATTGTTTGTGCATCTTTTGTGTCTAATATATCATTGTTAGTGATTTCTTCGATTGTTGAACCACTTTCATAATCCCATTTCCATTCTATTTTTAAATTTACTACTTTTTCAGTATTATTAGCATAAATAATTCCTGACAATTTTTCTTCTAATTCTTTAATAGCTAATGAAACAGAAGGTTGGCTAATGTGTAATTCTTTGGATGCTTTAGTAATACTTTGATTTTGATAAACACTCATAAAGATTTCTAGATGTCTAAATGTCATAATGCCTCCTTATATAGGTAAATACCTATGTATAATATAATTATATAATATTTTACAGATGAATCAATGTGTATTAAGATGAAATAGGTGATAGAAATGAAGAAAAAAAGAAAATTATTAATGGAATTGTTTACCTCTACACTTTATTTATCAGCATTTACTTTTGGTGGAGGTTATGTGATTGTTTCTTTATTAAAAGAAAGATTTGTGGATCAACTTCATTATATTGATGAAAAAGAAATGTTGGATTTAGTAGCGATTGCACAAAGTGCTCCAGGAGCAATAGCTGTTAATGGAGCGATTGTTTTAGGATATAAAATGGCAGGGATTTTAGGGATTATTGTTTGTGTGATAGGGACAATTATTCCTCCTATTGTGATTATTAGTGTGATAGCTTATTTTTATAAAATATTTATTACGAATAAAATCATAAGTGCGATGTTACTTGGAATGCGTGCAGGAATTGGAGCAATTATTGTAAGTGTTGTTTATGATATGGCTTTAAGTGTCATGGATGAACATCAAGGTAGAAATATCTTAATTATGATTGTCTCATTTGTTTTGAATTATTTCTTTAATATTAATATTATGTACATTATTTTAGGATGTATTTTACTTGCTATTATTGATTTAGTGATGAGGAGGAAAAAAGCATGATCTATTTACAATTATTTTGGGCCTTTTTTCAAATAGGTTTATTAAGCTTTGGTGGAGGATATGCAGCTTTACCACTTATTAGTCAACAAGTAATCTCCACCTATCATTGGATCAGTCAAAATACATTTACAGATCTTATTACAATTTCTCAAATGACACCTGGTCCAATTGCAGTTAATTCTTCTACTTTCGTAGGACAATATGTTGCTCATTTACCAGGGGCATTGATTGCAACACTTGGATGTATTTTACCTTCATGTGTGATTGTTTCATTACTGGCTTATTTATATGTAAAATATAAAAATATGGAAGTAATGAAAACAATTTTAGCTTATTTAAGACCAGCAGTTGTTTCAATGATTGCAATTAGTGGTATAAGTATTTTAATTTCTTCATTTTTTAAAGAATCTATTATTGGTATTTCTTATATAAGATACCATGCAATTATTGTTTTTATCATCTGTTTGCTTTTACTTAGAAAATATAAGTTAAATCCAATTCTAGTTATGGTTCTTGCAGGAATCAGTGAAGTAGTTATTCAAATAATTTAGGAGGAAAGAGAATGTATATTTATTATCCAAGTTGTAACTTTGCTACAATGCATCTTCAAACAGCAAAAAAAGTAAGAGATTATTTTGAAAAACAAATGCCGATTGCAAGATGTTGTAAAATTGATAAAAGAGAATTTGAAAAAGGCGATATTGGTTTATATGTATGTCAAGCTTGTAGAAAGCAAATAGAGAATCAAGTAAAGACTATGTCTGTTTGGGAATATTTTGATCAATTAGATAATTTTGATTTTCCTGATTATCATGGACAAAAAATGTATTTACAGGATTGTTTTCGTGATAGAAATCATCCTGAAGTACATCAAGCTGTTAGAAGTCTTTTAAAGAAAATGAATATCGAAGTTATTGAAATGAAAAATAATAAAGACAATTCTATTTTTTGTGGAACACTCCATTATGAATCAAAAGAGTTAGATGATACACATTTATCACATTATCCTAAAGATGTACAAGAAAAATACATGCAAGAATATGTTCAACAATTTTATAATAAGAAAATTATTTGTGTTTGTAATCGCTGTTTAAAAGGAATTCTTTTAGGAAAAGGAAATGGTGTTCATTTATTGGAATTGTTATTTAATAAATAGATTAAATTAAAAACAGGCTTATTAGGGAATTCCCAAGCCTGTTTTTAGATTGAATTTTGATGAACATAATTTGTAATTTCACCAAGATTGATTTCTTTGAGTTTTTGTTTATATTGATTTTCAGCAGCATCTAAATGATTGATAATGATATCTTCTGTATGTTGAATATTTAATGCTGGATCAAAGACTTTATCAACTAAATGTGTAGTTTCAATAAATTTTTCTTTTCCTTCAATTGCTTCAAAAATATCTAAAAAAGAAATATCATTCATTTTTTTGTTTAAAATAAAACCACCTAGCTTACTTGCCTTAGAGGTAATAAGACCAGCTACTACAAGTTGTCTAGTTACTTTTTTTAAATATGAATCAGAAACATCTAACATTTTACTTAATTCATGACTTTTAAGTGGTCCTTCACTTGTACCAATAAGCAATAAAATACAAATTGCTTGTTCAAAACTTTTTCTAATTCTCATTGTAATCCCTTCCCTTTTTTTATTATAACTAATTTTTTATATTTTGTATGTAAGAATATTGACATTTATATTGAAAAAATTATAATACTCTATAGACATTATATATCTATAGATGTAAAATGTCTATAGAAGATAGAAAGAAGGATATTTATGATTAAGCAAGAGTGGAAAAACATTTTAAAAAATCATTGGATTCAAATCGTTTTAGTTGCTCTTATTCTTATTCCTAGTATTTACACAGTTGTCTTCCTTGGATCTATGTGGGATCCATATGGAAACAGTGGAGATCTTCCTGTCGCTGTCGTGAATAAAGATAAGGCAGTTGAATACAACGATAAGAAATTAGACGTTGGTGATCAATTAGTCAAAAAATTAAAAGACAACGATTCATTAGATTTCCATTTTGTAAATTCAAAAGAAGCAAATAAGGGACTAAAAAATGGTGACTATTATATGGTCATTACGATTCCAAGCAATTTCTCCAAAAATGCAACAACTTTGTTGGATAAAAATCCTAAAAAGATGGTTTTAAATTATACAACAAACCCAGGTACAAACTATGTTGCATCAAAAATGGATGATTCAGCAATCGCAAAAATTAAAGCTGAAGTTTCATCTTCAGTAACAAAAACATATGCTGAAACAATCTTTACTTCAATTGGAACAATGTCAGATGGATTTGCTGAAGCCAGCGATGGTACTCAACAATTATCTGATGGTATGACTCAATTAGAAGATGGTAACAAAACTATTAGTGATAACTTAAAAGTATTAGCAAGTAGTTCTTTAACATTTAAAGATGGTACAAATACTTTAACTAAAGGTTTAAAAGATTACACAAATGGTGTTGTTACAGTAAATAATGGTATTTACCAATTAAAAACAGGTGTTGGTACTTTAGGTAGTGCTACTCCTACATTAGCTAGTGGTGTAAGTGATTTAAATACTGGCGCTCAAGCATTAAATAAAGGTGTTAGTGATTATACAGCAGGTGTAAGTCAAGCATTAGCTGGTGCAAATCAATTGGTTGAAAATAACACAGAATTAAATGCAGGTGTTAAAGCATTAGGTGAAGGTGCTGAAAAATTAGTTGCAGGAAATCAACAAGTAGTTGATGGTGTAAAAAAATTACAAGAAAATCTTGAAACTTCCAAAAAAACTATGGCAGCAAGTCAAGATTCATTGACTCAATTATCTGATGGAAAAACATCATTAGATAATTATGCTACATTAATTAAAACATTAAATGCAAGTGGTGATGCTCAAAAACAAGGAATTGCTAGTAAATTATTAACTAGTGGAATGTCAAGAGCAGAAATCGTTGCTTATGGTTTAACAAATTATTTCCCTGTAGATAAATATAAAGACGGTGTAGCTTCATATATGGATTCGGTTGCTACTTATACAACAGGTGCATCTACAGCAATTAATACATTATCTAGTTCAACTAAATCAAGTTTAAATGATTTAGATGCAGCTCTTAATGGTGGAACTTTAACAGATGGTACAAAAGTTCCTACAGGATTAGTAAGTGGAACTCAAACAGTCCAAGCTGGATTAAATGAAGTGAATGCAAAAGTTAATGGTGGTAAATATGTAACTGTTGACAATGATGGAAATATTAAACAAGTAACTGTTGATTCTAAAGATGCTTTAGTTGCAGGTGTTCAAGCTTATACAGCTGGTGTGGATAGTTTACAAAAAGGTTTAACACAAATCGCTGATAACAATACAGCTTTAACAAGTGGTGCTACTGCTTTAGCTGATGGTACTTCAAAATTAAACAGTAATGTTCCTGAATTAACTAAAGGAATTACAGCTTTAACAAGTGGTGTTGATCAATTGGCTACAGGTACTTCAACATTAGTAAGTAATAATGCTACATTAATGAATGGTGCTAATCAATTATCTGATGGTGCTGGTCAAATTAGTGATGGTGCTAGTAAGTTGGCTGCTGGTTCTGATACTTTAGGTGATGGAATTAAAAGTGCAGCTGATGGTGTAACTACTTTAAATGATGCATTAAAATCTGGTGCAGAAGAAAGTAAGATTGATTCAACAGATAAAACTACTGATATGGTAGCTACTCCTGTTGAAACAAGTCATAAAGAAATTTCTAAAGTTGAAAATAACGGTCATGCAATGGCTCCTTATATGATGTCAGTTGGTTTATATGTAACATGCTTAGCATTTGCTTTAATGTATCCAATTAGACATGGTATTAAAAAAGCTGAAAATGCATGGAAATATTGGGCAAGTAAAGCAACTGTTATGTATACAGTTTCTACATTAGCAGCTATCGTAATGGTTACTGCTTTAAGATTAATTAATGGATTTGAACCTGTTAATTTAGGTTTAACATACTTACTTGCAATTCTCGTATCGGCGGCATTTATGTCACTTGTCATGTTATTAAGTTTAACAACTGGATTTATTGGTGACTTCTTGTTGCTTGTATTCATGATTGTTAACTTAGGTGGTTCTGCTGGTACTTATCCATTAGATACAGGTCCAGCTATCTACAAAGCTATTCATAAATTTGTACCATATACTTATAGTGTAGATGGATTTAGAAAAACAATTAGTATGACAGCTCCTTCAATTTCAGTTGAAATTGCAGTGTTTGCAGGAATCTTAATTGTATGTTCATTATTAACAGTTGTTTACTTCAAATATAAAAACAAAGAAGATAAACATGCAATTCCTCAAATGTTTGAAGAAGTAAATTCAACAAAAGCTGAATAGTATAAAGGAATCCTAGAAATAGGGTTCTTTTTTATATGTAGTTCAAACTAAAAGCGAAAATATCTTTTGTGAACATTTTAACAAAATGGTAAAATAAAGGTAGGAGGATGAATCTATGGAAATTAAAAATGTTGTTGTTATTGGTGGAGGCGTTTTAGGAAGTCAAATTGCTTATCAAGCAGCTTATTGTGGATTTAATGTAACGATTTGGCTTAGAAGTGAAGGAAGTATAGGAAGATGTCAGCCTAAATTAGATCATTTAAAAGAGGTTTATCATGATACGATTACTTTAATGGATAGCGATAAAGGAAAGACACCTCAAAATTGGGCCATGGGTATTAGTGATTATGAAGATTTTGATAAAGAAAAATGTTTAGAAAAAGCTGATCGTGCTTATGAAAATATTAAATTAGAATTAGATTTACAAAAAGCAGTCAGTGATGCCGATTTAATTATTGAATCAATGGCGGAAAATGTTGAACAAAAAATAGATATTTATAAAAAGATGGCAGACTTATTACCAGAAAAAACAGTGATTGTTACAAACTCATCGACATTATTACCATCGAAGTTCGCTAAATATACAAAACGTCCAAATAAGTATTTATCTTTACATTTTGCAAATAGTATTTGGAAAAATAATATGACAGAAATTATGGCACAGTCGAAAACCGAAAAGCGGTATTTTGATGAAATCATGGAGTTTGCAAAACAAATTCATATGATTCCACCTGTTCGTAAAGAAAAATCAGGATATTTATTAAATTCAATGCTTGTTCCTTTATTATTTTCAGGTATGGATCTTTATGTTAATGGGGTTAGCGATCCTGAAAGTATAGATAAAGCTTGGACTTTAGGTACAGGTGCTCCTAAAGGACCTTTCCAAATTTTAGATACGGTAGGACTTACGACAGCTTATAATATTGTTTCAATGTATTTAAAAGTTCCTTCATTTTTAGCTCCTTATAATTTTAAAGGAATGGCTAAGATGTTAAAGAAATATATTGATGAAGGAAAACTTGGAATGTCTTCTGGAGAAGGCTTTTATAAATATTAGAAGAATCAATGATTCTTCTTTTTTTACTTTTTTCAAAATATGAAACGAGTAAATCTTGCATTTTGTAAGTGTTATAATACCTCCTAGATAAACGGAGGTAGAGAAAATGAGTTTTCCAAAAGATTTTTTATGGGGTGGCGCTATTGCTGCTAATCAATATGAAGGTGCTTGGTTGGAAGATGGGAAACAACCAAACGTTACAGATGTACTTGTAGGTATTATGTCTAAAGATCCTGGTATTCAATGGAATGAAGATAAGAAAAAATATGAAATGAAATTAAATCCTGATAAAGTTTATTTATCACATGATGCCGTAGATGGGTATCATCGTTACCGTGAAGATTTAAAATTAATGAAAGGTATGGGATTCAATAGTTTTAGAACTTCTATTGCTTGGGGAAGAATTTTCCCTAATGGGGATGAACTTGAACCAAATGAAGCAGGTCTTGCTTATTATGATGATATGTTTGCATGCATGAATGAATTAGGAATGGAACCTGTCATTACTTTATCACATTATGAAACACCATTACATTTAATTACTGAATATGGTGGATGGTCTAATCCTCAATTAATTGATTTTTGGTTACGTTATGTAAAAACTGTTTTTACACGTTATAAAGGAAAAGTTAAATTCTGGCTTACATTTAATGAAGTCAATGCGTTATTTAGAATGCCGCTTGTTGCTGGTGGGGTTCTTACAATCAAAGATCCTAAAGATCCTAGTGATCCAATTGGTTCAACAACAAAACAAGATCAATGGGATGCTTATCATAATATCTTAGTCGCAAATGCGAAAACAGTTCAATTAGGACATGAAATTAGTGAAGATTACCAAATTGGCTGTATGATGACAGCTTCATCAGTAGCTACTTATCCATATAACTGTGATCCTTTAAATGTTGTTGGAACTTTAGATGCTCAACGTATGAATATTTTCTTTATGGCAGATCCATTCTGCTTAGGTATTGTACCAACTTATTTAAAGAAAGTATGGAAAGAAGATCAAGTAAATGTAGAATTTAGTGATGAAGAATTAAAATTGATTAAAGAAAATACAGTTGATTTCTTATCATTTAGTTATTATCGTTCAACAACATTTGATCGTGATGTGAACTTAAAAGTAGATACAGGTGGACTTACATGCCGTGATAATCCATATCTTAAAGATAAAGCACCTCAACCTTGGGGATGGGCTGTTGATCCGGTAGGATTACGTTATACTTTAAATGTTTTATATGATCGTTATCATTTACCATTATTAATTGTAGAAAATGGTGTTGGTTTAGATGAAAATATTGATGAAAAAGGTGAAATTCATGATGATTTCAGAGTTCATTATATTGAAGAACATTTAAAGAATGTTAATGATGCTATTGAAGATGGTGTTGATTGTCGAGGGTATTTATATTGGGGTCCAATCGATGTTGTATCAGCTGGTACTGGTGAAATGAAAAAACGTTATGGTTTTGTTTATGTAGATCGTTTTAATGATGGACATGGTACGCTAGAAAGAAAATTAAAAGATTCTTATTATCGTTATAAAGAAATAATTGAATCTAATGGAGAAGTTTTATTAGAGGATGAATAAGGTGTGATTTTAAAAATCACATCTTTTTTTGACATTTTTTTTAGTGTAATCATATCTGATGATAAAGGGGGGGTAAGCAAGATGGATATCTATGTAGAATTAACTTATTGTATGAATGGTATCAATGATTTCATTATTGCTTAATATTCATTGGTCTTTTATGAAAATCCTTTTCTTGAATTTTTTATAAGTAATATATCAGTTATTCTCATTTATATAGACTATTTGCCATATATAAGTTTTTTATACTGGTTTGTCCTTTTTTTATTTTTTTTCTTAATTAACCATCTGACACATGTGCATAGTATGGTTTTGATAAATTGAGTACAGTAATAATTGCTTTTTTAGGACATGGATGTGATTTCAAAACATATTTCTTTATTTTTGTTCATGAAGTTCTTTCCAGTATATCTATGGTTGAAACGCCATTCTTGTTCATTCAAAAATAAAGGTAAGTCACGTTTAGTTACTCCATGACATATACCAGTAATATTATTTTTTATATCACCAATTAATACATTAAGCCAATACAATCTATGATTTTCTTCATCATAGAGTATTTTTTCTGATTTTAATGTTATTTTATCAGTTAATCCTAAAAAAGTTGTTTTTCCATCAGTGTTTAGTATTCTTTCTTTTGAAAGTATTGCTTTTTTTGAGATGAATCTAACAATATTATTTGTATTATCTACAGCTACTGGCATTAATTTTAAAAATTTTGGATATTTATTTCTTTATCTGTTGATAACATTACTAAAAAGGGTTGCTGTTTAGTAGCAACTCCTTGTTTATGTTCTTCTTTACTTTTTGAGCCTATATAAGCAACGTCTGCTTCATAAAAAAAGCTATCCAGAATTTTTTCACTGTTACTTTGGGACATAAGAATCCTACATTTTCTACAAAGTAATAGCGCTGTTTTATAATTTATTTCTAATTCATTAGCTAATTCAATCGCAGAAAGACCTTTATTTGCCGTAAAAAAGAGATACATTCCTAAAATTAATTTATAAAGATCTAACTTATTATCTTGAAATATAGTATTAGAAAGTAGGTAATGTTGATGACCACATTCTTTACATTGAAAGACGTCACCTCTTTTAATAGAATAGTAATGTGTACATCCACATTTTTCACAGTAAAAGCCAACAGGCCATTTCATTTTGAAAAAGAATTTTACACATTCATTATGATTATTTGCATATTTTCTAGTTAAAGTAATTAAAGAATCCTTTTTTGGTTTTTGATTTTTAGCCATAGTAACCTCTTTAAGACAAGTATATAATATTTTAAAGAAGTGATAGATGATACTCCTCGGTTTAAAGTGATAATAACGGTGTTAAATCAAAAGATGTGTCAGATAGTTAATTAAGTTTTTTAACAATATAATCGCTTTTATTTTTGCTTTTGATAAGAATAAATTGATTTTTATCTAAGAAAAAATATAATAAACATCATAGACAAATCATGAACAGGTTTTTCTTCCTTAAATAATTTTTTGACAATAACATTCTGAAATTTGTACAAGACTTGTAGAATTTATCTGAAGGCCATTTGGTCTTTTTTTTATCTTTTTTATAGGTTTGTGTTATAATTGATGAAAAGAGGTGAAAAAATGGAACACTCAATTAAAGCAGGACTTATGATTACAAGTGCCTCTGATTATAATATGGAAATATGTCGAGGAGCAAATGAAGCGTGTAAAGAACTGGGAATAGAACTTGTTATCTTTTTTGGTGGTTCAGTTGATCCAAATGTAAAGTTTGTACAATCTTCTGATTATCAAAAAGCAAATGTCTATGCTTTTGCAAATTATTTGGATTTAGATTTTTTAGTTATTCCCGCTTCAAGTATTTGTCGTACGGATCAAAAAACAAGAGAGGCTTTTCCAAAATATTTTCATATACCAGTTGTTACTTTAAATTCACAAATAAAAGATTATCCTTTTGTTGTCTATAATAACAAAAAAAGTGTTTATAATGCTGTAAGTTATATGATTGAAAAAAATCATTGTCAACATATTGGAATTATTACTGGTTATGATAGTGGGGTTACTGCCAAACAAAGACTTGCAGGTTATCAAGAAGCTTTATCAAGTCATGATATGCCTTTTGAAGAAAAATATATTTTATCAACACCGGGTTATAATATTGATTCAGGGAATTTAATGAATAAATGGCTTCAAGAAAATCCTGAATTAGATGGAATTATGTGCGTGACGGATGATATTGCTTATTATTTATATCGTGAATTAGAAAAAATAGGAAAACGTGTAGGTAAAGATATTATGGTGTCTGGTTTTGATGATAAACCAGAATCAACACATATGGTTCCACCACTTGCTTCTTGTCATGCGGATGCTTCTTTTATTGCTTATTTAGGAATAAAACAAGGCTATGATCTTTATAAAAATGGTTCTACACAAAATCAATACATTGATGCCCATTTTATTCCTCGTCTTTCTGTTGATTGTGAAAACTATGAAGAAACTGAAATTGGTGAATTTATTCGTTTTTGTAGAGCTGAAAAAGAAAGTAATGAATATATAGCTCAAGGAATGACACAATATGTTTTTGATAATAAATTGGTTTATAGTTCCAATTATCAAAAAACTGTATGGAGTTTCTTTACTTATTTATTGGATCTTTCGGTAAAAGATTGTACGAAACATCGCGTTTATCAACAAATAGGAGATTATATTAATTTGATTTTTAATGAAGATGATATTCGTTATTTGGATTTAGAAAGACTCTTTTTATGTCTATCATTTTTAATAAATACTGAAAACTACCTCAACATGGAAGATAAAATAAAACTCCAATCTTTTAAACAATATATTTATTTACAAATGATTAGTAGTTATAATTATCTTCTTTTGTTAAAAGAAAAGCGCTATACAAGGAGAATGAGAAGTATTGGACAAGTGAATAAAGGGATGTTGTTTGAATCATTGAATGATGATATTTATGCTATTGCGGATAATATACCTTCTCTAGGTATTCATAATGCACAGCTTTATCTTTTTGAAACACCTGTTATGACTTATGAATTTAGACCATTTATCATGCCAAAAACAATGGAATTAATTATAAATGTAGAAAATGGTCAAAGACAGCCTATTAAAAATACACATGTGTTACTAAAAGATGTTTTAAATCTTGCAAAGCAACCTTATAAAATACTTACAAGCATTTACTCTAATGAAAATTTTTATGGCTTTTTGGTGACGGATTGTACATATTTTGATTTAGAAACACTTGAATATCTTTCTAATCAAATTGGGATATCTTTAAATGTCAATTCTATTGTTAGAGAACTAAATAGTATTTCTAATACAGACGAATTAACTCATATTTATAATCGACGAGGACTTATTCAAAATATTAAAGTTCTTTATAAAAAATATAAAGAACTTTCCAAAAATCTTTATTTCTTTATAGGAGATTTAGATAATTTAAAATATATTAATGATACATTTGGACAT
>ERZ825670.4080-NODE-4080-length-11622-cov-4.987897_pt1 | contig 11622 bp, 6 predicted proteins | sample MGYA00519929_ERZ825670 | MGnify/ENA primary metagenome ERZ825670 (study PRJEB31778, sample SAMEA3449207) | human gut metagenome | biome: human gut; feature: human-associated habitat; material: faeces | place: United Kingdom | collected 2010/2012 ...
TGAAGTTGAACATATAGAAGTAGGTGTAGTTGGTGTTGGGACGGTCCATGGACACCATGTCCTTGGTGGTGTCGTCGGACAGCCAGCTGTCGAGGATGTCGGAGCCGATGGTGGCCTCGTCAATCTCGCCGCGCTTGATCATTTCGGGGCCGTTGACGCTGGCCTCGGCGTTGTAGATGCGGCTGATGGTGTCGATGAAAACGTTGTCAGCGTCGTAGTTCTCGGGGTTCTTCTTCATGACCCAGGTCTCCAGAGACTCGTAGGCGGCCAGATAGAAGGCACCGCAGCTGTAGGTGGTCTCTGCGCTGGTGGCGAACTGGTCGCCGGTCTCTTCCAGCAGCGGGCCGTAAGCGGGCTCGTAGGGCAGATAGCACAGCAGGCTCAGGAAGCCCGGGAAGTCGTAGGTCAGGGTGTAGGTCAGGGTGTGGTCATCCACAGCGGTGACACCCACGGCGTCGAAGTCCACCGGTGCGTAGGTGGCGGGGTCAGAGTCGGGGGCAGTCACGGTGACGACGCCGCTGCCGTCCACGGTGTAGGTGGTGCCGTCATCGTCCACGACGCCGGTGTTGGCGTTGTTCAGATAGACGTGGTAGTTGTAGTAGTCGTCAGCGCCTGCGATGTAAGCGGTGACGAGGCCCACGTTGGAGGCGGCGTAGTCCGGGGTCAGGACGTACTTCAGAGCGTCCACGAAGTCCTGTGCAGTGACGGGGGCCACGACCTCGCCGTTGCAGTCCACCCAGTTCTCCTCACGCAGATGGAACGTCCAGGTCAGGGTGTCGACATCCCAGTCCCAGCTGGTGGCCAGGCCTTCGCGCATGACGCCCTTGTTGTCGTACTCGACCAGCGTATCCACGCAGTTTGCGCCCACGACCATCTCAAGGTCAGTGCCGGTGGTCAGGTAGTTCAGGGTAGCGGGCTGGCTGTCGTACAGGATGGTGTAGCTGGAGCCGGAACCGGAAGAGGCTGCGCCGGAAGCGCTGCCGGAGGAAGAGCCGCCGCAGCCAGTCAGCAGGCCGGCTGCGCAGGCACCGGCGGCTGCCAGGCCGCTGGCCTTCAGGAACTGACGGCGGGAGATGGAAGTGTTCATCATAAATTCCCTCTTTTCTTGTTTTTGCTGTACAAAGGACAGCATCGCGTTGTGCGGTGTCCGCTGTTTCCCGGCAACGGACAAATGGACCGTTTTTTATGAAAAAAGAGCAACGGAAATCCATCCGTTACTCCTTTGTAACAGTCCCGGCCACCAAACAGTGTGGTCATGACTGAGTATAGCATTGATTTGCGGCCGCGTCAATCCTTTTCGGGTGCAGATGCTGTTTCTGCAACAGAAACAGCTGTTGCCGCCGCAGCGGCAGGCGCGGCAGAGACGGGAACCGCTGCCGTTTCGGCTGCGGCGGCACCGGAAGCATTTGCGGCATTTTCAGCGGCCAGCTCTGCGGCAGCGGCCTTTGCAGCTTCCTCCGCTGCCTTGCGGGCCTCGCGCTCGGCAATCCGCTCCTTGGCGCGGGCTGCGGCCTCCTCCTGACGCTGCTTGGTGCGGCGCTTGATGCGGCAGACCGAGCAGATGCCCTCGGAGCTGTTCGGCGCGATGGGCTTGCCGCAGTCGGCGCAGAGGGTCTTGCTGCATTTGTAGACGCTCACCGGGCCGAGGGTGGTGAGCTGGCGCAGCTTCATGCCGTCGATGCCGCTGTTGGAGCAGGCCGCGACGCAGACGCCGCACTCACTGCACTTCCAGGGCGTGATGACCACGCGGGTCTGGCCGTCGGGCATATCCTCGAGCTTGAGTGCGCCGGAGCGGCAGGCTTTCTCGCACTTGCCGCAGCCGAAGCACTTCTGGGTGAAGTTCGGCAGATACCAGCCGTAGCGCAGCGGCGTCTCGGAAGCAGCCTTGAGCTGCTTTGTCCGCTGGTGGAGCATGAGGCGGAAGTCGGCGGCGCTGTCCTCCTCGCTGCGCAGGCCGGGCAGCATCTGCAGCAGCTTCTTGGTGCCGGCGCGGGAGCCCTCGGTCATGTGGGAGAACATCTCCCGGCGGCTCAGCTCCTGTACATGGTAGGGCGCTTCGTCCTGCTCATAGGCCAGCGTGACCCGGCTCTCGAAGAGCTGGGGGCCGAGGAACTCCACCAGACGGGTCAGCTCTTTGCGGAGCTGGGCGGCGCAGACGTCGTTTTCGCACTCACCGCAGGGAGTCAGGTCGAGGACCAGCTTCTTGTTCAGAGCCAGATAGGCCAGCGTTTCCCACGAGAAGGAGGCGATGCAGGTGCGGACGGTGGTGTTCTTGCGGGTGCTCTTCTCGCAGCCCAGCCAGAGGGTGTCGTTATCGGTATCAGCCAGCGAGGTGTCCCGCTGTACCTGCTCCGGCGAAGGGACGATGCAGCCCGAGCGGCAGACCGAGACGCAGAGGCCGCAGTCGGTGCAGGGGTCCCAGTCCTTGACGAGGTTGGGGCGGGTGAAGATGGCATCGCCGTAGGGGCAGATGTCCTTGCAGGCCGTGCAGGGGGTGCGGTGGGGGTGGAGATTCCAGCACTGACGGCGGATGACCTCGGGGTGGGAGGTCTTCATCAGGGCGTCCATTGCATAACGGGTAAACAGACCCATAGCGGTATCACTCCTTTTCGGGGGCATCGGTCACGGTGGTGACCTGTGCGTTGTCCAGCAGGAAGCGCTGCACTTTCTTTGCGGCCAGCGCGGCGGCGATGGTATCCTCGGGCAGGGCTTTCCGGATCTCAGCCTCGGGGGTGTCCTGCAGCTGGGACAGGCGGCGGTACTCGGCGTTGACTTCCTCGGGGTGGACGACGATGTTCTCTGCCTCGGCGATGGCCTTGGCGGCCAGCACGAAGCGGATGCGGCTCTCGGCCTGTGCGCGGTAGTCCTTCTCGAGGGCTTCCGGGGTGGTGCGGCTGTTCTTGCAGTGCTGCTCGAGGGTGATGCCGCTGCGGGAGAGGCGCTCTTTCAGCAGCTTCATCTCATTCTGGGCGGTGCGGTCGAGAATTTCGGCGGGCAGGTCCACGGTCATGTTGGCACCGGCCATGTCCAGCAGCTGCTTTCCGGCGGCGCGGTCAGCCCCTTCCTCGTGGATCTTCTGCTTTTTGGCGCGAAGGTCCGCCTTCAGCGCATCGAGGGAGTCGAAGCCCAGACTCTTGGCGAAAGCCTCATCCGGTGCGGGCGTGACTTTCTCGGCCAGAGAGCGGAGCTCGATCTCGAACTGTGCGGTCTTGCCGGACAGCTCCGGCAGGCGGAAGTCCTGCGGGTAAGTAAAGTCGAAGCGGAACACCTCGCCGGCACGGTGGCCGTAGATGGCCTGCTCGGCGGCGGGCATCAGCTTGCCGTCGCCCAGCACGACCATGACCTTCTCCATCCGGCTGTCGGGGATCTCCTTGCCATCCATGTAGCCGGCAAAGTCCAGCAGGGCGCGGAAGCCGCGCTTGGCAGGTTCGGTGGTGGGGTGGTAGACGGCGTGCATCCGGGCCTGGTGGACAAGCTCGATGTCCACGGTCTTGTCGGTGACGGGGCGGACGTGACGGGTGACAGCCAGGCCCTTGTACTGGCCCAGCTTCACTTCAGGCGTGTTCTTCTTATCCATAGTGGCGTACTCCTTATGACGTAAGCAGGCCGGCGGGCGGCGCTGCAGGTTTTATAGCAATAAATCAAATTATACACGTTTTCGGCAGAAAGGGCAAGCTCACAGCCCGTGAGCGGTGAGCCAGGCTTCGGCCACCTGGGAGAACATTTCAGGGTACTGGGCGTCTTCCTCAGCGAAAGCGCTCAGATAATACTCCACTTCCTCCCGGGTGGGGGCAGCGGTGCGCTTCCAGATGGTAAAGGTGGTGCCATTGCCCATATCAAAACTCTGCTCAAAGGCGAAGTACTGGTCTCTCACGGCGAGGAACTGGTCGTTCAGCTTGATGGACATCTCGCCGCTGCCGACGTAAGTCTGGGGGAAGGGCTCGCAGGTGATAACGTATTTGGCCTCGAAGAACTGCATGGGAAAATTGTGGGTGCCGGGGACCGAGAAGCCGAAGGCCAGCTTGTCGTTGATGGGGGCGTCCGGCAGGCGGCAGTTCTTGAAGTGGTCGGGATTGTAGAGCATATCGTGGGGGATCATGTAGCACAGCTCCCCCTCATCGCAGTGGGTGTCGATCCAGTCGGCGATGGCCTGTATCTGGCCGATGTCCTTCCTATCGTAGATGAGCTTGTCCAGCGAGATGAAATACTCGGTGGCCGGAATTTGAATCGGGAAATGCTCGATGACGAAACCCGGTATGGCCAGCGTAGTCAGCGGCGAACACCGCACTGACATGGACAGCATCAGCACGAAGGCCCAGCAGCCCAGCTTGAGGTTCCGGCGGCGCGTGATGCCCTCGGCCAACGCGGCGGTACCCAGCAGAAAGAGAATGAAGTATCCCGGCAGGAAGAGCAGAAACTGATGCGAGCCGGTGTTCTGCACTCGGGTGAAGAGCAGGATGCTCACCACCAGCTCACACCCGGCGAGACAGGGCAGGGAGGGCGCTCTGTGCTTCGCCGCAAAGGCGAGACCCAGCACCATGAGGAGAATGTTGAACAGGCCCATCCGGCCGATGTGATAGAACGCCTCGAGGGCTAGACCGCCGCCGTTATAATAGGAGTAGCGGCCTGCGTAGTTGTAGGCGAGGATGTGGGACACCATCGGCCAGAGCAGGATGACCATCGCCACGACGGACGCAAGGCCGAAGAGGACGAGGTTTTTGATTCGAACAAGGGCGGCGCTTTTTTCGCCGCCCTTCGCCAACCGCACACAGCCCGCGATGAGCAGCAGCGCGTAAGCGAAGTAGTAGCCCACCACAAAGTAGAGGAACCACCGGCGGGCGAGGATGATGGCGGCAGTGGCCAGGAAGATGAGGCCGAACCGCACCGGCTCCAGCTTGTCGAATCGGAGATCCAGCGTCAGTAGAAGAATCGCAAACGCGAAGATGAGTCCGAACCAGTCCGGCTGGGCCAGCACCGCGCTCATCCGCAGGAAGGGATAAGCCGCCGTGAGCGTCATCCCGAAGAGGAAATAGTACGTCCGGTTCTTCACATTCAGGATCTGCCCGACCTTGACGACGAGGCCCGCCAGCAGCACCAGCAGGGTCGGCAGGATGCAGAACACCTGACTGAAGGAATAGGCGTCGCCGGTGTGGCTCGTGAGGCAGAATGGGAACTCGGTGAAGAGGGTGATGAAATTGGTGTAGTCGTCGGCCATGGAGCCGAAGATGTATGCGAGGCCCGCGCCTGCACTCTGGGCAAAGGCGGCTTCGGCGTCGTACTGCTTGAGCAGGTAGTTGGCGTAATCCCAGACGTATACAAAGCTCCGGCTCGATAATGTCCAGTAAAAATAGACGACAGCCACAGCCCAGATGCCGAAGACGACGGCTTTGTGGAAGAAGTCCAGCTCTGCGCCTGCCACACGGAGAGCGCAGAGGGCCAGAACAAAGAGCCCCACGCTGGCCCAGAGACTGAGCAGCGGGAAAAAGAAGGCGCTGGCCGGTGCAAGCAGCCCCAGAAAAGCCAACAGCACCGCACAGCCGCCCAGACCGACCCCCGCCCATTGCAGAGGCGAGAGCCGACGAACAGCAGCAGATGGCATAGAAGGATGATTCCTTTCCTTTAACTTCCGGAAAATGCAAAACACAACTTTCCATCTAACAGTATAACGGCTCCGTCAAGGCTTGTCCAGCCGCAGACCGCGCCAGAACGCAGAATATCCCGCTGCGTTTTCAGCAGACGGGATATTCCGAAACAAATATTACTTTTTGGAGTTGTATGCAGCGGCATCCGCCTTGGCGTTCTGGGTGCGGGCTGCCTTGCGGCGTGCGGCAGCGGCCCGGCGGGCGCTGGCCTGTGCAGCCTCGGGGCGGGGCGTTTCTGGGGTGAGCCGGAACATCCGGCTGCCCATGGCGGGCAGGTCCACGGTGAGGGTGTAGTCCCGGCCATAGACGCCGCCGTCCGAGGTATGGAGGGGTTTGGGCTTCGACTTGTCCGCGCCGCCCCAGCAGGGGGCCTCAGTGTTCAGCAGCTCTTCGGCCCCAGCGGGGAAGCTCAGGTAGAGCGGGAACTTTTTGTGGGCAGTGTTCTGGGTGTTCATGACGCAGAGGATGGTTTGTCCCGCACCCTTGCGCAGCCAGGCGTACACGCCCTCGTCCCGGCTCTCGCTGGCCACCCACTCGAAGCAGCGGGGGTCATACTCGCCCGCGTAGAGGGCGGGCTGGGTGGCGTAAAGGCGGCTCAGAGCGCCGAAATATTTCTGGAATGCATCGTGGAAGGGGTACTTGAGCAGATCCCAGTCCAGCTCCCGCTTTTCGTCCCACTCCCGGAAATGGGCGATCTCGTTGCCCATGAAGTTCAGCTTTTTGCCCGGGTGCGCATACATATAAAAATAGAGGGTGCGCAGCTGGGCGCATTTTTCTTCGTAGGTACCCCAGAGCTTGTCGATGATGGTCTTTTTGCCGTGGACGACCTCGTCGTGGCTCAGCGCCAGCAGGTAGAGCTCGTTGTAGAAATAGTGCATACTGAAAATGATCTTCCCGTATGCGTCGGGCCGCTGGCCGAAGTGGGTGGCGAAGTAGTCCAGCGTGTCGTGCATCCAGCCCATGTCCCACTTGTAGTCGAAGCCGATGCCGTCGTAGCGGGTGGGGGCCGTGACTTTGAGGAAGTTGGTGGAATCTTCGGCCATGTAAACGCCGGTGGGCCAGCGATCGTTCAGGCCGTGGTTGAGGTTCCGCAGGAAGGTGACGGCGCCCTCGTTGACGCCCCGGGCAGGGTCGCCCTGCCAGTAGAGGGCGCGGGAGATGGCGTCCATCCGGATGCCGTCGCAGTGATAGACCTCCATCCAGAGGGCGGCGGCGCTGTTCAGGAAGCTGCACACCTCCCGGCGGTAGTAGTTGAAGTTGCAGGTACCCCACTCGCTGTGGCCCACGTCGCTGTCGTATTCGTAGAGGTGGGTGCCGTCAAAGTTGGCCAGCGCGTCGGCGTTGGCCGCAAAGTGGACGGGGACAAAGTCCATGATGACGCCGATGCCCATCCGGTGGCAGGCGTTGACAAAGGAGGCAAACTGGGCCGGGGTGCCGTACCGGCTGGTGACGGCGAAGTAGCCGGTGGTCTGGTAGCCCCAGCTGCCGTCGAAGGGGTGTTCTGCCAGCGGCAGAAGCTCTACATGGGTGAAGTGGTGTTCCAGCAGCCAGGGGATGAGCTCCCGGGCCAGCTCTTCGTAATCGTACCAGCCGTCCGAGCCGTCGGGCTGGGTGGAGTTGGGCTTATGCTTCCAGCTGCCGGCATGGAGTTCGTAGATGTTCATGGGCAGATTACGGCATTTATCCCGCCGCTCCATCCATGCGCTGTCGTCAAAGGAAAAGTCCAGTTTGGTCAGGCGGCTGGCGTTGGCGGGGCGGACTTCGGACGCGAAAGCGTAGGGGTCGGCCCGCATGACCACGCTGCCGTCGGCTCCGTGGATGCGGTATTTGTAGAGCTCCCCCTCGTACAGCCCGGAGACAAAGCCGCTCCACACGCCGGTGTCGGCTTTCTGGAGCGGGATGCCTGCGCCCCAGCCGTCAAAGCCGCCGCAGACCTCCACAGCCGTGGCACCGGGAGCCCAGACTGCAAAGCGCCAGCCCTCTTCGCCGTGGTCACCCTGCCAGGGGTGCGCACCGAGGATGCGGTAGGCGTCGAAGCAGTCGCCGTTGAAGAAGGATTTGGGGATGGAGGGAAGATTCATACGAAAGACTCCTTTTATCGCAATTTTTACAGAACACGGACGATGGAATATGTAAAATGAGAAATATACAACACTTTTACCACACTTTTGTCGGAAAATGTGCTATACTGAATATGACACAGATGCACTTTTGTCGGAAAAGTGCTCTGCTGTAACTTTTTGAAAACAGGAGCGGTACAGACAATGGCTTGGTATGACAATGCGGTATTCTATCACATCTATCCTCTGGGATTGTGCGGCTGCGCGCATGAAAACGACGGACAGCCTGTCCCCGGGGCTTTCAAAAAGCTGGATGCGTGGGCAGAACACGCGGCAAAGCTTGGCTGTACGGCGATCTATATCGGCCCGCTGTTCGAGAGCGGTTCCCACGGCTATGACACCATCGACTACCGTCTGGTAGACCGGCGTCTCGGCACCAACGAGGAGTTCAAGGAATTTGTCGCCGCCTGCCATGAGCGCGGCCAGAAGGTCATCGTGGACGGCGTGTTCAACCATGTGGGCCGCGATTTCTTCGCGTTCCAGGAGCTGAAGGAGCACCGCGAGAACGCACGCTACCGCGACTGGTTCTGCGACGTGAATTTCTGGGGCAACAACGAGTACAACGACGGCTTCTCTTACGGCAACTGGGGCGGCTTCAACCTGCTGGTCAAGCTGAACCAGCGCAACCCCGAGGTGCAGAACTACCACTTCGACACCATCCGCTTCTGGGTGGATAAGTTCGATATTGACGGCATCCGTCTGGACGCTGCCGACGTGCTGGACTTCGATTTCATGAAGGGCCTGCGCCGCGTTGCCAACGAGGTGAAGCCCGAGTTCTGGCTGATGGGCGAGGTCATCCACGGCGACTACAGCCGCTGGGCCAACCCGGAGATGCTCCACTCCGTCACCAACTACGAACTGCATAAGGGTCTGTGGAGTGGCCACAACGACCACAACTATTTCGAGATCGCCCATACCATGCGGCGTCTGCAGGGCCTCTGCCACGATACCCGGCTCTATAACTTCTCGGATAACCACGATGTGGAGCGCCTGCCCAATAAACTGCGCAACCGCGAGCACATCCGGCCTATTGCTCTTCTAGTATATACGCTTTGGGGCATTCCGTCCATCTATTATGGCTCGGAATTTGGCATCGAGGGCAAAAAAGAGTGGGGCAGCGACTGGCCGCTCCGCCCCTGCCTCGAGCTGGCCGACTACACCGACGCCGAGAAGACGAACCCTGTCACCAGCATCTATGCCGCACTGGGCAGGCTGAAAGCGGAGTGTCCCGAGTTGAGCTGGGGCGAGTTCAAGGAGCTGACGCTGACCACCCAGAGCTACGCCTACGCCCGGGTGCTGGACGGCAAGGCTGTCGTGGCGGTGTACAATAACGGTGACAGCCCGGTTTCGATGGAGTTCCAGCTGCCGGTGGAGGCTTCGGGTGTCGAAGACCTGCTGGCCGACTGTGTGGGCAGTCAGCCCATCCTGACGCAGGTGGAGTGGGGTAAGCTGAAAGTCCAGCTGCCCTCCAACTACGCCACCCTGCTGCGGCTGGTAGGATAAAAAGGGGGAGTGTGGAAGATGAATGCTGCGCAGCGCAGAAAAGTGATCTTAGAGCGGCTGACGGAGGCCGATGCACCGCTGAGTGCCAGTGTACTGGCCGGGGAACTGGGGGTCTCGCGGCAGATCGTGGTGGGTGATGTGGCCCTGCTGCGGGCGTCGGGGACGCAGATCGACGCAACGCCCCGGGGTTATCAGCTCCACCCGGCGGCGCGGGGCTATACGGGCATCCTTGCCTGTGTCCACAGCACTGCAGACCAGATGCGGGAGGAGCTGTATACCGTGGTGGACCAGGGCGGCATCGTGGTGGATGTGGCCGTGGAGAACCCGCTTTACGGTGAGCTGCGCGGCAACCTCAACCTCGCCAGCCGGTACGACGTGGACCATTTTATCCAGCAGGCGGCGGATACGCCCGAGTGCCTGCTGAGCCGGATGACCGGCGGTGTGCATCTGCACACCTTGAGCTGCCCCACACCGGAGGCGTTCCGCCGCATCGAAGCGGCACTGGACGCCAAGGGCCTGCTCTATAAAAAAGAAGAATAAGGGTACTGCTTTCATTGTAAAAAATCCACGGGGTCTTGTCCATCGACGAAAGACGAAAACCGTTGGATAATCAACTAAAACACGGAAGAGGTGGATTTTGTGGACATCCGTATCGCCCGTACCGACCGCGCCATCGAACAGGCTTTCATGGAACTGCGGGAGAAGAATCCTCTGGAAAAAATCAAGATAAAAGACTTGTGTGCGATGGCCTGCATCAACAAATCGACGTTCTATGCCCACTATGAGGACATCTACGCGCTGGCCAATGCACTGGAAAACAAGCTCATCGAGTCTATCCTGGCCAGCGTACCCCGCACCAACGACAGCGTGGCACTGCATCAGGCAGAGACGCTGACGCGGGAGCTGTTCCATGCCTTCATGCAGAACCAGCGGGCCGTAAACATCCTCTTTTCGGGCAGTCGGCAGGGCATCTTCGCCAACAGCATCGAGAAGGGGCTGCGCCAGCGCTTTGAGGAAGCCGACCCGACCTTCGCGGCTGATTTGAACCGGGGCATCCTGCTCTCGTTCTGCGTGCAGGGCTGTTTCTACGCCTTTGCCAACAACAGCAGCCGGATGGACGAGAGCAAGCTGGTGGAGCTGCTGGGCGCCATCGCCAAGGCGGCGCAGAGCATCGAGTTTTAAGAAGCAAAAAATGGCTCCGGCAGATGCCGGAGCCATTTTTTACGATGCGAAGTTATTTAGAATAAAGTTCAACGATATTCAGCAGGATCTCGGTGGCCTTGTCCATCCGCTCGACGGTGGTGCATTCGCAGACGCCGTGGAAGTTGAAACCGCCGGTGCCGAGGTTGGGGCAGGGCAGACCCTTCCAGCTCAGGACAGCGCCGTCGGTGCCGCCGCGGACGGGGATCTCTTCCGGGGTCAGGCCGGCCTTCTCGATGGCCTTGCGGGCCGTCTCCACAAGGTGGAAGTGGGGCTTGATCTTTTCCAGCATATTGCGGTAGCTGTCCTTGATCTCGACTTCCACCGTGCCGGGGCCGTACTTGCCGTTGAGGTAGCAGGCGATGTGGAGAAGGTTGTCCTTCTTGAACTGCAGCTTGCTGGCGTCGTGGTCGCGGAGGATGTAGCCCAGCTTTGCCTCGGTGACGTCGCCGTACATCTGGCACAGATGGTAGAAGCCCTGATAGCCCTCGGTAGTCTCGGGGCGGGCCATGACGGGCAGGGCCATGTGGAATTCCATTGCCACGTTGGAGGCGTTGATCATGGCATCCTTGGCGCTGCCGGGGTGGACGGAGAAGCCGTGGATGGTGACAGTGGCAGATGCGGCGTTGAAGTTCTCGTACTCGATGCCGCCCACGTCGCCGCCATCGACGGTGTAGGCGAAGTCTGCGCCGAAGCCCGGGATGTCGAAGAGAGAAGCGCCCTCGCCGATCTCCTCATCGGGGGTAAAGGCGATGCAGAGCTTGCCGTGGGGCAGCTTCTTTTGGATAAGGGTCTCGGCAGCGGTCAGGATCTCAGCGACGCCGGATTTATCGTCAGCGCCCAGCAGGGTGGTGCCGTCGGTGGTGATGAGGGTCTCGCCCTTCAGTTCCTTCAGGAAGGGGAAGGTGGAGGTCTTCATGACCATGCCGGTGCCGGGCAGGGTGACATCGCCGCCGTCGTAGTTTTCGTGGAGGATGGGTTTGACGTTCTCGCCGGAAGCGTCGGGGGCGGTGTCCATGTGGGCGATGAGGCCCAGCGCGGGCTTCTTCTCGCAGCCCTCGGTGGCGGGAATGCTGCCGTAGACGTAGCAGTGCTCGTCCACAAAGGCGTCCTCAATGCCGATGGACTTCATCTCCTCCACCAGCAGGTGGGCGAGG
>ERZ825670.4087-NODE-4087-length-11613-cov-2.813376_pt1 | contig 11613 bp, 9 predicted proteins | sample MGYA00519929_ERZ825670 | MGnify/ENA primary metagenome ERZ825670 (study PRJEB31778, sample SAMEA3449207) | human gut metagenome | biome: human gut; feature: human-associated habitat; material: faeces | place: United Kingdom | collected 2010/2012 ...
AAATTTTTCTTTCCTCGATTTCATCTTTAAAGATGTCAACCATTTTCTCATCCAGCGAAAGCTTTTTTTCTGTTACTGCAATGCCTATTGCTGTTGCAGTATAACTTTTTCCAAAAGAATGATTGCTATGTACCATTTCAGAATTAAAAGGAGCCCACCAACATTCCGCAAATACCTTACCGTGTCGTGCAGCCATAAAGCCATGCATCTGCGTAGTCTCATGCATCAATTCTTCAATGCATTTTTTTACCTGTCTGCTTGAGATTCCTGCCTCTTCCGGTGTAATTCTCTCTAACGCCTTTTCTGCTTCCATTTCACTTTTCCTTTCCTGTTACAAGAATGAAAAAAACAAGTGCACACAACATCAGGACTCCACTCAGGTCAAATAAAGTACGATACCCTGCGATTCCTGCAACCGCTCCGATCACTGCTCCACCGATCATCGGTCCAATACCCTGGAAAATATCACCACCAAGATAGTAGGTACTTGTTGCCACGCCACTGCGCCCGGTTCCAACTTTATTAATGCATCCTGCCTGCAAAGAAGGCTGTGCAGCTCCCTGCCCGACAGAACGCAGCACGCCTGTGATAAGGATCAGGATTAATGATGTGCTTCTTCCAAGAATAAACATGGAACTTGCTGTCAGCCCTGGAAGTACTGTGACCCGAATTCCTTTTTTATCCATCAGCTTTCCGGAAAATGGTCTTACAATAAATAACACAGCTGCACAAACCGTGAAATAAACGCTCACTCCACTGATTCCAAGCTCATCTGCATACATAACTAAATACGATGCAATAATTCCGTTAATAAAAGAATAAGAACCTGCTACAATTGTATAAGGCAGTGCTTCCACTGCAAGAATATCGCTGAACACGATTTTTTTCTTTTCTTTGTTTTCTTTTTTTTCTTCATGGAACAGACATAAAATAACAAGTGCAGCTACTGTAAGCACTGCAGACATTAAAAATGTCATTCTCATTCCAAAATTTTCAGAAATGGTAACACCAATCCCAGGAGCAACCGCTGATCCGATGACCATGCCGAGTCCAAGATAACCTATTCCTTCTCCCATTTTGTTTTTTGGAATATACTTCGAGGCAAGAGCGATCTGACAAGTTCCGCTGAATGCAAATCCAATTCCGTTAATGATGCGGAAAACCACAATCAATACTGGATTCGTAACAAATGCAAATCCCAGAAGACCTATTCCCATTAAAATATTACTCCATTTTAATAGTGTTACATTGCTCAGTCTGTCTGCAAGCAGACCACTAAATGGTCTGCAGCAAAGAGATGTAATTGAAAACAGTCCTACGATCACGCCTGCTGTTGCAATTGAGATTCCGATGCTCACCAGGTATTTTGATAAGATTGTCACTACCATATAAAAAGAAAATGCATTTAATGTATTTAATAAAAGTACCAAGATGTACTGTCTGTTCCAAAGTTTTGTCGGTTCTGTTGTCATATTCTGATTCATAAATTTTCCTTTTTTAAAATAGGGAGAGAATCCGAATGGTTTCCCTCCCCAGGTTTAACTTCTATTTCATTTTATGCCTTATTTGGATGCTAACCATGCATCTAACTGTGCCTGTTTTTCATCGATAATGTCCTGAAGTCCTGCTGCATAAAGCTGTTTGTTAAACTCTTCAAGCGTAGAATCGATATCTACTTCTCCATACATAAGTGGTGTATAGTATTGAGCAACAACGTTCGTGCATGCAGTTATTTGATCTGCAACTTTGCTGGAATCAAACTGGAATCCAAGTGCAAGGGATTTTTCAGCATTTTCATTTTTCTTCTTCATCTGATCATAAATATCTTCTGCTTCATAGTTCCAGGTCTTGCACAGAGTTACATTCGGCCAGTATGCCATGCTTGCTGCAGGCCAGCCAATATCAGCCATTGTCTTTCATTCCGGATACATCATCTGACCATTTTCGTCAAGTTCATATTCCAGTCCTTCCAACCCGTTTGCTGCAATCTGAGCTGCTTCCGGGTCTGTAAATAATACATTCAGAACTTTCATAGCTGCTTCCGGATTCTTGCAGAATGGACTGATATGCCACATATAAGTTGTAACATCACCTGTCGTTGCAAGTGGCTCGGTAACTGCTGAACCGACTACATCCATACCATTCTGAACACCGGTACTAGGAATGGAGCATTCTGCATCCCAGGAATAACCTGGAGTACCATCTGCAATACCAAGGTTAACGCTCATTAAGGTTGGCTGATTATTGCTTAATGGATCCGGACTGAAGATATCATTCTCTTTCCATACTTTTACATGTTCCAGGAAGTTTTTAAAATAATCAGACTCATAATAATTTTCAACTGTTGTGCTGTGTGTCGGATCTGTTAATACTCCAAGATAATTTGTATCGCCAAAGTAGTCAATGCTCTTTGGAATCCAATAAGGATCAGTAGATCCAGGAATAAAGTATTTATCCGGATTTGCTTTCTTTAATGAGATCATTGCATCTGTCATGCTGTCAAGATCATTGACTGTATTCCAGTCAATACCAGCTGCTTCTGCATCCTCAGTTCTGCAAAGATATAAGTTCTCTGAACTCCATGCATAGATACATGGGATACCGTAAATCTTACCATCAATCTTGCCACAATTTAAATAATCTTCTAATCCGTCATAAATATCCAAGATACCCTGCCCGTCAGACTTTAACAGATCATCTAACGGCATTGCCTGTCCGTTTGCTGCCAGATTATTTACAGATGTATACCAGAAAGAGCTGAATATATCCAGAGAATTCTCCCCACCTGTCAACATAAGGTTCAATTGTGTAGACCAATTGGCAAATTCGATGCCGACCAGTTCAATTTCAGCTCCTGCTTTCTCTCTCATGATCTCATTTAATGCATCTTCTACTTTATCAGCATCAAAAGAGTCAAATACGATTGAATATGGAACTCTGATCACCGGATATTCCCCATTTGTTGATGCCGTTTCCGTTCCTGCTGCATTACTATCCCCAGATGCACCAGGTGTTTCTGCTTTGCTTCCGCATCCTGCTACCAGTGATACAAGCATTCCTGCTGTAAGAAGCATTGAAATTAATCTTTTCTTCATAGTACTCCTCCTTTATCCCGAAGAAAATTGTGATTTGTGTGTTGGTTTTCCTTCCAATCACTTTGTTTTTGTGCCTTTATCATAACAACTTTGTTTTATCTGCTCTATCATTTTTCTGTCACAATTCATCAAATTTCTAACATTTTATTTTTTATTTTTCGTCATTATGTCGCTTTAAATAAGTAGTTTCATTATTTCATCAGAAAAGAGACAGTTCACGTCAGAAAAATGATAGATTATTTGTTCATATTGATGATAAATTGGTATCATCAAATATTGGGGGATGCCTTCCTCTATCAATTAAAAAGGAGATTTTACTATGAAAAAGAAAACAAACTGGGCAAAAACAAAACGTTATCTGCCGCTCTATCTCATGCTGCTGCCTGGTGCAGCCTACCTCATTATAAATAATTATCTCCCTATGGCCGGTCTGGTACTCGCCTTTAAGAAGGTAAATTATAATGTAGGTCTGTTCCAGAGTCCGTGGACAGGTTTATCAAACTTCAAATATCTGTTCACCACCAAAGATGCTTTTATATTCTTCCGGAATACAATTCTTTATAATCTGGCATTTATATTCTTCGGAAATCTGATGGGAATTATAACTGCTGTTGCTTTGGATAGTATCCGTAAAAAATTTTTCAAGCGGTTCAGTCAAGTAATTATTCTGATTCCTTACTTATTGTCTACTGTTATCATCAGCTACATTGTGTATGCCTTCTTAAGTGGCAATAATGGTTTTATGAATATGACTGTCCTTCCGGCACTGCACCTTGATAAGATCAGCTGGTATAACGACGCTAAATACTGGCCAGTCATCATCACAATTGTGTATCTGTGGATGTCCTTCGGTTATAGTTCCATCCTCTACTATTCAACATGGATCGGTATTGACAAATCGTACTACGAAGCAGCTGTTGTAGATGGTGCAGGCATCTTGGATCAGATCAGATTTATTACGCTTCCTGCTTTAAAAACAACGATCATCACGCTCGTATTAATGGCAGTAGGACGTATCTGCTACTCTGACTTTGGTTTATTCTATCAGGTACCTATGAACAGCGGTCTGCTATACTCAACAACCCAGACTATTGATACTTATGTATACCGTTGACTGCTCGAACTAAACGATATCGGCCGTTCTACTGCTGCAGGCTTCCTTCAGTCTATCCTCGGATTTATTTGTATCTTTATAGCCAATATAATTGTTTCTAAAATTGATAAAGACAGTGCACTGTTCTAATAACCGGAGGTATCATTATGATTTATAAAAATAAAGCTTTTCGTATTACAATGAATGTCATCATGGTTTTACTCACATTATGCTGCATTCTCCCATTTATTCTTCTGATTGCCAGCTCTTTCAGTTCAGAAGCAGACCTTACCAAGTATGGATATTCTTTCATTCCAAGAGGTTTTACGCTTGCAGCCTATAAATATATCTGGGCAATCAAAGAAAATATTCTTCGTGCTTATGGCATGAGTTTTCTTATAACCGGTATAGGTACTGTTATAAATCTTGTTATGACTTTATTATTTGCCTACCCACTTTCCAGAAAAGACCTTCCTGGGCGGAAATGGATTTCCTTTTTCCTGTTCTTTACAATGCTTTTCAATGGTGGTTTTGTTCCGACTTACCTGATTTATTCAAATGTTTTTCATATTACAGACACACTGGCCGCAATGATCGTTCCTTACCTTTTAATGAATGCGTTCTATGTTATCATGATGCGTACCTATATTATGACAAACGTTCCAATGGAAGTTATCGAGGCATCCATGATTGATGGTGCAAATGAATTCCAGAATCTTGCAAGAATCGTTGTTCCAATGTCCAAACCGATCATTGGAACCATTGGTCTTATGTCTGCTATTGCATACTGGAACAACTGGACCAATGGAATTTATTTCATTCAGTCAAGACGTAATCTCTATGGAATTCAGAATTATCTGAATTCCGTTATTTCAAACGTTGCTTTCCTGCAGACACACAGCGTGGGGTCAGGTATTGTTACTGCGGATCTTCCTAGTATCAGTATCCGAATGGCACTTGCTGTCATTGCTATTATCCCTGTTCTGGTTGCATATCCTTTCTTCCAGAAATCATTTGTTGCAGGTATTACAGTCGGTTCTGTAAAGGGCTGATAAAGAAAAAGAATGAGGCTGCCTTTGTAAAGACAGCCTCATTCTTTTTCTTTATTATTTTTCCTGCTTTCCATGAAAACGTTCTGTACTTGACCGCTGTATCAATTTCACCGGCAATGTCAGTTTCTCTGGTGCGATTTTCCCTTCAATCTTCTTGATCAGCATTTCCACTGCACATTCACCCATTTCCTGGATTGGCTGTGATATCGTACTCAGGTCCATCCATTCTGCAATTTCAAAGCCATCAAATCCTATCACAGGGATTTTACGGTATAAATCTGTTTCATGAACAGACATTCCGCTAAAAAGCTGTGCCGCAATCATGTCACTGGTACAGAAAATACCATCCACTTCCGGGTTTCTTTCCATATAGTCAAAAAAAACTTTTTTGAGAGCTTTTTTTCCCATAAGTATATTCTCAACCAGACATATTTCCGGCACTACACCGGCTTTTGCACATTCTTCTTCAAACCCCCGTATACGGTCTGTACCAGGCAGATACTCCGGCACTCTGGAACCAATAATCAACGGATGCTTGCTTCCACATGTGGTCAGCTCTCTTGCAGCCATTCTCCCACCGGCATAATCATCTGCCATGATTGATGTAATCCCTTCTATCTCCCTTTCTATACTCACTACTGGGAATTCATAATTTTTGAAAACATCAGCTTCACCAAAACGGCTGCAGACAAGAATTCCATCTACCTTATTCGCCTGAAGGATAGAAAACATCTCCTGTTCTCTTTCCTGATGTTCTCCTGACTTGCAAAGCATTAACTTATATCCATGCTCATGACAGCTTTCTTCCACTGCATCTGTAAGTTCACTAAAAAAAGCATAATTTATATATGGCAGCACTAATCCAATAATATTACTCTTTTTCTGCTGAAGTGCTCTTGCCATGGCATTAGGCTGATAATGCAGTTCCTGCATCGCTTTATGAATTTTCTTTTTTGTTTTTTCACTGACAACATCCGGGCTGTTCATCATCCTTGACACTGTTGCTACAGATACTCCGGCATATTCTGCCACATCAACTATGGTTGCCATATTTATACCCTTTTCCTTTTCTGCAATTCCTAAATATTTTCTGCCAGAATTTTATTCTTTCATTATAAAGAACCGGACAGATATATGTCCAGTTCTTTTTATTCTTCATTCTTTCTTTTTTTGCAGAAAATTTACTTTTCCAGTGCTTCATAAACAAGATCCCGAATCACCGGATGTATCTCCGAATAAACTTTCGGGAATCCCACAATATGCTGTGCATAGAAAATGCTGATATGGTTGACCGGATCGATCATAACATAGGCTCCGGCCGCTCCATCCCATCCAAATTCTCCTACCGGTGATTTCGATTCCGCTGTATCATTTAACACTCTGACTCCCAGTCCGTACCGGTATCCCTTCTTCCCTGTCACCACAAAATCATCCTGCATAATGCCTGTTGTATATCCAGTCATAAATAACCGGATCATTTTTTCTCCAAGAATCCTTTTACCGGTTACTCCGACGCCACCATTGCACAAAGCATCTGCGAAAAGGCTATATGCATCTACCGTACCAGCCAGTCCGGCACCACCGCTCTCGTAGTTCTCTGTAATTTTAAAACCATCACTCATGGATCCATCATCCGGTCTGATCTTATCCGATCCAAACTCACCCATATAAATAGCACAAATTCTTTTTTCGAGTTCTCCATCCCAGTGAAAGTACATATCCTTTATTCCAAGCGGTTCGAAAATATTTTTCTTAAGATACACTGAAAATTTCGTTCCGGAGACAACCTCTACTACAGCTGCAAGGACATCATGTCCGAGACTGTAAGACCATCTGGTCTGTGGTTCATAGATCAAAGGCATCTTTGCCATCTCTGCAACAACTTCTCTTGTACCTGCCTGATTATTGCTTTTTTCTTTGATTGCCATCAGCTCCGCTGCACCGGTATCATAAGATAATCCTGCTGTCATTGTCATCAAATCAATAATACGTATCTGATTGTGTGCAAGATGACATGGTTCTCCTGCCTGCGGCCAGTGTATTGGAAATTTAAATTCAAATTTATCTGCAACAAACAAGCATCCGAACTCCGGAAGATAGTTTGTCAAATTATCATACAATCCCAGTTTTCCCTGCTCCACAAGCTGGAGTACTGCTGTCATTGTAAAAAGTTTTGTTGCTGAAAACAGTCGGAACATATGACTGGCTGTCAGCGGAACTTTCTTCTTATAATCCGCATGTCCGGTTACTTTCCGATAAATCACTTCATGTTCTTTTGTCACTTTACAGTCATTTGCCGGAATTCCATATTTTTCTTCCAATGAATCCAGATATTCTGTCAGTTTTTCAAAGTTCATATTAGCATTTCTCCTTATTTTTCTGATGAGAAATCATCCAGTCTAAAATTCCATTCTCGTTGTGTAATGCAAGGATCCAGCTATTATGATTCTCTGCATCAAGCTCCTGTGAGGTAAGTCCTTCTGTTGTTCCGATTCCATATTTTGCAAGTTCTTCCTGTGTATACAATGTAAATTTTACATCTGTTCTTCCTTCCTGCCACAGCTTGTTGCATGCATTGAGAATAAACGCATGTCTGCTGTGCTGGTGATCCATATAGGCAGATGTGATCCATACCGGAACTTTCGGTAAATGAAGAAGATTTGCATAGCTTTCTCCATTCATGCTCGGACAGATCGGTACCGCCGCCGCAAATAAGTCCGGTGCCACTGAAATTGTCTGAAGCACACCGCCTCCTCCCATACTCATGCCTATAAGATAAACACGGTTTTCATCTACTTTTCCGTCTGAAATCATTTTTCTTATAATATCTGTTACTTTTGCAACATAATCACGGTTCCATCCACGTTCACCTTTCAAAGAAAACGGTGTGATTCCCATATCTGCACTGAATGGGTTTCCTCTTTTTTTCATCACTTCGAACATTTCCTGCATTCCCAGGTTTCCGGATGGTGCCTGTGGTGCCATAATGTACATATCCGACCATCTCTCCGCCAGACGCAGTGCACCGAGTGTTCCCGTTAACTGAAGTTCATTATCTTCACCGCATTCTCCACCTCCATGAAGAAACAATACTAACGGCCTCTTGCCCATACATTCCGGCTCATACATACGATAGTGTACACCATTTTCTTCATATGCCACAAACTGATCCATATCTTTGATCCAGACTTTATCTACATCTGCCCTGATAAAAGAAACTTCTGTTCCTGCAATGGTTCCTGTCACTTTAAAATCATAGCGGTAGACAAACGGATCCAGTATCAGTTCATCTTCTGTACCTTCTTCTGTCTCACAGATGCTGATTTCTGTCACACCCTTTGCATTTACTTTACCGGTAAGGTCATTATAATTTTTTTCTAAAATGAAATCTGTCCCGTTTGTCATCTTTACTTCTTCGCAACAAGTATCTTTCAATAAAAGCACAAAAGAATCTACAATCTGTCCATAATCTCCAATATGCGTTTTTGCAGTTATTTTTCCCAGTTTCCACATTTTTGCTTTTCCCTCCTGCATTTATTATGATTATTCTACATTAGCTCTTCAAAGTTTTCCGGTACAGCTTCTCCCTTAAACAGATCTTTGATAAGATCGACCATATTGGCAGATAAATCCGTAAAGTGATCCGTAACATACACCATCCCATTACAGGACGACAGCTGAAAATTGCATATATATTTTGCAAACCATTCCACTGAAATAAGCAGTTCTTTTCCTCTCCACAATGCCTCACAATACATGCTGCGCACTGTGTTATCAATCACACAGCCAATACTTCCTCTTGCAAACTGAAGTCTTCTGCCATCTTTTAATTTCAGGATCACAACTGCTCCGTCTTCCTCTGACTCATACCCGGCTCCTGTTGCTTCTGCAAGAAAAGAAAGTGGTACACACAAATAACTTCCTCTGATTTTTTTAGCTCCCTGGAGACCATGATACTTTAATTTGTTCCACATAATGGCTTTCTCTTTCATTGATATTACCCTGTTGGAAAGCCACGCTTTATCAAAACCGTCTGCAACTGCAAATGCAAATGTATCACCGGTTCTCGGCAGAATTGTTTCTGTCTGCGTGATGCTTCCGTCTTCTTCTCTTCTGATTCCAGAAAACAGATAATCCCAGTAAAGGAACGCTTCATCCAGTGTCTGTCCATGATCCCTGTTTTTTATATCCAGATATACAAGATCCGCTTTTCTGCCCTTATAAAATGCAAAATTATCTTCTCCAATAATCTTTATCTGTGGAACCGGATCGCATTCGTTGATGCGCATCCAATAAATACGATTCCATTTGTTTACATAAAACTCATCATAACTTTTTCCCGGTGGAAGGCCATTTTTTTCAGGTCTCGACTGCCAGATAGCCATATGTCCTGCTTTATTTTTTATTTTTCCGCTTTCATCATAAAGATTGAATGGTTCGCATGGACCACCGGAGCCTGCCGCACCGGCAAGAATCCGTCCATAATTTCTCGCAAACTGGCCTGTCATAATATTCCCCATTGACATGCCTTGCATAAAAATACGCCCCTTATCAATGTTATATTTTTCTTCCATCCTTGCGATCAGTGCCTGTATCATTTTAATATCATGATTGTCGTCCATATTCTCAGGTGGAAGTACAATCGGAAGATCCGGTGCATCCTCCTGTCTGAATGTTTCAAATACGCCTTCGACAGTCCACATTCTCTTTTCATGTGCATTGGGGAAAAGACAGATAAATCCTTCTCTGTCAGCCACAAGCGTCCATGAGGTATAAATAGCATGCCCCCATCCTGTCATCAAACCACCATGAAGTCCTATTACAAGTGGAACCGGTCTTGATGGATCATAGCTTTCCGGCACATATTCATACCATTCGTCCTCCAGTCCATCTGCCACTACTCCGTGAAATTCCTGCAAGTGCTCTGGATATACGATTGAATTGTTTCCATTTTCATTTACTACAATATCTGTTGTTTTTATTCTTTCCGGTAAATATTCCCGGTTTGCATCATCCGGTGTTCCCGGAAGGATTCTTACCTGTTTGTTCACTTGATTTTCCTCCTGCCTTATAATCAGTCCAATGGTACAATTCCAGGATCATCATTTAACATATCACGAATCAGGTCAGCCATGAACTGTCCAAGCTCTGCAAAGTGATCCGTCACATAAACAACATCATTGCAGACAGAAACAGTTTTATTCATGATAAATCTTGCAAACCACTCAATGGAAACACACAGTTCACCTTCGCGGTATAATGCCTCACAGTACATTGATCTCATATCATTATTTAAGACACATCCAATGCTTCCTTCCGCAAACTGTGCAGTTTTTCCGTTCTCCCATGTCAATGTCACATCACGTCCGTGGTCACTGCTTTCGAATGCTGCTCCAAATGCCTCCGCAAGGAAAGAAAGTGGCACACAGATGTATTCACCTCTGACTTTTGTACCGCCATTTAACCCATGATATTTTAATTTCTGCCACTTGATTGCATTTGCTTTCATCTCGGTTTTTCTGTTACAAAAGAGTGCTTTTTTACATCCATCCGCTACTGCAATATTAAATGCGTCTCCCTTTCTAGGAATACGGGATCCCATATCCACAAGTGTTCCATCCGCTTTTCTGCGGTATCCGGAGAACAGATAATCCCATACTAAAACAGCTTCATCAAAGGCATTTCCATGGTCTCTGTTTTTTATATCTGTATAGACCATATCGGCTTTCTCTCCTTTATAGAATGCCATATTGTCTTCTCCGATAATACTGATCTCCGGATCTGTCACACATCCGTTTACTTTCATCCAGTAAAGTCTGCTGTACTTATAAGTAATAGCTTCACTGTATTCGCACCATGGCGGAAGCCCATTTTTTTCCGGTTTTGTTTCCCAGACCGGAAGTGCACCTGCCTTATTGATAACATTCCAGTCTTTATCATAAAATAATTTCAGATTAACAATCGAGCCACCCGCACCGGATCCTCCTGCAAGAATATTTCCATAATATTTTTCAAACTGCGTTGTGAACATACTTCCATTTGACATACCCTGCATAAAAATACGCTCTTCATCAATATTATATTTTGATTTGATCTTCTCGATCAATGCTAACACAAATGCAATATCATGATTGTCTTCTCTGTCAGGCTTTGCATAGTTCATCCGCAGTTCTTCCGGTCCATTCACATTTGCCTTAATCTCCTCCTCGGTTGCTTCCAGTGTCCATAGTCTTCTACTGTGTGCATTGGGGAATACAATAATCACATTGTCTCTGTCTGCAACCATTGTCCAGGAAGTATAGATTGCCTGCCCCCAGCCTGTCATCAGTCCTCCATGCATGGAAACGACCAATGGTGTTTTTTTTGAAGGATC
>ERZ825670.4088-NODE-4088-length-11608-cov-4.225483_pt1 | contig 11608 bp, 14 predicted proteins | sample MGYA00519929_ERZ825670 | MGnify/ENA primary metagenome ERZ825670 (study PRJEB31778, sample SAMEA3449207) | human gut metagenome | biome: human gut; feature: human-associated habitat; material: faeces | place: United Kingdom | collected 2010/2012 ...
ACTAAAAAACTCTAAATCTTTATAAATATTCTTTAACTTAGTTAAATTTCTATCCTTTAATTTAATATCATTAAATGTCATATTAAGAGGAACATCTTTATAAATAGTTGCTATATCTTTACTAAAAAAGGCACTATCTTTTCCTTCAATTAACTTTTCCTTAGTTTTACCTTTAACACTATCAATATTATCATATAAGTTCTCAATAGTATCATATTCATGTAATAAATTAAGTGCAGTCTTTTCACCTATTCCCTTTACTCCAGGAATATTGTCTGATGCATCTCCCATAAGAGCTTTTATGTCTATCATTCTTATTGGTTTCAAGCCATATGTATCAAAGAATACTTTCTCATCCATTAAAATATAATCTTTTTGTTTAAGAAGTTTTACATTAACATCATGACTTATAAGTTGTAAAAGGTCTTTATCACTACTTACAATAGTCGCGTCATATAAGTCATCTATATCAGCCATTTTAGCAAATGTTCCAATTATATCATCAGCCTCATAGTTGTCAATTGCAACACTAGTTATCCCCATCGCGTCTAATATATCATAAGCAAGTGGAAACTGAATTTTCAAGTCATTAGGTGTTTCAATTCTTCCTGCTTTATATTCAGTATACTTTTCATGTCTAAAGTTCTTCCCTTTATCAAAAGCTACCATAATGTATTCTGGCTTTTCTATAGACATTATTTTATTAATCATATTAACAAAACCAAATAAAGCATTTGTTGGAAAGTCTTTACTATTCTTCATTAAATTACCATTATAAGCTGTTGCATAATAACTTCTAAATAATAAGTTATTACCATCTATTAATATTGCTCGTTTCATTTTCTCACATCCTCATAAGTATATTGTATCAAAAAATAAGTAACTTAAAAAGATTAAATTACTTATTTTTCATATATTTCTTCAAGAGACACAGTTTAGCATCCACTTGAAGTTTCTTTTATTGTGTATGGTGCGCTTGCTGAGCCATCTCCTCCACTTGTCTTGACACAAGATTTGAGAGAAACTGCCGGACGCACACCTTTAGCGTTGCCGACGCTGTAGTAGTCCAAGTAGCCAGGGTTGGACGAACCGCACACGCCGAACACGCCAGCGCCGCTGCCAAACCAACCGTAAGGAGACAACAGCCACCACCAGATTGAGCCTGTAGAACTTCCGTTTGCACTATTTTTATAATACCATGTTTCTGCGTTTGTCTGAAATACTCCACCTGCAAAACTTACTTCGTCTGCTGTCATTAATGCTATTGGATATGTTAACTTTCCATTTCCTGTACTTGTGTCTACTGTAAATTTATCGTTAGTGTCTGTACAATCGTATGTTGGTGTTTTATTTGTTCTCAATCTTGTGTAAGCTCCAAAGTATGTTCCATCTCCTGTTCTATCATTACAATATATTGCTGTTGTACTTAGGTATTTTGTGTAATTTGTTAGATTATTTTTATACCATGTATCTATTGTATTTTTGATAGTACTGTTTGTTCCGTTCGAGTCATACATATAGCCCACATACTTTGAATCATTATATGAACTATTGAATGCTGTTGATGAACTTATATATGCATTTTCAGCTGTTGTACTTGTTCCATGGTATAGAAGTCTTACTCCGCCATCAGAGTTTGTTCTTATTATTCTCCAGTATAAGTCTTGATTACTTGCATTCTTTCCAAACTTTACCCAGTTATCTGTTGCATTTCCTGCAAAATAGTATACTGTTGTTCCATTCTCTGTTCCTGTATATAATGTTTTTGTATTATCTGTTGTTAATACTGAACTAAAACTACCCCTATCTGGACGTGTTGTTTTATCTGATAATAGTTTCTCATATAAAGTATACTTTGTCTCAATTGACCCAGGACAAGTATTACCACTATTACCTTGAGCATATATATGGGCACTAAAGTTTCCACCTAATAAACTATTTTGGTCTACACTTCCATCATAACTTAACCATATTTTTAATGTATAAGCGTCTCCCGTTGTATTAGTTTTACTTAAATATTTATTTTGCGCAAGTAATATTATTGCTTTACCATCTTGATAAGCAACTGTACTAAAGTTTCCAGTAGTTGTACTAGACCCATTAGTAAGTTCATACTTCATATATTTAGAATTCTTAATATTATCACTAATACTTTCAATTACTAAATAAACATTATAACAAACATCAACATTAGAGTCATCTGTTCTCTTAACAGTAAAATTCTTTATCTGCGCATTTGTATCTTTTTGACTATCTAATATTGGAAGTAATTTGTCTCCACTTATAGAATTCTCATTTAACTGTAGTTTTATTGTTCCACCTATTAATTCAAATGGATTAGTATTATTTACTATTCTTGCTTTAAAATAAGCATAAGAAGAACTAAATACTATTGCTATTAAGCAAAATACACTCACTGCCATTAATAGTAAATAATTCTTTGGATATTTATCTTTCATGTTATCCCTACTTTCTATAGAATATTTTATAATAAAAAAGAACTTTTTTCAAGTACCTACTTTACATTATTTAAACTTTTATTATATAATATTTTCTAAAAGGAAGTGAAAAGTGTGTTAAACATAATAAGTTGTGAATTTTTAGAAGAAATTATTTATAATTTATTTCTTAATGAAGGTAGAGAAATATATAATGAAGATGGTACTTTTAATAGATTTCAAATAGACGATACTGATTATGATAATTTAAGTATTTATGAAGCTCAAAAAAGAGCATTAAATAATATTAAAAATCAAAAAGGTGTTGAATATACAAACTTAGAAAGTTCTTATAATATTTTAATAGATAAGAAAACAGCAAATGAGTTCATTTATTCCCATGATACCAAATATTCAAGTTATGAGTTAAAGTACGTTAAATACAAATTATCAAAATATTTAAAAGAATTAATAGAAAATGGAAAAGATAAAATATTTGTTAATCATAAAAAAGAAAAACACATATTAGATGCTAAATATGGTTTTTACAAATATAAAATAACTTTTTCAATTGTAGAAAAGAATATAGAGAGTATTTATGAAGCAATAGTACTTATTAGAAACTCATACGATGGAAAAAAATACTTATATGATATATTAAAAATTAAACAAATAAAAAAACAAGAATTAGCCTCCGCATGAGCCCGTCAGTTAGTGAACAAGGCATATTGGCGCTCCAGCTAATTCATGTGTACTAATAATATCATATTTTTAACTCAAAGTAAACTATTTTTAAACAAAAAACAAGAACTAGCCTCCGCACGAGCCCTGGTTCCATTGAACGAGGCAAGCTTGCTTCCAGCTAATTCATGTGTAACTAATAATATCATATTTTCAACATAAAGTAAACTATTTTTAAACAAAAAACAAGAACTAGCCTCTGCACGAGCCCGTCAGTTTAATGAACAAGGCATGCTTGCTTCCAGCTAATTCATGTGTATTGATAATATCATATTTTTAACAAAAAGTAAACTACATTTCTTCTAAAGTTAACTCTTCATGACTTGATGCGTTAACATCTAAATCACTAAATTCATTGTTTTTATATAGTACATACGCAGCAGCCCCTATCATAGTCGCATTATCTGTACAATACTTTTTATCTGGAATAAACAACTTAACATCATTTTTTTCACACATCTTTGTTAAAGCTTCTCTTATATGTGAGTTTGACGCAACACCTCCAGCAATAGAAAAGTTTTTAACACCAAAATGATTAATCGCATTCTCACTTTTTCTAACAAGCACGTCTATTACTGCATCTTGAAAACTTCTTGCCATATCTTCTTTAACTATAGTTTCCCCTCTTTGTTTAGCATTATGTACTAAATTATTAACATGACTTTTTATCCCACTAAAACTAAAGTTGAATGTATTGTCATCTAATATCTTAGGCATATGATAAGTATTATTTCCATTACTTGCTAACCTTTCAACATTAGGTCCCCCAGGATAAGGCATATCAAGTATCCTTGCAACTTTATCAAAGCACTCTCCAACTGCATCATCTAATGTTCTTCCTATATACTTAAAACTACTTTCATTTTCCATATAAAGTAAATCAGTATGCCCCCCACTTATAACTAAACTAATAAGTGGATAACTTAAATCTTGATTAATATTATTTGCAAGGATATGTCCCATCATATGATTAACTTTAATAAATGGTTTATTATAAACTAAACTAAGTGTTTTAGCAGCTTCTAATCCCACTAGCAAACTTCCTAATAGCCCTGGTGCATAAGTAACCGCTATCGCGTCCATATCTTCTACTTTCATATTTGCTTTTTTAAGTGTCTCATCTATTACTAAAGTAATATTTTCTAAGTGTAACCTACTAGCAACCTCAGGTACTACTCCACCATATAATTTATGTGTATCTATTTGTGTATTAATTGTAGTAGCTATATCTTCTTTCCCATTCTTAACAATACTAGCGCTTGTCTCATCACATGAGCTTTCAATTGCTAAAATATATACATCCTTCATAATTACTTCCTTTCCATGATGTACGCGTCATCATCTTTATAATACTTTAAACGTGTGTGAATAACTTTAAATCCCAAGCTTTCATATAAACTAATCGCTATACTATTTTTAGTTCTCACTTCTAACATAAATCTCTTATTCTTATATTTATCAAATATATAATTAAATAACTTCCTAGAATATCCTTTTCTTCTATATTCTTCTTTAGTAAAAACATCAATTATATTAATGTCTTCCATTACTACTTCTATATCTATAAAACTAACACTCACTTCATCTATCATATAAGATACTCTATATTTATAATACCCTATAGTACTTTCACTAATCACGCTTATTTACCTCAATTTCTTTAACATAATTAGCTCTAACTAGATGTGCATTAACACTATTTTTCTTTAATGCTTCACTTACCACTTTTCTAACATCTAACACCTTTGGTACTATGTTATACTTTTCATATTTACTCATATCTGTAACGTATTGTTCTTCTATATTATTTCCTCTTATATAATACCCTTTAGTATCCTCTATAACAGCAATGTTATTATCACTTTTTTCACTACTCACTAAATAAGCTTCCAAACTAGACATCAAATAAATTGAAACATTTAATGTATAAGCAAGAGTCTTACCCACAGTAAGCCCTATTCTTAATCCCGTAAAACTACCAGGTCCATTTATACAAACTATATTCTTTATATCTTTTACTGTTAAATTGTTTTCACTTAATATACTCCTAATCATAGGTACTAAATAAACTGCATGCTTATGAAAACTAGCTTGTTCTTTAGTAAAAACATTACTCTCATTAACTAAACTAACAGTAATCAATTCATCATGCGTATCAATAAACAACGTATACATAAAATCAACTTCTTTCGTCCTATATTTTACCACATTTAATAAAAAAATAAAAGAGTTTACAAAACTCTCTCACATAAATCTTCATACTCTTCCCCATGAGGTGTAATATAAAAAACTCTTTTATTTTCATCAACTATTTTAATTCTAATATCTAACCTATCTTTAGGTAAAATATCACTAATCAAATCAGCCCATTCAATAATAGTTACTCCACCTTTATTAAAGTATTCACTAATACCTATATCTACTTTACTTTCACTTAATCTATAAACATCCATATGATATAACTTATAACCTTCTTCTCCATCATATTCTTTAATAATATTAAATGTAGGAGAAGTAATATTTTCACTTATTCCCATAGATTTAGCAAAAGCCTTAGTAAAAAGTGTTTTACCACTACCTAAGTCTCCTTCCATACATATAACCATATTAGGAAACTTTTCACTTTCAATATTTTGAGCAAGCTCAATGGTATCCATGTCGCTATTTGAAATAATTTTGTAATTCATAAATCTATCACCTCTTTAATTGTATCATAGCTTTTTAAATAATCAATACTAAGTTTATAAACTTTACAAATTTTTTAGTTATAAGCCCTTACTAAGTATAGTTAAAAACATAAGATATCTAATGAAGGGGGAAATGTCATGTATTATGATGAAAGAGAGAATGCTTTTAACTATAGTGATATTGACAAGGAAAGTGTAAGTGTGGATAACGAATATAACTATGTTGATATGAATAACACAGTTAAAAAATTTGACAATGATTTTAAAGTAGACACTATTAATGTTAATGTTAATAACTTTAGAAAAGATAATTCTTTATATAGTTTAAGCGAGTCATTAAACAAAGGAAACAGTTTTAAAAACGAATATATTCCTTATAAAAATTATATTTATAAAGTAGTAGTAAAAGGAGAAAAAGATAGTTTACTTTTAAAAATTCAAGAATTAACTTTTAGAGTAATAGATTTAAATCTTTATTTAGATATATATCCTAATGATTTAGAAGTATTTAAAATTTTTAAAAACTCTATTAATGAGTTAAATAGTGTAAAAGAAACTTATGAAAAGAAATATGGTCCACTTTGTGTAAAAAGTTCTAATATGTATAATGAATACTTATGGAATAATGTAATGTGTCCATGGATGAATGGAGGTAATAAGTAATGTTTAAATATGAAAAGATGCTTGAATATCCTATTAATATAAAGAAAAAAGATCTTAAAATGGCAAAACTTCTTGCAGATCAGTTAGGTGGTCCAAACGGGGAACTTGGTGCTTGCTTAAGATATCTTTGTCAAAGATTTACTATGCCTGATGAAAAAGGAAGAACACTACTTTCAGATATTGGTTGTGAAGAAATTGGTCACTGCGAAATGATATCTTCTATGATGTATCAACTTATGCGAGGCGCTAGTATTGAAGAAATAAAAAGTGCTGGCTTAAACGATTACTACACAACACACAACAAAGGAGTATTCCCAAGTGGCGCTAATGGTATGCCTTTCACTGCTGCATATATTGCTTCAAGTGGAGATGCTATAGTTGATTTAACAGAAGACTTAGCTGCCGAAGAAAAAGCAAGAAAAACTTATGAAAACTTAATGGACTTAACTAATGACCCAGACTTGCTCGCACCACTTAGTTTTCTAAGACAACGAGAAGTAGTTCACTATAATAGATTTAAAGAACTATTAGATTACTACAAAAGTAAAGGAATGTAATTTAAAACTGCTAAACGAGGTGAAAAGTTTAGCAGTTATTTTTATACATCTTTCTTAAATAATCTAACACTTAAAACAAAGAATATAATACTATAAAAACTTAATATAATAAACCCATTATTCAAAGTAATATCACTATTATAAATAGCATTATTTAAAAGATACACGTTATTTTCAAAATAAGTCAAATCAATATAACATATTGGTAACTTATAAACAAAAGTAATTCCAAATTTAAGTAAATTTCCCATTAAAGTTGTTGATAACAAATACACTATCATGTTAATAACTAAACTAATAGTATTGCCCTTAAATAAAATTGTCAAAAGAAGTGTTAATAATATCATAAAAACTATAGGCAACATATATATAACACTTTTTATAAATATGTAATACACTAAAGACATATCAATAAATTTCTTATTATAATAAATAGTCTTAGTCAAATAAAGTACACTCTTATCTCCAAAAATACTTGAACACACTATATTTAAAACATTAACTAAAGAAACAAAAGCAATTAAAATTATAAGTAGGGATACAAATTTAGAAATAAAAACTTTCATTCTTCCTTCTTTAGCTAAAAACACATATTTTAAAGTACCATGTTGATAATCATAACTTAAACTTTGATAAGCCATAAACACTAAGACTACACCAATTAAATAATATAAAGGCATGCTATTAATAACTATCTGTCTAGTCTTACTATAAACTGTCTCACTATCAATTTCACTATTTACTAAACTACTCTTTTCATAGTCTTTAAACTTACCTAAATACTCTTGATAATCTCCTTTCCCATTAATACTAGAATACTCTTTTTCACTTAACATAGGACTAAAATTATCACTAGAACCCAAGCTCTTACTACAAATATACAAATAAACAACAGTAAAAATAGATACAACTAAAATTAAATAGATTAAACTCTTCTTTCTAGTTTCTTTATATAAGTCAGCCTTAATTAAGTTAATCATTTATCCTCCATTAAATCAATTAACATATCTTCTAGTCCACTACTTTCATTAACTGCGTAGATAGGAACATTCTTATCAGCTAGTTTTTTAACATAAACACTAACTTCTTCATCACTCATATTCATACTCTCAGGCAAAATATCCTTAGCTAAATCATAGTTTCCTAGTTTAAACTCCCTATGCCTAGTATTACTTTCTATTTTAGTAATACTCTTATTATTAATAAATAATATATCAGTAGTAAGTTTTTCAATTTCACTAATCATATGACTAGACACTATTATAGTTTTATCTTTCATGCTCTTTAATAATTGCCTTAACTCCATTATCCCTTTAGGATCTAACCCATTAGTAGGCTCATCTAATATAAGAACATCTGAGTCTTTTAGTAAGCTCACACCAAGTCCTAATTTTTGTTTCATTCCTAAACTAAAGTGTTTTACTATTCTCTTATCATTTATATCAAACTTTAATAACTCAAGTATTTCTTTAACTTTAGAATAATCTACATCATATAAATATGCAAAATATCTAAGATTTTCTTTAGCAGTTAAAAAGTCATACAAAGATACATTATCTACTATTCCACTAACTTTAGAAAGAGCTTCACTAAAGTTTTTTCTTACATCAAAACCATTTATCAAAACTCTTCCTTTAGTCTTATATAAACTCATTATTATCTTTAGAAGAGTGCTCTTTCCACTTCCGTTCGCACCTACTAAACCATATATTTTACCTTTCTCTAAATTAAAACTAACATTTTCAAATATATTATTATCTCCTAACTTTTTACTTACATTTCTAACTTCTACAGTATTCATTTTTTCTTCCATTTCTAGAAATATTAACAAATGTATTTGGATTTTCTTTTGCTTTCTTGTAAATATAACGCATTTCATTAATTAGTACATCCAGTAAAAACTCTCTCATAAACATAGCCTTAGCTGAATTAAGTACCATAACAATTCTAATCGCGTCTTTCAAATCAACTGTTTCAGTATATCTCACTTGATTATCAAAACATACTAGTTTTCTCTTTTTAACTTTGTCATATAAGTCTAAATCATGTTTAATCTTTTTCCAAAGTTTAAAAGGGTTGCCACTTTCAAATTCTTTCAAAATGTCTATAGGACTAAAATATAAGATCCCAGCATCTAATTCTATAGCACCACGAATGCAGTCTTTAACACTTTTTTTCATATAACCTTCTCCTTTCATTTTTCACCTCCAAACTCACTTTATCAAGTTTTAAAGAGTTTGTCAAATTTGCAGATTTTTAAAATTAACCCATGTTTTATACTAAAACCCATACCATTTTTTAACAAAACTCCACTCAATTTTAAAATCAGTCAAAAAAATTTCTTAAAAAAAATTAACATATTTGACAAAATATGTTAATCTAACACTACATTTTCTTCTTTTATGATATCTTTAAACTCGTTTTTAAACTCAACTAGCCCTTTTCTTTTAGCATCTTCATATACACTTTTAGTATTTTTAATTGCATCATACACATTTTTTATATTAAGCGTATTCTTATTTTCAAACACAGCATTACTAAATGCATTACCTAAAAGCGCTAAAGCTATATCAGGATATCTATTCCCTATTTCATAAATTCTTTTATATTCGTCTGTATATTCTACCATAAATCTGAATATCTTTTCTTTAGTATACTCACTATATGGAATAGTAACACCACTTTGTTTTTCAAGTTTAGGATATGTTCCCATAAGTATTTTAACAGTATCTTCAATAGTTGGTTCCATTACATCAACTTTCTGAAATCTTCTTAAAAATGCCCTATCTCTTAAAATATAACTTTCATATTCTTCAGTAGTAGTAGCACCTATCATTTTAATAGTACCTCTATCAAGTCCAGGTTTAAGCATATTAGCAAAGTCAACATTTAAGTTACTAGTATTTCTACTTACAAGTAAATGCACTTCATCTATAAATAATATAATATTCTCTCTTTCTTTTAATTCATCAACAAGAATTTGTAGTTTATTCTCATTTACCCCATCACTACTAACATTACCTAATAAACTAGATATATTAATCTTAATTAAATCATAATTTTTTGTGCCAGTTCGTTGCTGATCGCAACTCTGGTTTCTTTTACATTTACAATTACATTTCCGCCAAGTTTACTGATTATCTTGACGTGTCCTCCAACAACAAAACCAAGATTTTCAAGATGTTTTTTTACTTCCGGCTTCCCGCCAATCTTTTTAATTATGTTGTCTTCATCAACATCTACCAGTGTTAAAGGCATCATAAATTTACCTCCGTTCTGGTTAGCATTCGTATAATTAAAAACTAACCCCAACAATATAGTTTTTGGTTAGCACTTTCTAACCATTAGTTAGTTTATCAAAACTATCCTTTCTTGTCAAGTGTATATGTCATATCTTTTTTACGTGTCAACTTTAAAAATTGTTGTTCACTTTGCACAAAATATTGTATTCCTCCTTATTTTTGCTCGTTTTTTATTCATCCCCAAAAATTGTTAGCCTAATCTTACTGTTTTCGTTCAAAAAAATATTTAGATTTTTTTAAAAATATTCAATATATTTTTTGACAATCGCAATTTATTGTGATATAATATCTTTACTACTACAATATGTACACATTTTCACACAGAAAGGTGTTAAACTATGATAATCAAAGAGTCGGCTGAAAATTATTTGGAGGCCATACTTATGTTAAAGAACAAAAACGGTTATGTTCGCAGTATTGATGTTGCTCATCACCTTAACTTCACAAAGCCGAGCGTATCCGTTGCAATGAAATCCTTTCGTGAAGAAGGCTATGTTACCGTTGATACCGACGGCAATATCACCCTTACCGACAAAGGTATGGAGATTGCTCAAAAAATCTATGAACGTCACCAGGTTATCGCCAAGGCTCTTATCGCCCTCGGTGTCGATGAAGAAACCGCGTATGATGACAGTTGTAAAATAGAGCATGATTTAAGTGATATTACTTTTCAGAAAATCAAAGAATATTTTCTTAGTCACACAAATGAAAATATATGATTTGTTTTAGCAATATTATCTAAATTATTTTGTCTTTTATCTGCTTATTAATGTACTTCGACAAATCTCATACCAATATAGTATGAATCGTTGACAAAAGTATGTTTAATATGGTATAATCAACGTGGTTAGAAACAGCTAACCATACAGTAAAAACTTACTTTTAGCTAACTTTTTGCTAACTGTAAAACACTATCAGTTCACAACTGTTTACAAAACAGTTGAATATATTATGGGAGGTCAAAACAAATGACAGATTTCGAACAATGGAAAGGATTTGAACAAGGTAAATGGTGCGATGATATCGACACTCGTGATTTCATCCAGAAGAACTACACACCATATGATGGCGACGAGTCATTCCTTGCAGGTCCAACAGACGCAACAAACAAGCTATGGGGTAAACTTCAAGAGCTTCAGAAGGAAGAAAGAGCTAAGGGCGGCGTACTTGATATGGATACTCATATCGTTACAGGTATCAACGCTCATAAGCCAGGATAT
>ERZ825670.4093-NODE-4093-length-11603-cov-4.070662_pt1 | contig 11603 bp, 8 predicted proteins | sample MGYA00519929_ERZ825670 | MGnify/ENA primary metagenome ERZ825670 (study PRJEB31778, sample SAMEA3449207) | human gut metagenome | biome: human gut; feature: human-associated habitat; material: faeces | place: United Kingdom | collected 2010/2012 ...
GTTCTCTGCAATGTCAAAACTGCTTTTTCGTTTACCCCATCATCGATTGTAACCTAAAGAATTTGTATTATTTTTAAAATTTTTTAAAATATCATTAACTCTATTATAATCAGCAACCCCTGATTGATCATTCAAATCTAATACCTTTCTTGTTCCTTCATCCTGAGTTTGCATTTGCTCCCATAATTTTGCTAAAGAACTATCGGATGCTAAATATTCTTCATATGAGTTTTCCAATACACCATATGTATTGATAAATAAATCCTCCATAGCCTTAACTATTGTAATCATCTTGGCATTTATTTCCTGAATCTGTGGCACACTATCCCCTTTGCTTAATGATATAATATTTTGTACTTGACTTACTTTACTTGATATATCACTTGTTTCCTTAATCGCTTCCATTCTTTTTAACGCATCATTAAATGTACTTAATCTTATTTCTTTATAGTCAGCTCTCATTGTTTATTTCCCCTGTCTCAATATGCACTATATATGCCATTTCCATATAAATCACTGTCCTTTTCGTCTACTTTTACAACAAACTCTTTAAGTTTCTTGGACAATTCATTACACGAATTTTCCAAAACACTTTCGTACAGTTTTATTGTTTCCTGAAATAATTCCAGTTTATTATGCAAATTTCCGCTAACAACTGCGTTATTTATTATTTCATCGATTATATTCACATACTCTTTCATCTTGTCCTTTGACAACTCTCCTATATCTGAATATAATTCAGCCAATTTGGCAAATTCATCTTCATCCAATTTCAAATTATAGGTTCTACAGGCCACTATATTTGCCATTATTCTCTCTCCAATCTACGTTTTCTTATTTTGAGTTTTTCAATCTTTTCACTATAGTTTCCCAGTTCACAATCAATCTCGTTGATTCTATATTCACGTTCCCGTATTCCTCTATCTATATTAGCAATCATTGTTTCTATCATTATCATAGCCTGAAAAACATATGAACTGCTGGCATTCAATGAATTTATGGCTCCTAATTTTTCCGATATTCCTCTTATTCCACGACTTTTATATGAATCAAGACTTCTCACTTTTGCAACCCGAGTTGCAAATCGTTCTTCCGCCTTTCCTCTTTGATTCCTAATATAGATTCTAGAATTGTCCAAATCATCTATTTCATTAAGCAGCCTTGTTTTCTCAAGCTGCAGATTTTCTACATTTGCCCGGTACCTTGATATTCTGCGACTTAATTCTTTTAGTTCCATAATAGTATTATTCTCCTCACCTTTTATATTTAAAGCTATTCATTAAATATAAATTCCTCATTAGCTAACATCAGACAGTCTCCCGGTAATATCTCTGTTTCCTGCCCCGCCTTTATTATCCTTCCATTGATAAATGTGCCATTGGTAGAATTTTGGTCCATTACATAATAACGTCCGTTTCGCATGGTTATCACTGCATGCACCCTGCTGATATTCGTATTGTCTGCTACCGCATAATCTGACTTTTCCGGATTCTTTCCCAGCACAAACGATGGTTTGCCAAGCTCTATCTTTTCACCTGTTACCTGCCTTGTAAGACTTGCAAAATGATAGTTCACCGGTTGTCTCTGCTGTATCTGTTGTACGGATATGCCATCATCTGACAACACTGTAGTTCCATCCATGCTGCCCTGCATTACCTGCTGCATTATCTGTTGCTGCATTGTCTGTTGCTGCATTATCTGTTGCTGCATTGTCACTGCTTTGTTTTTCAGCACGTTCACAACTGCACGCTCTTCGCGTGAGATATATTTTTCTATTGCATTGCCGTTGAAGCCATGGAAGCTTCTTACATAATACATAAATCTGGATATATAATTCGTATCCTCATTGATAACAGGTGTCATTGTATAAATTATGTTTTCTATAAACCCGACAATATCTGCACTTTCCTGTCCTCCTACTATCGGAAAATATATAAAGTACATCTCTTTTGTCATCTCGTTTATGTATACGTCATCCATATTAAAACGAACACTGTTTACGTTCAGTCCGTTATTGTATACATCCTGAACCATTATTACTATCTGCTCCATCATGAAAAAGAAATCATATTTGCTTACGGCTTTTTTCAATCTATCGGTAAGATTTATATTTGCAGGGCACGTATATGTGACACTGTCTTTTTTTGTTTTTGTCACATGCATGATTCCACATGGTTTTATTCTGGCTAGCTGGCTTAGTTCGGTTTCATTTATTCTTTCCTTTCGTCCTGCCTTCATCATGGCAGTAACGGTCGATTTTTTTATGCTTACTTTTAATTTGGACATTCGCTATTTTCCATTCCTTATGAGATACATTCTGTCGTATGTATAAATTCTATTTTCTTTGTCACTTCGAACCTGATATTGGTTTTCTGCAGCTTTTCGGTTATATCTTCCAATACTATGGTTTCATCCTGCAATACTTCTGTCGGTGCAGCCAGCACAGTAGTTTCATCTATCTTTTGTGTATATCCCGGCTTTTTATTATCCTCCCCTGCCAGGTTATATGACGGTGCTATGGGACCGGACGATGTTATGTCAATATGTCCCGCTGTCTGCTTTTGTACAATTGCTGCAATTCCTTTCCGGGCAGATTTTCCGGTAAGTGCACCTATGACCTTAGGTATTTCAAGCACTATAAGTATGACTATTGAAGCTATAAGCATTATGGCAAATGCCGTGAAGGATACGTAAAATATCATCCTGTACAGATTATAAGTCATCTTTGTTTTCCTCCTTCACGCTCTGTGCCTTCTCAATTGTTTTGTCTATATTATCCTGCAATCCTGTTATCTGCTCGCGCATTATGGATTTATCCAGCTTTTCTGTTTTGTCCTTTATTGTCTGTAATAAATCCATAACTTTATCCTTATCTGTCACTGCTATAAATGATGTGATATTTGTGTCAACTATATCATCTATCTCATTCCATACCTGAATCTTTGCGTCTACGCTGTCAAAATCCTCTGATTTTGCATATAGCTCATTTATTTGCTTCCATAGCTTTTTGTATTCTTCATATGTTTTTTCTGTCTGTTGTATCTTTGCTCCATCATACTGGCTAATCAATGTCAGACAATCTGATATCTCACAGTATATTCCTGCCTCCGGATGATTCTCCTTCGCTTCCTTGAACCACTGCGCCGCACTGGAGTATCTGTCTTTTTCCACATTGATTTCGTAGTAGAATAAAAAGCTTTCACCAATCTTATAGCATACATCCTCATATCCCTTTGGATTTTTTTCTTTCAGCTTTGCCATGACATCATATGTATGCACCCGACCATTGTGGTCCTTGCAATCTATACCTACCATCAGCCTGTTCAATATCTGCGCCTCATCCCTGTCCAGCACAAAATCGTCTGTCAGTTTGTCATTCAGCTTAAGATATGCCTCCGTCCTTGTCGGGTCGGTGACTATAGCCGTGTAATATCCATTGTCATAATTGTCATAGGTATACGCTTCTTTTAATATGCTATTATAATTTTCATTTTTTTTGTGTTCTGCCGCACAATAGCTTAATACTGTGCTTGTTCCAAGCAGCATCGTCAAAACTGATGTGGTGATAAATACCGCAAGCTTTCTCTTTAGATTCTTCCTATACATGTCATCAATCTCTGTATAGTGCTCAAGGTCATACATCAGCTCAGCTGCGCTCTGATATCTGTTGTTTGGATCCGGCTGTGTACACTTTGTAATAATACGTTCAAGACCACCTGACAATGTTGGGTCAATTTCTCTGATCGGCCTTATTTCGTAAGGTGGCTCACAGGGATTCATTCCCGTAACAAGATGATACATTGTGGCTCCCAGACAATATATATCTGTTCTCGCGTCTGTCTGCCCCATTCCACCAAACTGTTCCGGTGCAGCATATCCCATCGTGCCAAGACATGTTGTATCCTCTATGTTATTTTCCTTATATTCCCTTGCTGTTCCAAAATCTATAAGCACCACATTTCCATCAGGCTTTAGCATTATGTTTGCCGGCTTCATATCACGATATATGATTGGCGGGTTCTGTGAGTGCAGATACCCAAGAACGTCGCATAGCTGTTTGTCCCACTTTATCACATTTTTCTGCGACTGGACTCCGTACTCCTGCAATGCTGTCTTGAGAGAATTTCCCTCTATATAATCCATTACGATAAGGAATCTGTCATCCTCATCTATGACATCGACAATATCAGGAAGACTGGGATGGCTCAGTTTTTTGAGCATATTGGTCTCCGCAACAAGACTTTGCTTTACCACCTCAAAATCCTTTACTCCATCCTTTCTGACCTCTTTTATTGCCCACTGTTTGTTTGCCCTTTCATTCATAGCCAGGTACACAACGCTCATTCCGCCGTGTCCAACTTCGTTTAGTATCTTGTATTTTCCGTCAATTAAAGAGCCTATTTCAAGCATCTGTTCCTCCTACTGTGCCTTTATGAGCGCTGCTGTTATATTATCGCGCTCTCCTCTTTGCATGCTGAGTCTTATGAGCTGCTCCAGTCTGTCGTGCATATTCTGCCCGTCTACAGCTGCTGCCGGTTTCAGCATCTCATAGATTTCCTGTTCTGATACCTCATGCCTGAAGCCATCTGAACAAAGCAGAAGTGACATTCCATTTTTCATTGCCCCGGTCCCGTACTCCGGCTTTACCTCTGCTGATGCCCCGACACACTGCAGCAGTACATTCCTTCGCGGGTCTTTCATAGCCTGCTCCTGTGTCATATTTCCATTCATAATTTCCCGCTGTACATATGTCTGGTCTGTCGTAAGCCTTTCTATATGGTCTGAAAGGCTATATATTCTGGAATCGCCCACATTTATAATGTAGTAGGCTTTTTGCGTGACAAGCAGCGCTACCACTGTTGTTCCCATGTTTACTGCATGTGCTTTGCCATATGCTTTTATTTTTTCGTTCTGCTGCTGTATTACTTCATCCCACTGTCTTTCCAGAATCAGACTGTCAATATCCGGGTTCGACGATTTGCAAAGCTCAGGCAGCTGCTCGTCACTCCATCTGTCAAATGCTCTGACTACAGTGGCACTGGCCAGCTCACCCTTCGATAAGCCGCCCATGCCGTCACATAATACTGCAAATGCCATGTCTCCTTTGCATGTTGAGAAGCACTTTACCAACAGACTATCCTGATTAGTTTCTTTTACGATTCCTCTGTCCGTGTCAGCTGCTATTTCAAATCTCATACACACTCCTCCCAGAATTCAAAATCTTCGTTGCCCAGTCTTATATGTGCTCCGTTTCTGAGTCTGACAGGTGTTTCCTCAGCAATTATCATGCCATTGATATATGTATGATTTGTTGAACGCTTGTCCACTATATAGAAATCTGAGTTTTTTGTCACTATTTCCGCATGCCTTCTGCTGACTGCTGCATTATCGCTCACAAAATAGTCCACACTGCTGTGCTCTTTTCCTATCAGAAAATGTGCTTTATTGATAGAAATTCTTTCACCGTTTTTCATTCTCACCAGATACGGATGCATAAGTACGGTGGTCTCTCCCATCTGCGGCTGCAGCTCAGGATTAAGGCTTTCCTCCAGAACAGTAGTCTCTCCATACATAAGTGCATCATGCAGCTTGCGTTCTTTCTCAGCTGTTATTTTTGACAGAATGTTAAAGAAATTCATATCTGTCATTACATTTATAACGCTCTGCATATCTGCTTCTTCAATCTGCGGTGCTCCGCCCAGTACTACCCCCGGGAAATCATCAAACATTATTGATTTTTCGTTATCAAATTTATTGTATAATATGGATAGCCTGTCTTCGTATTCCTCCGGCGGCAATACCTCAAGACATCTTTTCAGCTTGTCATTTGCCTCCTTTGTTGCCGTGCTGATAAGTATAAGCTCATCTGCATTTTTTATCATTTTAAACTCGGTATCATTTCCCTGAAATGGCATATTTACAATCATCTCATCATATGTCTTATCTTTTTCCGATTCTATCGTTTCCCAGATTTTAACGCCTGCATCAGTGGTTTCAATATTGCTTTCTCCATTGAAATAATCCTGTGCTTTTTCAAAATTATCACAGTTCACATATAATATCCGTCTGCCTTGAAGGGCATGCGCTTTCGCGCATGCCACAGACATTGTTGTTTTTCCCACACCACCACATGGTGATGTAAATACATAGGTAATTATCTTATTGCTCATCATTGTCTTTCTTTTCCTTCATTTTTTTTCTCATATAATAAACGATTATCAATATCGCAATTATAAGTACAAATAATAATATTGCTCCAATTATATATACTGCCTTATCATTGTTTGTTTCTACTGATTTGACATCTGACGAATTTGATTCCATAGGTACATCATCTTCGGCAATCTCTGTATCTGCTTCTGTATCCTTACCATATATTTTTTTCACTTCATTGGTCTTTCCACCTTCGTCAACAGAACAGTCTGCACACTCTACCATAAGCCTTGAATCACCGTCTTTTGCAGAGAGCACCTCCTTAGGTACTTCAAACTCTATCTTTCCGTCATGCTTGTCCAGATAGTCAAGCATATCGTCTCCCGACATTTCCTTGATAACCTTTTTTTCTTTGTCATCCTTGCCCACTACAGTAATCTTTACACGTCCAAGCTTTCCACCATCATCCTTCGGCATCAATACTGCATTCTTTGAGCCAATATAGTTTTCATTGTTTTTATCTACACCTGTCAATGTATATGTAGGTGCTGTCTTGTCCACAATAAATTCAATATTTACACTCTTCACATCACTGTAGGCAACTGAATCTGCTTTGTCCTTTGTCTCCACAACGATATTGTACTGACCCTCTTTTTCAAATACCGCATTTGATATCACATATTCGTACTTATGCCAGCCATCGCTTTCACTTACATTATTCACACTGAAGTCTGTTCCCTGCTTAAGTGCTTTTCCATTTACTTTGACAGTACAGCTGGTAACTTCATCCGGATTTATCTCTCTGACTACCACATCATGGTATACCTTCTGCACATAGTAATCCTTTACAAGCTTCATCGTATTGTCATCCAGCGAGAAGATTGAACCGCCTTTGTTTATGGAGAAATCCATCAATTTTTCTCCCTGCCCTGCAGTCTCTGTCACCTGCTTTCCGCCTGCATCTATAATATTGACTGTTTCATAAGAATTTCCGGCCTTATCCTGTGCATGGCATGTCAGTGAATACACTCCATCCTCATTGAGATTTCTAAACTCTACACGTTGTCCGTTTGAAATTGATATCACATTTCCGGTAATCGTTTTTCTTACGAATCTGCTATTTTCATATACCTCAACTGTAAGCACCGGTGAAAAGTATTCAAGATTAGTATCTGTGCACTCTATTACAAATGACATATTTCCTGAATTATTGTTTACTGAGCCCGGGGTTACTCCGTTGATTGTTACAACAGGCTTTGTCGTATCTATGCAGAATTCCTGCTTTGCAAGGTCTTTTGCCTTATTGCCTGCTTTGTCTGTATATGCAAGTGACCATGTATATGTGGCATCCGCATCAAAGCTTAATGTTGCCGTATGTATATCACCATTATCTGACCAGCTTCCAAATGCCGGTGCTGCTACTGATTTTCCTGCATCCTGCGCAGTCATGCTCAGTGCTATTCTGCTTGTATCAAAATTGTGCTCTGTGATTGTCACAGTTGCTGTTCTCTTGTTATTATAATAGTTTCCGTTTGATGCACTGTTGTTATCATATGCTACCGAAATAACAGGTGCTGTCGTATCAATTGTAAATTTTGTCGGTGCAAGTGAATTTGCATAATCCACTCCTGCTGCGGCATTTCCCGCAATGTCTTTTACTCCGATTCCAAATGTGTAATCGTCATCATGTCCGTAATATATTGTGGCAACATGTACTGTATCATCACCGTTACCGCTTCCACCTTCTGTGCTCCAGTTTGAAAGAGCAGGTGCCTTACCTGCTGCGGCTTTTATTTCCGCTGCTACCTTTGATGCATCAAAGTTACGCTCTGTTACTTTTACGGTTGCTGTTCGCGGTGCTTTGAAGTATGCTGTGTCTCCAAATGATGTATCTGCACTGTTATTGTCATAGCTTACCTGCACTGTTGGTGCCGTTGTATCTATTTTTATGTATTTTGTTACTGTGTATGCCGTTCCTGCATTGTCTGTTGCGGTAACATCTATACGCACTTCATTACTGTTGTTTGAAGCCGCGCTTATGTCAAATTGCTCTGTTACATGATTTTCCAGGTCTTTTAAGCCCGCTGCTGTCTTATCATAGCTATATAATGTTCCACCCTGTGTCGGCTGTCCCATATTTGTTACCGTATAGTTTACGCTCTTTATTCCTGATGCAACTCCTGTGGCATTCTCATCTGATACCTCTATACTTACCGGCACATCTGCACTGTACACTCCTGATGCTGTCTCAGGTGTGATGACTGATATTGCCGGTGCGCATGTATCAACTACCAATCCATTTGTGCTGATATATGAAACATTACCGCTTAAATCTGTAACCCTGACATATACCACGCAGTTTTTGTTCTCGCATTCTATCGGTTCACTGAAGGTGCCATCCTCATTAAGGCTGTCAAGTGTCTTCCAGTCAGCCTCCTGAATACTGTCTACGTCAATTATTGCATCCTCTGCTGAAACGAAATACTCTGCTGACTTGATGCCGCCATGCTCATCTCTAAGCTGTCCGGCAATATTAACCTTCTTGGCAGCAAATCTTGAAATCTCATATTTGTCTTTTGGCAGCAATAAATCCCACACGGTATCCATGCCTGTTGAAAGTCCGTCAAACCTGATATTTCCTGTCGGCGACTGTACGTCAATTACAAACTCTGCTGATTTGTCTCCTTCTATCTCAAATCCATTATCTGAATTACCACACAAATCTTTTGCACTGACACTCAGCTCATACTTGTGTCCTGCATTGAATACGAGCTGCTTACTGTAAACAGCTTCTGCTCCCTCGCCTGTCTTTACCCAATATGACTTTTCAGACCATGCATCTGACTGTGTCTGTTCATTTCCATCAACCTTTACATTGATTTTTGTTTCATCGGGGTCAAAGAAAAGCTCATTCTCTTTTACCGAAATGGTTGCAATCCTGTTTTCCCTGTAATACTCAGTGCCTTTTACACTGCTGATGCACTGTGGATCCGGCTGCTCAGGTGTACCATATGTCACTGTTATTACAGGCGCTGCCTTGTGAATATAAAATGGCTGGCTGCCGCTTGCTGTCAAATCCACTACAGTCACGTTTCCTGCCTCATCAACAGCTTTAACATATACATCTACCTTTTTATCCAGATAAGCCTCAGCCGATACATTTATGATTCCTGATTCATCAATCTCATTCCATGCACCTTCATCATCCGATACTGACTGATCATCTGTCACTATCTGGTATTTTGCTGATACAACACCTGAAATGCTGTCAGCTACACTTGTTTTTATACGGACATCGTCATTGAAATATTTTCTGTTTTTGCCCGCTTCAGGCTCTATACTGACATCAGGTGACTGACTGTCCATGCTGAACTTGAAGCTGTCACCTTTAACCTCTGTCTTAAGACCGGCATAATCAGTTGCCTTTACTGAAAGCATCAGATCAATTCCGTTAAACTGCTCTGTTGCCGGAATGGTTATCCTTCCTTCCCCGCTCTCGTCAAGCTCAACAGTCTGTCCTGATACAATTTTCCTTTTCCCATCAAATACAGTGTATTCAACACTCTTAATTCCTGATAAGCTGTCATCAGCCTTAACGATATAGCTTATATCATCCTTATGCCAGCCTTTTTCATCGGCTGCTGTCATGGTATCCTGGGACACTGTAAGCTCCGGTGGCAGGGTATCAACAACCAGCTTCGATGTGGAGAAAAATGCTGTCTCGCCATTACAATTGTCCTGAGCCTTTACATATACGTTATATGAAGTATCCTTCAGATCAGATGTATTAATCTTGTACTTATATCGGGCATCATATGTATCCTCAATAAGCTCTAACGGCTTCCATGCTGAATCATCAAGCGCTTTTACCTGCTCATCATTTAAAATACTGCCACTTTCATCTGATTTATTCACATAGTAGAATGCCTGCTTTATTCCGCTGATATCCTCCAGCTGTCCATATACATTTGATGCCTGCTGACTGACCATATTCTGCTCGTCTATTAAATCAGCATCATATCCAATAGTACCTGAAGGCGCTTTTCTATCCACATAAAACGGCTGCTCTATTGAGCTTGTATCATTACACTCATGCTCCGCCTGATCCTTCGCATACATTCTGATTATCTGATATTTGTGTTCCTCATCCGCTTTTGTACCAAATGTGATGCAGCTGCTATAATCAGCCCCTGTCACGATCCAGTCACTATACTCTATTCCTGCATCAATCAGCTTCTGGGCATTATTGACATCAAATACATCGAATTCTTCCCGGTCATCAACCTTTACCCAAAGCTGTGTGGAACCATCATCCAAAGAGACATCGTGGATATTCATGTCTACTTTTCTGACATTTCCATAATAATCCACAGCATCCTTTGTGAAAGCAGGTTTATCATCCTCCTTTGGATTCAATGTTATCTTTGGAGGCTGTGTATCATATTTGTAGTCGAGCTGCAGACTTCCAATATCTGTGATAGCTCCGCTTTCCTTGTCCTTACGTGCTATTACAAGAGTCTGTCTGTTATCACCCTGCTGTGGCATAAGCTGATATTTATCAGCTTCAATCCATTCATCACCTTTTCTAACCACATATACCGCCTGATTGTCACTTGCCAGCGATAATGTAGGTGCTTCTACATAAAACTGTGTACCCTGCAGCATTGTCCCTGTCAGGCTGTTATTCATACTGCTGTAATCATATTCTTTGATGGTAACAGTATATTCTGCCTCTGCTGACTTATATTTGTCATCTTCTGCTTTTGTCACCTTTATCCTTACAGTTCCGGTATCCTTTGCTGTCCATATACCGTTTGATGCAAAGTCTGTATCCTTTTCAATCAGATTTTTGCCTTCTACAACAGTGTATTTTAAATTGTCAACGGCTGCATCCGCCCTGTCGGATTTTACCACCGGAACAACTTTGTTCCCCTCATAAATATCATCCGCCGGTGTATACTCTACCGTCAGCTGCTGTGGCTGTTTTTCCTCGGTGGTATTATTATCCGAATCCTGTTTATCTGGAATTTTACTGTCAGATATATCATCCGAGGCTGCGTCGTTAGATATATCATACTCTGAAGATGGTGTATCAGCACTTACCGGTGTTGCCGGAAGCGATGTCGCACCCATTACAGAAGCTAGCATGATTGCTAGTAACCTGTTAAGTTTTTTATTAAACACTCTCATATCTCCTTTTCTATAGTATTTTTGTAACTATTCCGTTACGATTTTATTTATATTCCCACTCTTCATACCATTATACAAAACAATGGTCACACGGAGACAACTTTGTGAAAACTGCATAATAAAAGCGCCGAAAATTGCATATTTTTCAGACAATTTTCGACGCTTTTTCGGATTATTTTTTTGTAACTATTATTTATTATACTTGTTGTATATCTTTTCAAACGCAGGCATGGAGCGCTTTATCATTTCCCTATCCACAC
>ERZ825670.4098-NODE-4098-length-11593-cov-6.071936_pt1 | contig 11593 bp, 9 predicted proteins | sample MGYA00519929_ERZ825670 | MGnify/ENA primary metagenome ERZ825670 (study PRJEB31778, sample SAMEA3449207) | human gut metagenome | biome: human gut; feature: human-associated habitat; material: faeces | place: United Kingdom | collected 2010/2012 ...
TGACTACTATGGCTCTCCCACGCCCATTCAGCAGATCGCGGCCATCGCCTCTCCTGATCCGCGTCAGCTCGTCATCACCCCGTGGGACGGCACGGCGCTCAAGCCCATCGAGCGCGCCATTCAGGAGTCTGACCTTGGCATCAACCCGCAGAACGACGGCAAGTCCATCCGCCTGAACTTCCCGCAGCTCACGGAGGAGCGCCGTAAGGAGCTCGTCAAGCAGATCCGCAAGTACGCCGAGGGCGGCAAGGTCGCCATCCGCAACATCCGCCGCGACGCGATGGAGACCTTCAAGAAGAAGCAGAAGGCCAGCGAGCTGACCGAGGACGATCTGAAGATCGCCGAGAAGGACCTGCAGAAGCTCACCGACGATATGTGCAAGGAGCTGGACGCCCTGCTTGAGAAGAAGGAAAAGGAACTGATGGAGGTCTGATGGGACTTTTCACCAAAAGACAGCTCACGGGGCAGGTTGACAAAAACAGCCTGCCTCGTCATGTTGCCGTCATCATGGACGGCAACGGACGCTGGGCGCAGAAGCGCGGTCTTCCGCGCTCGGCGGGCCACAAGGCGGGCGCGGAGAGCTTCCGCCGTCTCGGTACCTACTGCAAGAAGCTCGGCATCGACTACCTGACGGTCTATGCCTTTTCCACGGAAAACTGGAAGCGCCCGCCCGAGGAGATCGACGGCATCATGCAGCTTCTGCGCCGTTACCTCCATGAGTGCATCGACACGATGGAGCGCGACGGCAACCGTCTGCGCTTTCTCGGCGACCTGAGCGTGCTGGACGACGACCTCAAGGAGCTGATCCGAGAAACGAATGAAATTTCCGCGCGCATCGAGGGCTTTCAGGCGAACGTCTGCCTGAATTACGGCGGGCGGGACGAGATCGTTCACGCCGCCCGCGCCTTCGCGCGTGACTGCGCGGCGGGGGAGAAGCGGAGCGACGCGCTGACGGAGGAGATGTTCTCGCAGTATCTCTATTCCAATGGCCTGCCCGACCCCGAGCTGCTCATTCGTCCGGGCGGAGAGAAGCGCATCAGCAACTATCTTCTCTGGCAGTGCGCGTACAGCGAGTTCTACTTCTGCGATACGCTCTGGCCCGACTTTGACGAGCGGGAGTTTGACAAGGCGCTTATCGCCTATCAGCACCGGGAGCGGCGCTTCGGCGGCGTGAAGCCGTAAGAGAAAAACAGCCCGAAAGGGGAAACACTATGAAACAAAGATGGCTTGTGGTGGCAATCGGATTGCCTTTACTGCTGCTGGTATTGCTGGCGTGTCCGGCGTGGGCGACCATGCTGCTCGTGTGCGCCATCGCGGGCATTGCGGCCTATGAGCTGCTGCACACGGCGGGGAAGAATGTGCCGACGAGCATATATCTGCTCACGGTCGCAGCGGCCGCGGCGTATGAGGTGCTTCTGTATCACAGCGAGTGGACGTTTTTCGGCACGATCCAGACCGTAACGGTACTGCGTTGGGCGTTTTTGATGCTGCTGTTTTTCACCGCCGTGCATCGCTTCGGCGGAGAGAGGCCGTTTGCGTTTTCCACGCTCTGTGCCGCTGTCGTCGGCGGCATCGTGTTCCCGGCGATGTACAGCTGCATTTTCCTGCTGCGGAGCTATGCGGACTTCGGCAGAGTTTATGTCCTCGCGCCGTTCTTCATCGCCTTCGCGGGCGACGCGCTGTCCATGTACTTCGGTATGTGGTTCGGCAAGCGTAAGATGGCGCCGCACGTCAGTCCGCACAAGACCTGGGCGGGCGGCTTCGGCGGTCCCATTGGCAGCGCACTTGCGATGCTGCTGCTCGGCTTGATCGCTCAGAAGTGGCTCGGCTATGCGCCGGACTATGCGCGGCTCGCGCTCGTCGGCGCGGTCGCCAATGTATTCGGTCAGCTCGGTGACCTCTCCATGTCGCTCATCAAGCGCGAGGCGGGCATCAAGGATTATAGCCATCTCTTCCTCACACACGGCGGGATGCTCGACCGCTTTGACTCCACCATGTTCATCGCGCCGGTCGTGTACTTCTTTGTAGCGGGTGGCATACTATGACAAGGAGTATTGCTTTACTCGGCTCGACCGGCTCCATCGGCCGCCAGACGCTGGAGGTCGCGCGGGAGCTGGGACTGACCGTCGCGGCGCTGACCGCCAATTCGAGCGTTGATCTCATCGAACAGCAGGCGCGGGAGTTTTGCCCGCGTCTTGCCGTGCTTTATGACGAAGCGGCGGCTGCCGAGCTGCGCGAGCGCCTGCGGGACACGAAAACGCAGGTGCTCTCCGGTATGGAGGGTCTGCTCGCCGCCGCGACGGCGGAGGACGCCGACACGGTGGTGACCGCCGTGGTCGGCATGATCGGTCTGAAGCCCACGCTTGCCGCCATCGAACAGGGCAAGCGCATCGCGCTGGCCAACAAGGAGACGCTGGTGTGCGCGGGCACGCTCGTGATGGACGCGGCGGAGAAGTACGGCGCGGAGATCGTGCCGGTGGACAGCGAGCACAGCGCAATTTTTCAGTGTGTGCAGGGCTGCCGTGACCGCGGCGAGATCAAGCGATTGATCCTGACCTGCTCAGGCGGGCCGTTTTACGGTCTTACCCGCGAGCAGCTTGCGGGCAAGACGCGCGCCGACGCGCTCCGTCACCCCAACTGGACGATGGGCGCGAAGATCACCGTCGATTCCGCGACGCTGATGAACAAGGGCCTTGAGATCATCGAGGCCATGCGGCTCTACCGCCTGCCGCTGCGGCAGGTGGATTCCATCATCCACCGCCAGAGTATCGTTCATTCGCTCGTCGAGTACCGCGATGGCGCGATGCTCGCGCAGCTCGGTACGCCCGACATGAAGCTGCCCATCCGCTACGCGATGACCTATCCCTATCGTGCGGAAACGCCGGACCGGACGCTCGACCTGCTTTCCTGTCCGCCGCTGACCTTTGCCGCACCCGACGAGGAGACCTTCCGCTGCCTGAAGCTCGCAAAACAGTGCGCCGCGGTCGGCGGCACAGCCTGCGCCATCCTCAACGGTGCAAATGAGGAGGCAGTCGGTGCGTTTTTGCGGGACGCGGTGGGCTTCAACGACATTCCCGCGCTGGTGGAAGCGGCGCTGGAAACGGTGGAGCAGGTCTCCGCGCCGACACTGGAGGAGATCCTCGCGGCGGATCACGCGGCGCGCGAAGCGGTACGCGCGCACATCCAATAAGCAAGTTCCATAAGGAGTTATTTCATGTATATCATCGCTGCCATTTTGATCTTCGGCGTGCTCATCGCCGTGCATGAGCTCGGACATTTTCTTGCTGCAAAGGCCTGCGGCGTGCGCGTGAACGAATTTTCCATCGGCATGGGCCCGACCATCTTCCACACGACAAAGGGCGAAACGGAATATTCGCTGCGCCTTCTGCCCATCGGCGGCTTCTGTGCGATGGAGGGCGAGGACGAGGAAAGCGACGACCCGCGCGCGCTGGAGCAGCAGGGCTTTTGGAAGAAGCTGCTGATCTTCGTCGCAGGCGCGGCGATGAATTTCCTCACCGGCCTCCTTATTATGATCTGCCTGTACGCTGGCGCCCAGGGCTTCTATACGGCGGAGATCGTCGAGCTTGACCCGGCATTTCCCCAGCAGAGCGAAAACGGCATCATGGTCGGCGACGTGATCTGGGCCATCAACGGCGAGCGCATCTATCTCAAAAGCGACGTTCCCACGGTGCTCGGCGCGGTCGATCTGGATGAAAACGGCACCATCGAAATGACAGTCAAGCGCGGCGGCGAGAAGCTCAAGCGCACGCTGACGCTGCAGACCTATACGGACGAAAACGGCGTGGAGGTGCGCCGCTACGGCTTCACCTATGGAGGCATCGTGGAAGCGACGCCGCTTGTTCGGCTGCAATACAGCTGGTACAACACGCTCGATTTTGTGCGCCTTGTACGCATGAGCCTGATGATGCTGGTGAGCGGCTCGGCAGGACTGGACGATCTCAGCGGGCCGGTCGGCATCGTCTCGACCATCAAGGATGTGGGCGAGGAGGCGCAGGAGGAGGCCGAGAAGAACAATCAGAACGGCTTTGCCGCGGCGGCGGAGAGCATTCTCTACTTCGGCGCGCTTATTGCGGTCAACCTTGCCGTGATGAACCTGCTGCCTCTGCCGGCGCTCGACGGCGGCAAGGTGTTCTTCCTCGTGATCAACACGCTGGCGCTGGCGATCTTCAAGCGCCAGATCCCGCCGAAATATGAGAACTATATCCACATGGCGGGCTTTGCCCTGCTGATGGCGCTGATGCTCTTCATCACGTTCCACGATGTGATGAAGCTGCTGTGAGGAGGGAAGAAGCGTGACGAAGCAGATCATGGTCGGCGGCGTGGCCGTCGGCGGCGGCGCGCCGGTCACCATCCAGTCGATGTGCAACACAAAGACCGAGGACGCAGGCGCGACCATCGAGCAGATCCTGCGCTTGGAGCAGGCGGGCTGCGAGATCGTGCGCGTGACCGTGCCGACGCCGGAGGCGGCGGAGGCGGTCGAGATCATCAAGAACAGCATTCATATTCCGCTCGTGGCGGACATTCACTTTGACTACCGCCTTGCCATCGCCGCGGCGGAGCACGGCGCGGACAAGATCCGCATCAACCCCGGCAACATCGGCGGGGAGGACCGCGTGAAGGCGGTCGTGGACTGCTGCCGCGCGCACAAGGTGCCCATTCGCATCGGCGTGAACGGCGGCTCGTTGGAGAAGGAGCTGCTGGCAAAGTATGGCCGCGTGACGCCGGAGGCGCTCGTGGAGAGCGCGCTGGGTCATGTCGCGCTGCTGGAGAAGTATGACTTCACGGACATCTGCATCTCCGTCAAAAGCTCCGACGTGCCGCTCAACATGGCGGCCTACCGGCTGCTGCATGAAAGGGTGGACTATCCGCTGCACCTCGGTGTGACCGAGGCGGGCACGCCGTCGATGGGAGTGCTGAAGTCTGCCATCGGCATCGGCGGACTTCTCTGCGAGGGCATCGGCGACACGATGCGCGTTTCGCTGACCGCCGACCCGGTGGAGGAAGTCTATGCCGCCAAGCGCATCCTGCGCGCCTGCGGGCTGCAAAGAAGCGGTGTGAATCTGATCTCCTGCCCGACCTGCGGGCGCACGGCTTACGATATGATCCCGCTGGCGGAGGAGCTGGAGCGCCGCCTTGAGGACTGCGACAAGCCCATCACCGTCGCGGTCATGGGCTGCGTTGTAAACGGCCCCGGCGAGGCGAGCGCGGCGGACATCGGCGTCGCGGGCGGCAAGGGCGAGGGCCTTATTTTCCGTCATGGCGAGGTATTGTACAAGGTAGCGCAGGAAAAGCTGCTGGACGCCCTGCTTGAAGAGATCGAGAAACTGTAAGAGAGAAGCGAAAAAATGGCACAAAGGATACCGTTTTTTGAATTATTTGAGGGCTTTGCGCCGCCCATCGGACTGCGTGTGCTGCTCACCGACGCCCGCGTGACCGACGTCACCGTGGAGCAGGAGAGCCGCACGATGGCGCTTGCGCTGACGGTGCTGCAGGAGATCACGGATTCCGAGCGCACCCTGCTCGAGCAGCTTTTGGCAGACCGCTTCGCGCTCAACGGCGTGCGGATCTCGCTGACGCAGGGCGGTTTTCCCAAGCAGGAGCCGCGCCCCTCGAACGCGGGCGGCGCGAGGAAGGAGTCAAGCGCCGGCAAGATCATCATGGGCCGCGAGATCAAGGGGCATCCCATGCCGATGAGCGAGCTGAACCCCAAGGCGGGAAACGTTGTGGTCGAGGGCAAGGTCTTCAAGTGCGAGTTCCGCGAGCTGCGCCAGCCGGGTATGTGGTTGGCGCTCATTGAGATGACCGACTACGAAGGCTCGGTCATCGTGCGCAAGCGGATGCTGGAAAAGGACGTCGCGCCGCTGCGCGACCGCGTTTCGACCGGTATGTGGCTGCGCGTCGCGGGTACGATGGAGCTGACCTACGACGGTCACGATATGCAGCTCAACCCGCGCGACGTGACCGAGATCACGCACGAGCCGCGCATGGACACTGCAGAGGTCAAGCGTGTGGAGCTGCACCTGCATACGCGAATGTCCAACATGGACGCGCTGACCGACACCGGCAGCGTCGTCAAGCTCGCCGCCAAGTGGGGGATGCCCGCCATCGCCATCACCGACCACGGTGTGGCGCAGTCCTTTCCAGATGCTTGGCACGCCGGTGAGGGTAAAATAAAAATACTTTACGGCTGCGAGGGCTATTTTGTCAACAACATTGACGACCGCATCGCCATTCATGGGCATCAGGACATCGTTTTTTCCGATGAGATCGTCTGCTTCGACATTGAAACGACCGGCCTCAAGGTCACGCAGGAGGCCATCACGGAGATCGGCGCGGTGCGGCTCAGGAACGGCGAGATCGTTGAGACCTTCCAGACCTTTGTGGACCCCGAGCGCCGGCTGACGCCGGAGATCATCGGTCTGACCGGCATCACGGACGATATGCTGCGCGGCGCGCCGAAGCTCAAGGACGCGCTGACGGCGTTCCTCGCCTTCGCGGGTGACGCGCCGCTTGCGGCACACAATGCGGAATTTGATATCAGCTTTATCCGCGCGGGCTGCCGGAAGTGCAGCATTCCGTTCGAGCCGACCTATATTGATACGCTCATTCTGGCGCAGAATCTGCTGCCGGGCTTGGGGAAATACAAGCTCGATATTGTGGCGGATTATTTGCAGCTGCCGCAGTTCAACCACCACCGCGCGTCGGACGACGCCGTGCCGGTCGCGCAGATGCTGACAAAATTTTTCCCCATGCTTGAAGAACGGGGCGTGACGCGCCTGCAGCAGATCAACAACGAAATGCTCAAGCTGCGCCCGCTGGGAAGCAAATCCAACCGCTTCCCGAAGCACATCATTCTGCTGGCCAAGAACAAGGCGGGCCTGAAGAATCTTTACCAGCTCATTTCACTATCCAACCTCAAGTATTTCAAGCGCGTGCCCATCATCCCGAAGAGCGAGCTGATCGCGCACCGCGAGGGACTTATCATCGGCTCGGCCTGCGAGGCGGGCGAGCTGTTCCGTGCGGTCGCGGATCACAAGGACTGGGAGGAGCTCAAGCGCATCGCGTCCTTCTACGATTATCTCGAGATCCAGCCCATCTGCAACAATCGCTTCATGCTGCGCGAGGGTGCGGCCAGGAGCGAGGAGGAGCTGCGCGACTTCAACCGCACCATCGTCCGGCTTGGCGAGGAGCTGGGCAAGCGGGTCGTCGCCACCGGCGATGTGCATTTTCAGGAGCCGGAGGATGAGGTCTACCGCCATATCCTGCTGGCCTCCAAGAAATTCCCCGACGCGAACGCGCCGCTGCCCATCTACTTCCGCACAACGGACGAGATGCTCCGTGAATTTGAGTATCTCGGCAAGGAAAAGGCCTACGAGGTGGTCGTGACCAACACGCGCGCCATTGCGGATCAGATCGAGAACATCGAGCTGCTACCCAAGGGCAAGCTCTTCCCGCCGCGCCTGGAAAATTCCAGAGAGGACCTGAACCGCCTCGTTTGGGACAAGGTGCACGAGCTTTACGGCGACGAGCCGCCGAAGCTCATCAAGGACCGTCTGGACATTGAACTGGGCGGCATCCTCGGCAAGTACGACGTGGTGTATATGTCGGCGCAGAAGCTCGTCCAGCGCTCGCTGGAGTGCGGCTATCTGGTCGGCTCGCGAGGGTCGGTCGGCTCGTCGCTCGTCGCCTATATGTCGGGCATCACCGAGGTCAACTCGCTCCCGCCGCACTACCGCTGCCCGAAGTGCAGGCACAGTGAGTTCATCACCGACGGCAGCTACGGCTGCGGTGCGGATATGCCGGATAAGAACTGCCCGGAATGCGGCACGAAGTACGTCAAGGACGGCTTTGACATTCCGTTTGAGACCTTCCTCGGCTTCGGCGGCGGCAAGGTGCCGGATATTGACCTGAACTTCTCGGGCGAGTATCAGGCGCGGGCGCACCGCCACGCCATCGAGATGTTCGGCGAAACACAGGTGTTCCGCGCGGGCACCATCGGCACGCTGGCGGAAAAGACCGCCTTCGGCTTTGTCAAGAAATATCTGGAGGAAAACGGCATCCAGTCGGGCGCGGCGGAGATCGACCGCCTGACGGCGGGCTGTGTCGGCGTGCGCCGCACGACGGGCCAGCACCCCGGCGGATTGGTCGTCGTGCCGGACGATCTGGAGATCGAGGATTTCTGCCCCGTGCAGCACCCGGCCGACGCGGAGGACAGCGACACCATAACCACGCACTTTGAATATCACTGCATGGAGGATAACCTCCTCAAGCTCGATATGCTCGGACACGATGACCCGACGATGATCCGTATGCTCGAGGACCTCACCGGCGTGAACGCGCGCACGATCCCGCTGGACGATCCGGATACGATGAGCATTTTCACCTCGTCGAAGGTGCTGGGCTTTGAGAACGACGATCTGCTCGGCCCGACCGGCGCGGTCGCCATTCCCGAGTTCAACACGCGCTTCACGCGCCAGATGCTCATTGACACGCAGCCGAAGGACTTCAACACCCTTGTGCGTCTTTCCGGCTTCTCGCACGGCACGGACGTGTGGCTCGGCAACGCGCGCGAGCTGATCGTCAGCGGCACGGCGAGCGTTCTGGAGACGGTCGGCTGCCGCGACGACATCATGCTCTACCTCATTTCCATGGGGCTTGACCCGAAGATGAGCTTCAAGATCATGGAGGCCGTGCGGAAGGGCAAGGTCAAAAAGGGCGGCTTTCAGGACGGCTGGGTAGAGGCGATGCAGGAGCACGATGTGCCGGAATGGTACATCGAGTCGCTCGCCAAGATCGGTTATCTGTTTCCGAAGGCGCACGCGGTCGCATATGTTATGATGGCGTTCCGCATCGCGTGGTTCAAGGTGCATGAGCCGCTGGCGTTCTACGCGACCTTCTTCACCGTGCGCGCGAAGGCTTTCGACGCGGAATACTGCTGCGCGGGACTGGACGCGGTCAAGCGGAAGATCCGCGAGATCGAGAACAACAAGGACGCGTCAGCGGTCGAGCAGGACCTGATGACCACGCTCGAGGTCTGCTACGAGTTCTATCGCCGCGGCTTCCACTTTGACACCATCGACATCTACCGCTCTGACGCGACAAAGTTCACCGTCACCGAAGGCGGCCTCCTGCCGCCGTTCATCTCCGTCCACGGACTCGGCGAGGCCGCGGCGCTGGACACGGTGGAAAAGCGCAGGGGCAAGGAGTTCATCTCGGTCGAGGAGTTCTCCATGTGCTGCAATAAGCTCTCCAAGACGCACATCGAGCAGCTGCGCGCCCTCGGCGCGTTTGCCGGCATGGCGGACACCAGCCAGCTCACGCTGTTCGGATAAATAGGGGGAGGGGAAGATGGAGAAGTATCCCTGCCCATGCTGCGGATATTTGACCTATCCGGTGCCGCGGGAGGATGCGATTGCCTATATCTGCCCTGTCTGCTTTTGGGAGAACGATGTGTTTGTTACATCGGACGATGAACCGAGCGACGAAAATCACGGCATCTCACTCCGCACGGCGCAGGAAAATTACCGCAGCTTCGGTGCCTGTGCGCGCACGATGCTCCGCTATGTCAGAGAGCCGAAGCTGGAGGAAATTCCACAATAGAAAAACGCAGGACCTGCACTTGGCAGGCCCTGCGTTTTTTCATGCAGCAATGCAAAAGATGTGTTACAGCCCCAGCTCCACGGCGCGGCGCAGGCGCACCTTGCCGTCCAGCGCAGCATCGATGGTCTGGATCAGCGCCTCGCGGTCACGATTGAGCGTACCGCCGAGGGGAAGGTAGTTTGAGGCGTGGTTCGAACGGAACACGCTGCCCTCGGAGTCGATGTGTTCCAGGAAGAGCCGCGTCTCGCGCATCAGATCGACGGGCCCCATCATCTGAAACTCGCCCGCCTCGATCCAATCGTGCAGGGGAGTGCCGGAGTAGACGCGCAGCGTCAGGAAAGCGATAAACTCCGGCTTCATGGCGCTGACGGCCTTTGCCGTGTCGATGGCGTGGGCCTGCCAGTCGCCGTTGAGCCCAGCCATGCCGTTGATGGCGGTGACGGAGATGGCGATGCCCGCCGCCTTGCAGCGCAGCGCATTTTTCACGGTCTCCGCCGCGGTGACGCCCTTGTTGAATTTCAAGAGCAGTTCCTCATTGCCGCTTTCCAGACCGATGTAGACGAGCGCCAGCCCGTGCTCACGCAGCTTGCGCAGCTCCTCGTCCGTTTTGCGCTCGATGGCCTTGGTGGTGGCATAGGCGGCAACGCGCGTACACTCGGGGAAGTATTCGCGGATGAAGTCCAGCACCTGTAGCAGATAGTCCATCGGCAGGATCAGCGCGTCGCCGTCGGCGAGAAAGATGCGCTCGATGCGCCGCTCGTAGCTGCGCGCCTCGGCGAGGTCGCGCAGGACCTCCTCCACCGGACGGATGGAAAACTTCTTATCCTTGTACATATTGCAGAATGCACATTTGTTGTGGCTGCAGCCGAGTGTACACTGCACGATCAGGCTGTACGCCTCGCTCGGCGGACGGTAGACGGCTCCGTAGTAGTGCATGGGCTTCCTCCTTGCTTGTTCAGTCTTCCAGCTTGGCCAGGCACTTCTTCATGAAGCGCTCGCAGTCGATGATGGCGCGCTCGTGCGTGCCCTCGCCGATGAGGCCCTTGTTATCGTATGCCTCGACCTTGAAGGTATACATCTTGCCGTTCTCGGAAATGGCGATCAGCTCGGCCTTGGCGGTGATCTCCGCGCCGATGGGGGAGGGGGAAACGTGGCGGACATTGACCATCGTGCCGACGCTGCTCTTGCCCTCGGGAAGCTGCTCCTTCATGTAGTAGTAGGCCGCGGCCTCCATCCAGCAAATGAGGAAGGGCGTGGCGAAGATGTCCAGTCCGCCCGAGCCGAGCGCGCCGGCGGTGATCTCCTTGGTGACGACATTTTTGTATTCGTAAGTGTCTCCGATCTGCATGGGTTTGATTCCTTTCTTTCGTGCGATGTTTTTACTTGGCTGCCTTGACCTTGATCCAGAGCTTGCTCAGCTCGCGCATGAGCGTCTGGTTGTCGTGGAACATCTCGTCCTTCTCGTAGCCGGAGCGGGGAAGGTAGGCGGCGTTCTCGGCGTAAAGGTCCTCGGAGGAGGTCATCTCCTCAAAGACCTCTGCGTTGGGAGAAGTATACCCCACCGTCTCCGTATTGTCAAATGCGGCCTCATAGGTGAGCATATAGTTGATGAACTCGTGGGCGAGCAGGGGATTTTCCGCGTTCGCGGGAATGACCATCGCGTCGCACCAGATGTTCGTGCCCTGCTCCGGCATATAGAAGCTCATGTCCTCGTTCTCGTCGAGAATGACGGTGGCGTCGCCGGAGTAGACGACCGCGAGATCCTTGTAGCCGTTCATCATGCTGTCGATGACCTCGTCGGTGACGTAGACGGGCGACATGGTGTCGTTCATCTGCAGCAGCCATTCGTAGGCGGCGTTGATCTCGTCGGGGTCGGAGGTGTTCATCGAGTAGCCGAGCGCCTTGAACGCCATCATGAACGAGTCGCGCTCGGAGTCGTAGATGTAGAGGTGACCGGCGTAGTCGGTGTTGC
>ERZ825670.4108-NODE-4108-length-11580-cov-2.561735_pt1 | contig 11580 bp, 9 predicted proteins | sample MGYA00519929_ERZ825670 | MGnify/ENA primary metagenome ERZ825670 (study PRJEB31778, sample SAMEA3449207) | human gut metagenome | biome: human gut; feature: human-associated habitat; material: faeces | place: United Kingdom | collected 2010/2012 ...
TTTTTATTGCAGTTTGAAATGTTCTTATATACTTGTATTCAAGAATGTATGAAATAGGCGGAAATCTTTTTTAATGTTCCGAATAAACATAATGATTTCATTAAAATTCAAATCTCTTTTATCATAATGATCCGTATGAAAAATATCATATTATCTAAAATTTTTACCCCCTCATTTTTTGAATAATGCCCCTTGAATTTTCATATGTAAAATTTAATTTGTGTTTGAGCTTTTCTGATTTAAAATCTTTCACAAGGTTTTTTACATCAACTTTATTTTTCATTTTTTGTAAGTGGATTTTACCCTACTGTTCCAATAAATTTTACCCCTATGAACCCATAATCTGAAAATTCCATAGAATTTTACTTCTATGACCTCAGAGTATATGTACATCAAATAATTTCAATAATGCTTTCAATATTTTTTCATTCCATGACCCCCGAATTTGAAAATCTCATAGAATTTTAGTTATATGACCTACAATAGATGTACTTTAAATAATTTTTACACTGTATCTCTTTGACTCTGGTAAGTCGTATAAGTTCTTACCTGAACCAAGCTCACCGCTTATCTGATTATAAACTGTATTTGCTGAATCATATGTTGAACCATGATCCTTTGTATTTGTATATCCCTTTGTATCAGTGAAATATTGCTCAACATTTAAGCCCTCAAAACCTCCAACAACACTACCAACTAATGAGTTATGTCTGCTCTTAATTGCATCTGTGTTTGTTGGCATTGTACCAAATGCTGAAGCATCGTTCATTGCTTTTACCTGGGCATATCCTGCACTTTGCTCTGGGAGAAATGCACCATAGCTGGTGATTGTAACTGTTTGTCTATTGTCGTTCGGTATAGTTATTGAAAGTGTTGCACCACCAGGTAATGCACAATTGTCTAAACCTATCAGGCTGTTTGCTCTTGCGTGTGTGCTCCATTGCTCACTGCTTATTTCTATACGTCCTGACCTGTTTGAATTAACCACGTTATTAACTATATCAGTGCCCTTGCTTGACGCAACTGTATGTCCTGAGAAACTTACTTCTGCATAGTTATAAACATTCAAGTATCTCTTTTCTTCACCTATTACATATAACTGATTTGCATTGTTCATAGCACCAGCCGTATTGTTCTTGGTTCCATTCTTATTGAGTTGTGCGTTATAAGTGCTCGGCAGTTCGTATTGCATTACATAATACGGATAGAAGGATATTGTGTTAGATGCCTTCATGCTCTTTACATATCCAGACTGCCTTAGCTTATCTGTGCTATTTCCTTGTTTGGTGTCATCTTTGTATGGATTTGCTATTGCTGAACCATAGTGCACACCGTATTTTACATTCTGTGTTATTGAGATGTCACTTGCAGCATTTAAATACTGTGTAGTGCCTACAGCATACTTCCAGGTGCCATTGACCTTAATCTTATATAGTCTGTTTAGTGAATTGATTGAGTACTTCTTAAAATCTCCTGGGAGCTTGTTACAAAATGCTTGCCTTAAAACACGCTTTGCTTCTTTGCCTTTATCATTGAAGTATATCCTTGAAACTAAACCTGCCTTTCCGCTATTTCCAAGTCTTTTAAGTACAGTATTACCTATTTTCAACTCTGACTGCTGAATTACATTTTGCATTTTTAATGAATCTATATTCTGTGACTGTGCCCATGACATATTTGGTAGGTTTGTTTCTGTTCTAGCGTTCTTTATGCCATTGCCTACCTCAGAGAAGTTGAAGTTTAATTTGAAATTCTGCTCTGAATCATTAGCCTGTCTTGTAGTTGATGGCTTGTTATAACCTTGAACAGCTACTGAGCCGCCTAAACTTGTCATGTTCATAGTAATGAAGTCGTTTAGTAGTATTCCTGTGTCAGTTGCAAGCATCTTATTTCCACCAGAAGCTGAGTTTATACTATTGTACTTCCAAATTGCTGCTGTGACACTGTCACCAGATCTATAGGCGGTGTATTCAAGGTTCACTGCTGATAGGTTAAGTATATTGCCTAAGTTTACAATATCATTAGATGAGGTTATTGCCTTGTTGTTGTTAATATACAACATTTGTACGTAGTCTGAAAAGATAGATGCTGTTTCTGTGCTGGTACCATAAGCTACATATCCCTTAATTATTTCATGCTTGTTATTAGCACCCTTGTCCTCTAATCTTTCTACAGCTGAATATGTAGGTATTAAACCGCTCTGTAGCTTGTTTCCAATGGATATTTGTCCTATAAATAATGTATTTACATCTTCATAATCCTTGTTGTTAACTACAGGTAGTAAATACTTAAACTTGTGGTTTTGTAAATATTCGTTGTATGTTGTTTGGCTTACACTGCCTGTTACTTTCATTGCATTGTGCTTATAGTTGTCATATCTTGTAACATATGACTGTGGAATGACTAGGTCATCTGTTGAGTATGACAGCTGGTCTGTTTTTAAGAACAGCATATAAAGCACGTCGTTTGTATCTGAATCATCAGGAGATTCATCTGATAACTTGCCATCGCCACCAAAATAAATTGTTGAGTTATATGAACGTTTACCGATGCCTGAACGTGAACCTATGCTGTAACGACCAGGTACTGTAGTTTCGGCTATTCCGTCTGAGTTTGTTGATAGTATATGAAGTGTTGGTACGCCAGATTTAAAGTTGAAAGCTCTCGAATAACTCGAATTGTTTTTAAAGTTATCGACAAAGCCATCTAAACGATATGCCTTGTCCGCTGAACCATCAAAACTGTAATGGTTTGGATCACCCATTTGCTCTGCGGTGATGTTTACTCCTGCTCCACCTGTTAAATAAATCCACTCTGCCAGGTCGTAACCACTCTCACTGTTCAGATTAACATTTCGTGTAGCATTGGAGATAACTACTTTGCTCTTACTTGGGTCATTTGTAATTTCATAGGTATTTTCGTTTATGACACCATACAATTTTACGATCTTGAGATTTCCTGACTGATCTTTATACTTATTATCATTAGGTTCGATTGTTGTACTTGAACTGTAATCACCTGTTGATAGCTTTGTTCTTTCGCGTGTGTATAAAATTACTAGTGTCTCATCATCACAGAGGTCAACTGTTTTCTTTGTGTTCCTGCAATCAAGACGGATTTCTTTGTGTCATCATCTTTTTTAAACGTATACTTACCATATACTGTTTCACCATTAAACCCTAAGCGTTTATAGTTTGTAAACTGTGTCGCACCAGTTGTTTTTTGGACATCTAAGCCAGTACCATTGGTTCCATGTGGTTCGGATAATGCTGTGAAATATTTATTACTGCCGACTGCATAAGCATCAAGTGCAGAATAATTGTTAACCCGGAGCTGGTTTCCGCCTAAAACTGACATACTAATTGTACCATCAGTAATTCCACCATTTAAATTGGTCGTCTTTATCATATCGGAAGCTTTTATACCTAATTTATCTGGCTGTTTGTCAGATGTGTATGCCGTTTTTGAGGAGTACCAAGCTACCGCTGTATAACCGTTGATCTTCGACTCATCTGTAATGCTCACTAAATTTGAAACGTTCTTTCTCGCAAAACTTGCTGTATCAACGATTTCTGTGAAATATGCAGAATTTTGATCTTTATATAGATCTGCATAGAGTTTTACAATGGTCTTTGATCCTTTATTATTGTTTGAATCACTTGGGTTTTCGGCGTTGTCTGGAGTTAATGTTGTTTTTTTGTCTATGTCGTAGGTATCTATTGGAAGGTCTTTTAATGCACCTTTTAGCCAATAAACTTGTATGCCATAACCTTTGTCTTTGTGAATATTGTGATAGGCTTTATGACCGCTACCATCACCATCTCCGAACCACTCTGTTACGCCGCTGTCGCAAGAATATTCACCAGTATCTGCAATCCACAAATCTAAGACATCTTTGATTTTACCTTCTGTACCCTTTGATGTAGGCGTGTTAGTCATTCTAAAACCGTTTGCAAGCTTTTGCAATCGGTTTCTTACCGAATGTGCTCGTCCAGGATCACGTCCTCGATCTGTGTTATAAGTTATATATCCATACCAAGAAGCTATACGAGGACCTTCTGTCGTTTTAAAATTGGAATCAGGATCACACAGCTTTATAACAGGTTCTACTACCAGAAATGAAGTCTCTGGATTTATATTTTGAGTTTTCCCTGCATAAAGGTAATTAAATACCAGGCTATATACTGAACGCTTGTCGCCCTCCTTTACTTCCCTTGTACTCATAAACCAGTTGTAAAAATTATCTCCGGATACGCTGAACTGATTACCTGATTCTGTAAAGAAGTATCTTGGATCAGAACTTGCAAGTCCGTTTTGCAGATGATCACTAAGATCTATTTCAGATCTAAATCCAATACTACCATATGTGTTATTGATATTATAATCAAAGTTGCCTGATGACATTGCTGTTATATTTTGTTTGCTTGCTGCTGGTGAATACCTGCTTGTAGGATTTACATCATTATATGTTGGTAGATATTTATTCATCCAAATATCAAGATAATATGTACCATAGCTATTTTGTACTACTGTTGACTTACCATCTTTCTTTGATACTAAATAGATTCTAAGCCCTATTTCTTCGTCCCAAAGCGAGTCATCTGTTACACCAGATGATCCTCCACCACCTGCACTACCGCCACCGGAGCCCCCACTGTCAGCCGCAAGGGCGACTAAGCTTGGTGATATAAAGCTGAGTGTCATTATCAGTACAATAATGCATATAAACACCCTTAATATGGGTTTTTTCTTTATCATGATCATGAGCTTTCTTCCTCCTTGTTCTTGTTTTATTTGCTTTTTGAATTCTCTTGGTCATTTAGATAACTGTATAAGCCTTTGTATCTCTGTGGTAAACCTTGTTTGGCTTTGTACCAATTGTGACCACATTTAGTACAACCTGTTTTGCCGTGTGTTCTATGATACACCATAGCTTGCCACTCACCATCTGCTCCGTATTTACATTTTGGACATTGCCAGTAAACAATTTTGTTAGACCCACACTTTATCTCATCTGGTTTTAAATTATCGTTTAATGCTGGGTGCCATTCTTTTGCAAGTTCTGGGTAGACACCTGCTAGGGACTTTTCGTATTCTATTTTACCCTTAGAGTAATCCCAAGCGTTCTTCTTTACAACATCAATGTTTATCTCTGAGATTGAATGTCCAAGTGTTTTTAAAATGTGATCTACTATTTTTATGAGAATTTCATCTTTATATTTCTCATTCATTTTGAAGCATATGTAGTTTGGTTTCATTTGAGAGTCTAATATATCATAGCTGTCCTCTATTATTTGGATTAATCTAACTCCACATTGTTCACAGAGGTCTTTCTTGTATTGGTCTCTTTCTTCTCTGCCCTCATGCCAATAGGTTGGTGAATACTCAATGCAAAGTGGAATCTCTGAAATCCCTATGTCAAACTCCACACCTTGTGGATTTTGTGGTGATCTTAAGACTTTACATCTATTTTCGGTGTTTGTGAATATTTGTTTTAGGCTCCAATATATAAACTGCTCTGCGTATGATGTACTACGTTCATTACAATATGGACAGCTTGTTTTATATCCTGTTCTATTTACTATTCCTGTATACCAGCTATGACCTTTGGAACATCTCCATCTGAATTTCTTATTACTTCCAAATGAAACTTCATCTATTTTATAATGTTCTCCATCTTCACATTCACCTGTCCATTCTTTTATGAGTTGTTGTCCAAATGAACCATTGTTTGAACACCAAGTCTTTAAGCTGCTCTCATTTGAAACACGGTGACCTGAACAGTATGGACAATTTCTTCCAAATGTTCTATGAATCACATCAGCAATCCACTCATGACCTTCACCACATTTCCACTTGAATTTCTTGTGACTACCAAATGATACATCGTCTATCTTACAGTGCTCCCCATCAGTACATTCACCTGTCCATTCTTTTATGAGTTGCTCTCCAAATGAACCATTGTTTAAACACCACGTTTTTAAGCTGTTTCTATCAGAAACACGTTTGCATGAACAATATGGACAGCTAGATTTGTTATTTGTCCTATTCGCCACAGTAGCGAACCACTCATGGTCTTTGGAACATACCCACTTGAACTTTTTGCTACTTCCATAAGATACTTCATCTATTTTATAATGCTTACCATCTTCACATAAACCAATCCATTCAGATTTTAACTGCTGCCCAAAGGAACCATTTGACATGCACCATGCCTCTAAACTATTCTTATTTGTAACAAGATTGCCTGAGCAATATGGACAGTTATGTTTTCGTGTTGTTCTATTGTTTATTGTAGAAAGCCACTTATGACCTATACTGCATATCCACTTGAATTTCTTTGCACTAGACCGTGTAACTTGGTCTATAGTGTAAAGATTACCATCATCACGTATGCCTGTCCATTCAGTCATTAACTTTTGTCCAAACTCACCATTGTTTAAACACCAAGTTTTAAGGTCGTTTACTCCTTTTTGAAACTTTGCCATTTTTTTTATCACCTGCCTTCATTAAAATAGAAATGAGAGGTCAAACAGTATAACCTCTCATTTCATGCTTTAAAAGTCAATCTACAACGTCAATCCAATTGTCAGGATCAATAACAATTCCTGGATCTTCTACCCAACCTGATGAACCACCGTTATCGGTATTGGTATTTGAACCACCGCCATTATTATTGTTATCATTTGACGGAGGTGTATAAGACGGAGTATCGTTATTGTTAGTATTGTTATCATTTGATGGTGGTGTGTAATTGTTGTTCGATGATGATGATGATGAGCCTCCACCATTTGAATTTGAATTTGACGAACTACCACCACTGTTTGAATTGCTATTGGAGTTATTTTCCTTAGCTGGCTTTGTTTCCTCTGGCTTGCCATACTTCTTTACCATGTACTCGATAAACTCTCTTTCAGAGATTTCCTCTGGCTTTAAGTCCTTGGTAAACTCATTGTATTCTGCAATAAACGTGTCTTTATCACAAGTCAGTTTGTCTTTGTTCTCATCCCAAATTTGGTCAAGGTATGCCTGCTTTTCCTTAGCTGCTTGTTCTTCTTTGAACTTAATCGAGTATTTACCCTCAATGCTCTTTTCAAACTCCTCCGGACTCATGCCATCACTAATTAGCTTGATATAATCTGCTATAAACTGCTCTTTGGTACACGACATATCGTTTTCGTCTTGCTTACCCCACAATTCCTCTGCCGCTACTTCAAGTGCCTGCGTGCTGCCTTTTTCTGCTGAGTTTACAAGATATCCTTGCTCATCGTAATACTGCATGAATGCGTTTACTACAATTTCTATTGCCTCTGACTTTGTGATACCCTCGTTCCAACGGGTTTCTGTGGAGATGATACCCTTATCAGCTGCCATTGCAATTGGCTTGTAAAGCTCTTCTGCAACGCCCTTGTCAATATTCTCTAAACTATACTTCAAGGTGTATCCGTTGCAACGATCTGAATCTGCTATTTTAAGCTCCTCTGAAAGATTACCTGCATTGGTGCAATCCTTTAAAGTGGTTTTGCTTGTGTCGTAATTCTGCACTTCATCAGCACCATAAACTTCATTCATAATGAGGTATATAAATTCCGCTCGACTCATTGCACCTTTGAAATTATCTGCCGTAAGGCTCTTGTCATTGGTGTTTATGTAGCTGTGTTCATTCTGCTGTGCCGCATAATTGATATACTGGTCATAGTCTGTTCCTGTTACTGCTGATGTGAAATCATCTGATACATTCAATGACTGAACAGGTGTTGTCGCTCTGGTTACAAGTGACATTGCTTCTGCTCTGCTGAGTGTATCACCGCCATTAAAGTAATTAGGCGTACTGTCAGGCAATAAATTGAAGTATGCATTGAAAAGTGCAGGTGACTGGTCTGAATCTGAAAGGTCATTATATACAGAAGCTAAACTGCTATTGAATGACTCTGTCATTGCTGTTGAAGCATCTTCATCTGAATCTGTTGTGCTTTCAATTGCACCAAGGTTACTGCTGTCAGCTTTTTCAATGTCCACATTTCCACCTGTTGCAAACATCTCTGCTACATATCTGTTTCCTAATACAACTTTAAGTGTGTTGTTGGTACACTGGTTGCCTTGGGAGTCTATGTAGAAGGGACCGTATTTTACTCCATCCACAATTTCATTTCCAAAGACTGTGTCTACTGCCGTTCTCATTTTTTCGTAAGTTTTCAAATCTCCAAGTTCTGTCCATGTCAGTTCTGCCTTAGACTCAATATCATTTTCAGAAACACTTACACCAATGACAACAGGTTTACTTGTATCTATGTTATTTTTGCAACCTGTCATTTGCATTGCAAGGACTACTGCAAAAACTGCAATTATTATTTTTTTTGCTTTCATGTCTATTTCTCCAAACATATCTTTTCTAATTATTTTACCACTTTATGTAAATAAAGTCAATAGAGAATACTTTCACATCATGATTATATCACAATAATTGACGTGTGTCAATAGCGTTACGCTATTTTTACAAGGTTTATAATTGTTGAAAATTGCCTTAAAATATATGTATGTCTATTTTACAAAATGATCGAGGTGATTTTCATGAAAGCCGAATTTAAAGAACAATACGAAAAGCTTGGGCTTAATATCGTATACTACAGAAAAAGAAAAAAACTTACACAGCTTCAGCTTGCCGAACTTGCCGACATAGACCGAAGCCATATAAGTGCAATTGAACTTGGGAATGTAGGTGCTTCACTTGATGTTATTTTTAAGCTTTGTGAAGTCCTTGACATTACACCTAAGACTTTATTCGATTTCAGAGATTAGTCTAAACTTTCCACCAGTTGATAAGCACAGCGAAGCGAATGTTTCACCTTATCAATGGTGGATTTTGTTTTATACGCATCTACCTTTTGACGTATGTTTTCATCACAGATGATATTTATTTTAATATCAATGGTGGCGGTTATATCATCAAGGGCAACCTCACCATCATCGGTAAAAAACTTTACCTCTGTTAAATCCTGAACACTGTCCTTACTTATCAGAACAACAATATCATTATCGCTCAGTCTTTTACCGTTCATATTCAACTCTAACATACTCAGGTCTCCTTTTCTTTTTCACTTGTCAGTTTCTTGTTATATTTTCTACATTTATACTGCAACGTAGATATCGGAATTTTTGTTTTCATATGAAGTTGTTTCCAACTCATTGTACGTTTCAGTTCTGCAAGTTCTCTATCGGTATAACGATAGTTTGCTTCAGCTCTCAACTTGTCGTATTCCTGCATATCATTTTTCAGATTATCAATTCTGACTGCAATATCTTTCATACTTTTATCGGTATCCATACCTTGATTTGTAATGCACTCAATTATAGCTTTACAAAGCTTATAATTCTCTCTGCATATATGTACCACAAAATCAAGTTTCTTCTCTATCTCAGTTTCTCCCATAAACTATATCACCGCCTTTCTTAAATTTAACATTCCTGGACTTAATCATTTTTGATAGAAAATACACCCTCAGAATCAATTTTAACCATCTTTCCAAGTGCTTTGGCAATTTCAAATAAACTTTCCTTATCAGTTTAATACACCTCTTAAAATTGATTCTGGGGCATCTGGAACTATCTCACTTTAAACAAATTGCATTTGCAATAATCTTTCAGCTTTTTAAATTTTTCTTGCTTATATAAAGCTACAAGATAATTGTCATAGGCACTGAACCTGTAAACGTGACCTGTTATCTTGTAAAGTTCTCTTATCATATAGCCGTGCAGACCGTTTTCCTGCGGCGTTGTCCACTCTATATTGTCAGGGTGAAAATTCATTGGAATTCCAAGTTCATTTGCGGTGTAAATTGAACCTGAACCGTCCATGACATTGGCTTCCAGTTTACAATAATCTGTAGCAACACAGTTATCTGTAAAGTCCGTACAAATTGCAACCAGTCTTTCAAAGGATATCGCATTTCCATCGATATACAGCAAAATGTGTCCATTTTCATGGAAACCAGTGCCATTTTTGGAACCTATGCCTCCTCTGTTTGCAAATTTTCCATTGCAGTTATACTTTTCATATCTGCCGTTGAAATACAGTATCAAGGAACCACCATTTTTCCAGTTAATAATGTAATAGTCGGGAAACTTGAGTACCTGTTTAATAAGTGAAATAACGTTGTCCGTTGTGTTTTTATTGGACTTTGCGTTAATCTGAACTTGTGCTGCTATTGCAGTAGTTGTGATTCTTTGCGAACCAGATGTATGCTTGTTATTAAAGTTTCTTATCAGCATTGTTTTCTGCCTCCTTCTGGGTTCTTTTTATAATGTTGTATATGGTCGCACGAGTAACACCTAAAACTTTAGCTGCCTCTGTGACTGTCATTTCCTTTTGTTCAATATCTGCAAGAACTTCTTTCAGTACATTTACATCGAACTCCTTTGGCTTTCTGCCACGATAGACACCTTTCTGCTTTGCACAGGCAATGCCTTCTCGCTGTCTTTCAAGCAGGTTTTCACGTTCAAACTGATTAAGTGCTGCAATAATATTCACCATCAGCTTGCCCGTAGGACTGCTTGTGTCATATTGTTCTTTAACACTGTAAAGACGAACCTTCTTGCGATCAAACATCTCAAATATTTTCAGTAAATCACTTACTGTTCTGCTGAGTCTTGACCAACTTTCCACGTAAACCTCATCTCCTTCCCGAACAAACTCAATCAGTTCATTTAATTTTTCTCTGCTCATATCCTTGCCACTCTGCTTTTCCTGAAAAACTTTTTCAATTTCATAAGGCTTTAACAGTTCAAGCTGTCGGTCAAGGTTCTGCTCCTGCGTGGAAACTCTGACATACGCTATTTTCATATTCTCACCGCCTTTCCGTTTCAAATTGTAAAATTTGACTATACCCATATTAAACAAATCCATTTTCTAAAAATCTGTTTAATTTGGCTTGTAACCGCTATATTTTTGACGGTTATTTTTATATATCAAATTTATATCTTTCCTTATTTAATAGGCACTTTTTCAGGTAGTAAATAAAAAAAGCGGCAGACCTAAATCTACCGCTAAATTATCAAAAATTGAAAAGTGATCCTTAAAATCGACAAGGTACTTCTCAAAAACCCTTGACTTTTGAGAAGTTGTAGGTTACAATTATAGTAGATCTTTCAAATATAAGCTAATTTTGAAAGATAATTTCTAAGCTATGAGGTAATAAAAGTGAGTAAAAAAACATTATATAAATTATTCTATGCAGACCCGTCAGCTTTTAACGCTGAATACGATAAACGCTTTCATGATGAAGACACAATTCATCTTGATATAAAAATCGGAGAACACTCTGCATTTGTCTGTCAGTCCGCTGAAATATTCAAGCTTATTATTTCTATTGAACGCTCGAACAATGAAATCAGCCAGATTTGCAATCATCTTCCCGGAATCGCTTTGTCACAATTTCAACAACGCTGTTTGATTGACGAAATCGTCCTGACAAACAATATTGAAGGTGTTCACAGTACACGAAAGGAAATCAGCGAAATCTTACAGGACTTATCAAAAAACAATAAGCGTGAAAGATTTGTTGGACTTGTAAATAAGTATGT
>ERZ825670.4114-NODE-4114-length-11561-cov-3.165740_pt1 | contig 11561 bp, 8 predicted proteins | sample MGYA00519929_ERZ825670 | MGnify/ENA primary metagenome ERZ825670 (study PRJEB31778, sample SAMEA3449207) | human gut metagenome | biome: human gut; feature: human-associated habitat; material: faeces | place: United Kingdom | collected 2010/2012 ...
CACGATCTGCGCGTAGGTGAAGAACCCGTTGGTGCGGCGGCGGTCCATGCCAGCGCAAATCAGGGTCACGGCCTTGCATACCAACCAGCCGACGGCGAAGCCGAACAGGAGGCTTGCGACCAGACCGTAGAGCACCTTGACCCATTCTCCCATGTTGATGCCGCCGATGCCGCCTTGGATGGCGATGGCCGCTCCGGACAGGCCGGCGATCAGGCTGTGGCTTTCGGAGGTGGGTATGCCGAGCAGCGAGGCGCCCACGCTGTATACGACGATGGAGAACAGCGCCGCGCATAGGGCGATGAGCGCCGCGTTCGTGTCGCCGCCGAAATCGACCATGTTGCTGATGGTGGAGGCCACGGAGGCGTTGAGCTGCGTCATGATGAAGACGCCGAGGAAGTTGAAGATGGCCGCCATGATGACGGCGGAGCGTACGCGCATGCATCGCGTGGTCACGCAGGTGGCGATGGCGTTGGGTGCGTCGGTCCAGCCGTTGACGAAGATGACTCCCAGCGTCAGCAACGTTGTGACGGTCAGAGCCGGGTTGGAAAGCACTTGTTGGAGGAAATGCGCCAGTGAGACGTCCAAGGGGAATTAACACCTTCTTCTTCGGGGGCGGAAGCCGTCACACTGATTGTAACGGAAGAATGTCTACGTAGTTCCCATGGCGCGCGGGTTTTATGGTGTTGTTATGCTATTGCGGCCTGTCAGCAGCAACAACTGGTATTGGGGTGGAGACGGTCGTATTCCTCGCGGGCGCGAATGAATTCGACCTCGCTCATCGGTGTTTCGCCGGGATGCTCGGCCGCGAAATGCTCAAGATAATGGTCGTAGCGGGCCTCGCCGCTGATCTCACGCAGATACCAGACGATGCCGTGCCATACGGCAACGAGTTTGCCGAGCATTTTGTCTCCTTTCGCTGATTATTGGCTCCCCTTGAAAAAAGGGGAGCCAATGACGCACTACGCTGCAACCTGCCCGTTCCGCACAAGCTCATGCAGCTTGGCGCTGTATTCGCGCTGCACCTTCTTCTCAAGCGCGGTGGCGACCAGGCTGGAGGGCGCGAACCACTGGGATTCCACGAACGGCTCCTCGGACGTCGTTTCGGCACCGTACTTGCCAGCGGCGAACGTGCGCGCCACGACCACGATGCCGACTACCACGAAGACGCCCATCATGACCAGGAAGAACACGGAGAGCACGCCGTCCAGATACGCGTTGGACAGCGCGGCCTTGGCGTTGGTCAGCGCCTCGCCGGTCAGCTCGCCGGAGTCGATCTGCGCCTGATACTTGGAGGCGGTGGTGAAGTAGCTCAGCGGCCCGAAGATCTTCTGGAAGTCGGCGGTGAAGGTCACGGCGATGTCCCACACGAGCGGTACCACCGGTATCCACAGGTGCTTCCAGTAGCCCATCTTGGCCACACACACGGTGATCAGCACGAAGCAGGCGGCGGCGAGCAGCTGGTTGGAGATGCCGAAGATAGGCACCATCGCGTTGATGCCGCCGTTCGCGTCGGACACGCCCATCCACAGCAGTCCGCCCCACAGCACGGTGGCGATCAGCGTGGTGATGATGTTGCCGGGCTTCCAGGTCGGGTCGGCGAACTTCTTGAGCTTGCGCACGTTGCCGAGCATTTCGCCGATCTGGTAGCGGGCCACGCGGGTGCCGTTGTCCACGGTGGTCAGGATGAACAGGGCTTCGAACATGATGGCGAAGTGGTACCAGAAGGCCATCGAGTCGTGGCCGCCCAGGTAGGACTTGAGGAAGTTGGCCATGCCCATGGCGAACGTGGTGGCGCCACCGGTGCGGGAGACGATGGAGGTCTCGCCGATGTCGGCGGCGGCCTGCTCAAGCGCCGCGGCGCCTTCGTAGGTCTTGGCCGCGCCGTTCTCGTCCACGGAATCCCAGGTGACCTGCATCTGGTTGCCTTCGATGTCGGAGACCTTCATCGACTCCACGGCCTTGACGGCGGCATCGGCCTGTTCGCCCGGCGTGGAGGTGGCGGAGATGCTCACGCCGGATGCGGCGGTGATCTGTGCGGCGGACATGTTGGTGGAGAAGTACACGCCCTGCGAGATGGTGATCGCGGCGATCAGCGCGATGACGGCGGTGAACGATTCGACGAGCATCGAACCGTAGCCGATCATGCGAATCTGGTTCTCCTTCTCCACGGCCTTCGGGGTCAGGCCGGAGCTCACCGCGCCGTGGAAGCCGGAGAGGGCGCCGCAGGCGATGGTGATGAACAGGAACGGGAATAGGTTGCCGGAGAAGGTCGGGCCGGTGGAGGTGGAGGCCAGTTCGGTCAGACCCGGCACCTTGACGGACGGGTTGGCGATGATGATGCCGATGACGAGCAGCACGAGCGTGCCGATCTTCATCAGCGTGGACAGGTAGTCGCGCGGGGTGACGAGCAGCCAGTGCGGCAGCGCGGCGGCGGCGAACGAGTAGATCACCAGGGCGATGACGAGCTGCTTGGCGTCCAGTGTGAACACGGCGGCCACGGCCGGGATAGAGGCGATCCATCCGCCGGCGACGATGTCGAGCACGAGCAGCACGAAACCGAGCAGCGTGGTCTCAATGACACGGCCGGGGCGCAGGAAACGCTGGTAGCAGCCCATGATCAGGGCGATCGGGATGGTCATACCGATGGAGAACACGGCCCACGGCGAGGCGGCCATGGCCTTGATGGCCACGAGCGCCAGGAATGCCATGGCGATGGCGGTCATCACCACGAGGAAGATGGATAGGATCATACCGCCGAACTTACCCATTTCATCAGTGGCCATCTGGCCCAGAGAGCGACCGCGGCGCTTGGCGGAGATCCACAGCACCAGCATGTCCTGCACGGCGCCGGCGAAAATCACGCCGAGGATGATCCACAGAGTGGAGGGCAGGTAGCCCATCTGCGCGGCCAGGATCGGGCCGACGAGCGGTCCGGCGCCGGAGATGCCGGCAAAGTGCTGGCCGAAGAGCACGCGGCGGTCGGTGCGTTCGAAGTTCGCGCCGTCATGCACGCGCTCGGCCGGGGTGGCGTTCGCGTCGTCGGTGCGCATGATCTTGATCTGGATGTAATAGGCATAGAAGCGGTAGGCGATGGCGTAGGAGCTCAGCGCCACGACCAGGAACCAGATGGCGGAGATCTGCTCACCGCGCGAGACGGCCAGAATCGCCCATCCGCAGGCACATACGATGGCGATGGCGGCCCACAGCAGGGCCTTCTTCCATGTCCATACCATTTTGGGACGCACGCCTACGGGCAGTCCCTTCGAATTGCGAATCACACGTTCGGCTTCGTCCGGCGTGTAATCGTCCTTGAATTCCAACTTGCCAGGTGCCGGGGCCTGGGCTGCGGCGGTGGTCATAATAACCCTCTGTTCCTCTTCAATAACCTTTGCGGGAAAGGTTCTCTTCATTGCGACCCTTTTGGGGTATCTCTCGTCTGCTTATGGCACTGGTTGGAAGCGTAGCCACGGCATGTAGCGCCTCAGGAAAATGTCCCAATATGTGAGCTTGGCCACATGTTCACGGACTGCGTTTCATGCCGATTACCCGGGATTCGCACCGCGATGTGCGAAAATGGACACGGTATCAATCAGGAGGTGCACAGTGGTTGTAAGCACGGATTCGAGCCGCACAATGCCCGATTGGGTGAAGTACGGGGTGTTCTGGCACGTGTATCCGCTGGGCTTCTGCGGTGCCGATATCAGGCCCGCCGGCCCGCGCCAGTTCCATGGCCGCGGCCTTGACGCGATAATTCCCTGGCTGGAGTACGTGCGCGATCTAGGCGCGTCCGGCCTGCTGCTGGGTCCGGTGTTCGAGTCGGCGACGCATGGATACGACACGCTCGACCATATGCATATCGATGTGCGATTGGGCGGGGATGCCGCGTTCGATCAGCTTGTCGCGGCCTGCCGGGACATGGGATTGCAGGTGATGCTGGATGGCGTGTTCAATCACGTGAGCCGCAATCATCCGGCCGTTCAGGCGGCGCTTGACGAGACCGCCGGACGCTTGAATCCGGCCGACAACCCGTGGCATGGTCTGGTCCGCGCGCATGTCGGTGATAATGGCGAACCCGCTTTGGATGTGTTCGAGGGGCACGGGGATCTGGTGGCGCTGGACCATTCGGCTGACGAGACCGTTGACTATGTGGCCCATGTGATGAGCCATTGGCTGGATCGCGGAGCCGCCGGCTGGCGCCTCGACGCCGCGTATGCCGTGCCGAGCCCGTTCTGGGCGCGCGTGTTGCCGCAAGTCAAAGCCGCACACCCGTATTCGTGGATTTTCGGCGAGGTGATCCATGGCGATTACCCGCGCATCATCGAGGAATCCACGATGGATTCGATCACGCAATACGAGCTATGGAAGTCGATCCAGCATGCGCTGGAGACGGAGAACTTCTTCGAGCTGGATTGGAACTTGAAGCGGCACAACGCGTTCCTGGATTCCTTCGTGCCGCAGACGTTCATCGGCAACCATGACGTGACGCGTATCGCATCGCAGATTGGCCCGGCCAAGGCGGCGTTGGCATTGGCGGTGCTCATGACGGTCGGCGGCGTGCCAAGCATCTATTACGGCGACGAACAGGGCTATGTGGGCGTCAAGCAGGAGCGTTTCGGCGGCGATGACGACGTACGCCCGAAGTTCCCCGACTCCCCTGCCGAACTGTCCACGCTGGGAGAGCCGACATACCGGCTGCATCAGGCGCTGATCGCGCTGCGCCGTCGCAACCCATGGCTGCTGGATGCGCGTACCGAGGCCGTGAAGCTGGAAAACAAGCACTTCGTCTATCGTTCGACGAGCGCCGACGCCCAGCATTCCCTGACCGTGGACCTCAACATCGAGCAATCCCCCACTTTCACCATCCGCAACGCCGATGGCAGTACAGCGTATCAATGGTGAGCTCCCTCATCAGAGGGAGCTAACTCATTCACCTCTGAATGCCTCGGATCAGCAGGTCGAGCAGGTAACCGTACGACCGGTCGACCCGCTCGCGGCCGCGTGTGCGGGGTTGTGCGGAACGCAGTTCGAATTGGATGAACCCGTGTATGGACACCCAGATGGAGGATGCGATTAGATGGGGGTCATCGCCGCGGAATACAGATGCTGCCTGGCCGTATCGAATGATCTGCGTGATGGCGTCCAGGCAGTGCTGGGCCGAGTCCGACGCCTGCCCCATCCAGACCAGCGCGTAAATGCCGGGGGCGTCCAGCGCGTGTTCACGGTAGATTATGCCCGCCCTGCGCAGGCGCAGCACGGGGTCGGATTCGTCAATGGCGATGAGCTGTTCGCGCAGATCGGTGAAGTATGTGTCGATGAGCGCATCGCACACCGCCTGCTTGCCGCCGATGTGCTGGTAGATGCTGGTGGGCGACACATCGGCCTGTGCGGACAGCGCACGGATGGTCAGACCATCCACACCGTCCCGTTCCACGATCCGCCTTGCCGCGTCAAGGATTCTCCCGTGGATTTCAAGGGTGGGCGTGCGTTTGGATCGGGGCTGCGATTGCGTCATATCCGTTATTCTAGGGTGCGTACAGGCCATTACCGCCGTTTCGGCATGGCCACGATCACAACGACTGCGGCGATAAGTGCAATCGTCATGGCCGCTAGGCAGGCGAACAGGCATCCGCATCGCAAACACCGGCCTATAACACAATCAGGCCCGACGACCATCAAAGGTCGTCGGGCCTGATTCATACGCGCTGTCGGACTAACGGCGTCCAGACTTCATACGGAATGGCGCATTGTGGCGATTCTTCTTGGAATGACGGCGGTTCGGGCCTTCCGTGTTGCCGTATTTGGCGATCATGCGGCGTTCGTGACGCTTGGCACCTTCTGAACGCTCGTCGCGTACGATGCGGTTCTCGTTCTTGCGATGGATGCGCTTGCCGCCTTCGCCCTGACGGGTGTTGCGCATGGACTGTCTGCGGCCGTCATGGGAGCGCTCGTCATAGGAGAAGCCGTAATCCTCGTGGCTGCGTTCATTGCGGCGAGGCTTGCGCGGACGCTCGAAATCGCGGGAATCGGACCGTTCGAAATCACGGCCCGCATTGTGCCTGCGGCTGCCGAAATCATCGTTGCGACCGTATCCGGCCCTGTCGCGCTTATCGAACTTGTCGCCCTTGCCGTACCGATCATTGCGACGGTTCTTGCCGTGCTGGTCGCGGCCATTGTCCTGACGCTCGTCGTACCGGTTCTTGCCGTATCCGTCGCGACGGTCGCCCTTGCGGCGCTCCTCGCGGCGGTCATCGCCATGCTCGAACAGATAGTCGCGGCGCTCGGCCTCGGGGTTGCTCATGCCTGCACGGCGTTCCGCACGGTTGCGGTTCTTCTTCACGGCCTTCTTGCTGGCCTTGTCGCCGTGCTTGCGCTGCGGCTCGCCTTCGGCAACAAACTCGCCGCCTGCGTTCTCGTGCTGGAACTCGGTCTCGGCAACGTTCTGCTCGTCACGGTTGCGATTGCGATTGTGCTTGCGCTTGCCGCCGCGGCCGGACTCGTCGCCCGCCGCGTTCTTGGCGCCCCTGTTCTTGCCCTTGCGCGGGTTGCCCACGGGCTGCGACTTGTCGAGGCTCCAACCATCCACGCGCTCGGCGCGGTCGCCCACAAGCTCAAGCACTTCGGGCGAATCGTGGGTCACTTCGATCATCTTGGTCTTGATGCCGGCCTGGTTCAGCAAGCGGCGCGTCTCGCGGCGCTGCTCGGGCAGCACGAGGGTGACCACGTCGCCCGCCTTGCCGGCGCGGGCGGTACGACCGGAGCGGTGCACAAAGGACTTCGGGTCGGCCGGCGGCTCGACCTGCACCACGAGCTCCACGCCGCCGACGTCTATGCCACGGGCGGCCACGTCGGTGGCCACCATGACACGCACATCGCCGGAATCGAACGCAGCGAGGTTGCGATCGCGCTGGTTCTGGTTCAGGTTGCCGTGCAGCTCGGCGGCCGGAATGCCGTTCTGCGTCAGGTTCTTGGCGAGCTTCTTGGCCTGGAACTTGGTGCGGGTGAACAGGATGCGGCGGCCTTCGCCCGAGGCGAGCATGCGCACGAGTTCGTGCTTGTCGCCGCGCGTGGTTTCGAACACGTGGTGGGTCATCAGGTCGGGTTCGGCGGTGGCCGAATCGACCTCGTGCACCTTGGGATCGTGCAGGAAGGTGTTCACCACTTCATCCACGCCGTGATCGAGCGTGGCGGAGAACAGCATGTGCTGGGCGTCGGGCGAAATCTGCTCAAGCAGTCGCTTGACCGGTGGCAGGAAGCCCATATCGGCCATTTCGTCGGCCTCATCGATGACCACGACTTCGACGGACGAGAGCGTGAGCGCCTGCTGGCGCAGCAGGTCCTCAAGGCGGCCCGGGCAGGCGACCACGATATCGGCGCCGGCCTTCAGATCGCGGATCTGGTGGATGTACTTGACGCCGCCGTACACCGTGGTGGTGTTCATGCCGAACGTGTGGGCCAGCGGCATCAGCACGTCGTTGATCTGGTTCGCGAGCTCGCGGGTGGGGGCCAGCACCAGGCCGCGCGGGTGCGGTAGGAAGTCGTCGGCGCGGCGCTCTTCCAGGCTGGCCTTCTTGCGGCGCTTGATTTCCTTGCGGAACTCCTCCATCGCGATTTCGCCGAACGAATCGTAGGAACCGAGGCGGGTGACCAGCGGAATGGAGAATGCGAGGGTTTTGCCGGAGCCGGTGCGACCTCGGCCGAGAATGTCGCGGCCGGCCAGTGAATCGGGCAGGGTGTCGGCCTGAATGGGGAATGCGGTCTTCTTGTCATCTGCCGCAAGCACGCGCACCAGCGGTCCGGGTACGCCAAGTTCGCCAAAGGTAAGGGGGCGGGATTCCGCGCTGTCGTTCATCTGGAAATCAGCGGAATCGTCACGATCATCGAAATTATTACGGGGCACAGTGGCCTTTCATGTCAAAGGTTACGCAAATTACGCAAGCTTTCCGAGCTTAGCGTAAGCCCCCTACTTTGCTTGGTGCTCGCCACACTGTCATCCCACTCTTTACTTATGACCCCATGGGGCGGTAACTCGCCCATGGGGCGGCAACTTGCCCATGGGGCGGTTTGAAGAAATTGTGAAACCGCAGAATAAAGCCATTTTCACCTACCGCCCCATGAGGGTTTTACCACCCCATGGGATATTTGCCGCCCCATGGGTTTTACCACCACGTAAGGCGAGCACCGCTCCATGGAACACGCAAATGGCCCCCACCCGTGAAGGTAGGGGCCATTGTGCAAAAGGGCTGAGCCAAGATACAGCCCAGTAGCCCTAAAACACACTACAAAATATCCGGATCGTCTTTGGCAATAGTGCCGGTTGCCTTGCCAATGGCCTTCAGGCCGTGGTAGGCCACAAGAATCACGATCGTGCCAATGGCAATGCCGTTGAAGGAAATGCCACCAACAGTGAACGCGAATTGGCCGATGGCAATGATCATGGTGATGGCTGCCACCATGATATTCAGCGGCTTGTCGAAGTTGACCTTGTTCTCCACCCAGATGCGGATACCGATCATGCCGATCATGCCATACAGCAGCGTGGTCACGCCACCGAGCACGCCGGCGGGGATCGTGTTGATCACGGCACCGAACTTCGGGCACAGGCTCAGGATCAGGGCAAAGGCGGCGGCGCACCAGTAGGCGGCGGTGGAGTACACCTTGGTGGCGGCCATCACGCCGATGTTCTCGCCGTAGGTGGTGGTGCCGGAGCCGCCGCCGAAGCCGGCGAGCGTGGTGCCCAGGCCGTCGGCCATGAGGGCGGTGCCGATCTGATTGTCGTAGTCGCGGCCGGTCATTTGGGCCACGGACTTGACATGGCCAACGTTCTCAGCCACAAGCACAAGCACAACAGGGATGAACATGGGAAGGATGGAGAAATCGGCCTGCGGCAGGTGGAACTTCGGGAAGCCGATCCATGCGGCGTCGCCGATGGCGGAGAAGTCGACCTGACCACGGATGCAGGCATATACATAGCCGATGATCACGCCGACCAAAATATTGAGGCGACCCAGCAAGCCCTTGAACAGCACAGCCACGAGCAGCACGGCCAACAGGGTAACCAGTGCGGTGTCGGGCGCGGCTTGGAAGTTGGTCCACACGGAAGGTGCCAGATTGAAGCCGATGATGGCCACGATCGCGCCGTTGACCACGGGCGGCATGATGATGTCGATCCATTTGGAGCCGGCGTAATGCACGAGCACGCCAACCAGGGCCAGCAGAATACCGGTGACCATGATGCCGAAGCTGGCGACCGCAATGCCCTTGTTGGCGGTGGTGACCGCGGTGATCGGTGCAATGAAGCCGAAGGACGAGCCCAAATAGCTCGGCAGCACGTTCCTGTTGATCAGCAGAAACAGTGCGGTGGACATAGCCGTGAAGAACAGGGTGGTGGACGGGTCGAAGCCCGTCAGAATCGGCACCAGGAAGGTGGCACCGAACATGGCGATGACGTGCTGTGCGCCGATACCGGCGGTGCGCACCCAAGTCAGACGTTCATCGGGCTCGACTACCTCGCCGGGCGCCAGCGTCTTGCCGTCGCCATGCAATTGCCATTGGAAGATATTGGACATTACTACTCTCCTCGCTCTCGCTTGGGGCACGGCATTCACAACCAGCCGCACCACGCACCATTCTAGCTCACGAAGATTTTGTGAAGTCTCTCTTCCGGGAAAGGCTATTTGCCGTAATACTCCAGCAGGTGTGGATCGACGGCCTGCACCACATCCACCAAATCGCCATTGGAGAGATACGGGCGCTTGAATTCGCGCCACGGCTCCACCTTGACCTCCCAGCGGCCGGTCGTCTCGTCGAGCACGGGCCGGGCGGTCTGCTCCCAGCGCACACGCTTGGAGGTGCGGCCGGTTTCCGGGTCGCGGCGTGTATAGTGCAGGCAGGTGCAGTTGGTGATCTTCCAGTCGTCCGAGTCGGCGCGATGCAGGAATTCCTCGTCGGCCAGATCCTCGATGGTGAGCATCAGGGCGAGCATGAAGTCGCCGTGGGTGACCATGACCACGGATTCCGAATCGGATTTGCGGCTCAGCGAGGTCAGGATGTTGTGCACACGGTCCTCGGCCACATCGGCAATCGACTCGCCTGCCGGCGGACGCCAGTACAGCGGATCGGTGTTCTTGAAGTTCCAGTTGCGTGCGTAGTTGTTTTTGAATTCGTCCTTGGTGATGGTGTTGATTTCACCCCAGGAACGTTCGCGCAGCACACGGTTCTCCTCCCATTTGGCCTTGGGCAGGGCCATGGTGGCTGCGGTTTCGCGGGTGCGCACGTATGGCGAGACCATGTAGCGGTCGAACAGCTGCTGCTGGCTGACCAGCCAGCGGCCGATGCAGTCGGCCTGCTTGCGTCCGGTGGCGGTGAGTCTCCAGGAGCGGTCGGGTACGGTGACGTTGTCCTGCGTATACAGGGAGTTGTCGCCCTGTTCGCCCGCCTGGACGATGACGTTCGCTTCGGATTCGCCATGCCGGATTACGTATAGATCGAGCGGCATGCTCATATGGATTCCTCTTTCGTTATTGGTTACGTTGTGTTGTTTTCTGTTGTTTCCTACTTGACTTGCGTGATGGTGTTCCCCTTGACCATGAACGCGTGCCGGGCCATGTCGATCATCGGCTGATCGAATTTGGAGTCGGTGTAGAACTCGTCGATGACGACGTCCGGACCGTACAGTTCGCGGAACCGTTTGGCCTTGTTGGTGCTGAAGTTGAGGTACGTGACCTTCATCGTCTCCACATCCACCTCGCTGGCCACGAGATTCCTCACGCCGAGTCTGCGGCAGGCCTCCCCCACCGTCAGATCGAAGGATGCGGTGAGGATCACATCGTCCGACTCAGGCTGGTACCAAGGCTTGATACGTGCGTAATATCGGTCCCAGAAATCGTCCACGAGCTGTTCGACGCTCGCCACCCGTTTGGATCGGCTCAGTTCCGTGAGATAGCCTTCGGTCATCTTACCCACGCCGTATTCCATTTGTTCAAGCGTGGCCCGGCCAAGCTTGTATTTGACTGCGTACCGCAGCACGGGGGCGATGTAGCGGAACACTTTCGGGTCGTGCCGGGCGGAATACAGGTACAAGTCGAACAGGCTTTCGCCATCATAGATGGTTCCGTCGAAATCGAATACGCGCATACCTTCTGCTTCTACTCTGTTGTTCCTTGTCTAAGGCTAATCTCGGTAAGCCGGCGAAAGCGCAAATACGCAGTGAATTTCACATGAACACTGTTTTTTGGATTGATTTCGGTACAGGTAACGTACACTGGTGACAGCGTGGAAGGAGGTGCGTAATGGCGACGTCTGAAATCGAACAATGGTGGATTGATAAGTTTCAGGAGAACCTGGGTCCGATTCGCAAGGTAGCCGGATGGACGACTCAGCAACTGGCCGACGAGCTGGGAGTCGCGCGACAGACGGTGTCTAACTTGGAGACCGGCAAAAGCCCGATGACCAAACTGCAGTATCTCGCTTTACGTACGGTGTTCAGCGCCGAGATCGCACGTCGTGAAGACCGCGATCTGGCACGCATCATCCAGACTTTGGTCGACGATCCCATTGAGCAA
>ERZ825670.4121-NODE-4121-length-11548-cov-3.542069_pt1 | contig 11548 bp, 13 predicted proteins | sample MGYA00519929_ERZ825670 | MGnify/ENA primary metagenome ERZ825670 (study PRJEB31778, sample SAMEA3449207) | human gut metagenome | biome: human gut; feature: human-associated habitat; material: faeces | place: United Kingdom | collected 2010/2012 ...
TTAGAAGGAGCGTGGTTCATTTGGTTAAACTTATCATGGGTCTCAAAGGTTCCGGCAAAACAAAACGTCTGGTGGAAATGGTCGCCACGGCCGTCCGTGAGGAAACCGGTTCTGTCGTGTGCATTGAAAAGGATAAAAAACTCACCTACGATATTCCGTATCAGGCGCGCCTGATCTACGCCTGCGACTATGCCAACGCGATGGGCTCTTACGATTTCTTCAAGGGCTTCCTCAGCGGCCTGCATGCCGGCAACTACGACATCACCCATGTGTTCGTTGACAACTTCACGAAAATGCTCACTGAAGTCTCTGAGCAGCAGATTGCGGAGTTCCTGGCCTGGCTGAATGATTTCTCCGAGCGCGAGCACATTCAGTTCACCCTGTCTCTGAGCATGGATCCTGCAGCGACCGGCAGCGAGATTACCAAATACATGATCTGACATACAGCAAAACCGCCGTTCTGTTCAGAGCGGCGGTTTTTTGCGCGCATTATTCGGCGAGCTCGCGGTACATGGCCGCAGCATCGTCTTTTTTTGCGTTCTCCGTGACGGCGAGCACCTCCACCTTTATGGTACGCTGTCCGAGGGCGATCTCGATCACGTCGCCGATCTTGACGTCATACGATGCCTTCGCCGTGCGGCCGTTGACCGTGATACGCTGACCGTCGCAGGCGTCGTTTGCCACCGTGCGGCGCTTGATGAGGCGCGAAACTTTCAGATATTTATCCAGACGCATAGAGCTCCTCCTGACAAAAACGCTCCGGTCATCCCGGAGCGTTTCACATCGTTCTTATTTGGAAACCGCGTCCTTGAGCACCTTGCCCGCCTTGAAAACAGGCACGCGCGTTGCCGGGATCTCGATCTCTTCCTTCGTCTTGGGGTTGCGGCCGATACGGGCGCCGCGCTCCTTGATGTCAAACACGCCGAAGCCGACGAGCTGCACCTTTTCGCCGACCTCGAGGTTTGCGGCGATGGTGTCGAACGCCGCGTTGACGGCCTTCTCGCTGTCCTTCTTGGACAGACCGGTCTTTTCGGCAACTGCAGCAATCAGTTCTGCCTTATTCATGATGGTAATCCTCCTACTTCATGTTTATGTTGGCATATGCCATTTTATAGAATCCCGCACGGGTCTCTCACTGCCGTGCAGATTTCCTGCTTTCCTGTTCCGCACTGACGGTCTGCTTTGCCTGCTGCCAGAGCGTGAGCATCTGCGCAAGCGTGCACTGTTCAAGCGCCGTACAGTCGTTTGCGGCCGCGGTCTCCATGGCGGAAAACCTGCGGATGAATTTTTCGCACGCGGCGTGTGCCGCCTGCTCGGGATCGATGCCCGCAAAACGTGCAACCTTCACGGCGGCGAAGAGCAGGTCGCCCAGTTCGTCACCGATCGCCTCCGTATCGCCGGAGGCCACGGCTGCGCGCAGCTCGCGCGTCTCCTCATCGACCTTATTAAGCGCCGCATGTACATCCGGCCATTCAAAGCCGGTCTTGGCGGCCTTGGCCTGGATCTTATCGCAGCGCCAGAGCGCCGGCAGGCTGCGTGCCACGCTGTCCATCGCCTCGGCGGTGGTCGTCTGCGCGCGCTCGCGCTGCTTCATCGTGTCCCAGTCCGGCGCATCCGGCTCGTCGCGCCGGAACACATGCGGATGCCGGTAAACGAGCTTTTTGCAGGCAGCGTCTGCCACATCGTCAATATCAAAATGCCCGGCCTCACGCTCAATATCCGTGTGAAACAGCACCTGCATGAGCACGTCACCCAGCTCCTCGCGCATATGCACAAGGTCTCCGGCGTCGATCGCCTCACAGGCCTCATACGTCTCCTCGAGGAAGTTGCGGCGGATGCTCTCGTGCGTCTGCACCTGATCCCAGGGGCAGCCGCGCGGCGAGCGCAGATACGAGACGAGCGCAACGAAGTCGCGCAGGTCATAGCTTTCTTTGCAGAGAAAATCTAACACAATTTTGCTCCTTCTGCAACCCTTTTTTGAAAAAACCATTGAAAATTCAGGGTTTTCGGTGTTATGTCATCTGATGTGCAGAACTTTTGCGACCTTTTCACCCTTCGGGATGAGCTGCAGGTCAGCAAGCGTGATGGCGCGCGTTTTGACCACCGCAACAAGATATGTCACCACCGCGCAGACCATCGCCGCGAGCATGGCCAGCGCTATATGCTTCCAGCCCGGATCGCCGCCCATGACAGCGCTGAGCCCGGCATACACCCCGCCAGCGACGGCCGCCATGAGCACCGTGCTCAGCAGCGGACGCGCAAGGCAGCGCCCGATATGCAGCCGCTCATGCAGCGTGCGGCACAGGAAGATGTAGTTCATGATGCAGATGACCACATAGCACGCGAGCGTGCCGATCGGCGCGCCGACGATGTTGAGCTCCGGCACTGCGATCAAAAACCAGTTGACCGCGACCTTGGTCACGCCGCCGGCCAGCATCGACCACACGGGGCACAGCTCATGCCCGGTCGCCTGCAGGACGGCCGTTGTGATGAGCGAAATGCACACGAACACAGACGCAAGCCCCAAAAACATCAGCAGCATAGGCCCGGCGTCATTGCTGTTCGGATAGAGCACGTTCACGATCGGGTCGCAGAGCACGGCGAGCCCGACACCCATCGGCATGGCGACGACCGCCGAGATGCGCAGCGCAGACTCCGCAATATCATGTCCCTGTGCAAACTTCTTCTGCACAACCGCGGCAGCAATCGCCGGAACGATGCTGATCGTCATCGGCGTCACGAACGCAGCCGGAAGGTTAAAGAGCGTCAGCGTTTTCCCGTAGACGCCGTAGAGAATGTTTGCATATGTCTCCGAATAGCCCAGCGCCGTCTGCAGACGGTACATGATGAGCTTGGTGTCGACGAGGTTGATGATGCTCAAAACGCTTGAGCCGAGCGCGATCGGGATACTGATGCGCAGCAGCGTGCCGAGAATACGGCCGGCAGAGTCCGGAACGTCCGGGTCGGCGACCGGTTTGTCCGGATAGTGCCGGTGCTTATAGATCGAGACGTAGATGAGCGCGAATGCACCGCCCGCCGTGACGCCGAAGATCGCGCCCGCCGAGGCGACCGGCAGCCCTTTGCCCGCGCGCGTAAAGCTCCACGCGAGCACCAGACCGACAGCGACCTTGCCCACGACCTCAAGGATCTGTGAGACAGTGGTCGGCTTCATATTGCTCATGCCCTGTGCATAACCGCGGTACGTGCTCGTCAGGTACACAAGCACGAGCGCCGGGGACAGCGCCCAAATGCTCTGCGCCGCGCGGACGTTGTTGAGCATCCCGGCCAGCTCCGTCGGAAACAGGAACATGACCAGCCCGAGCAGAATGCCGAAGATCGCAAACGTCAGCCATGCAACGCGGAAGATCTTGCGCGCCTGCATGGGACGGCCGAGCGTGTCCGCCTCGCTGATCATGCGCGAGAGCGCGACCGGCATGCCCGCCGTAGCCATCGTGAGAAAAACGTAATAGATATTGTAAGCGACGGAAAAGTATCCATACCCCTCGTCGCCGAGGATATTGCCGAGCGGGATCTTGTAGATCGCGCCGAGGATCTTGGTGACCACCACGCCGGCGGCCATAATGGCCGCGCCGTGGAGATAGTTCTGCTTGCTGTTTTCCTGCAAAACGCGCTCCCTCCCCGCTGAAATTTCACGTGCCGCTATACTTTACACGAACACGCAGAAAAAATCAAGGGAACGCGATGCATTCCCTTGATTTGCAGTTGAATTTTTTCGATCAGGCCTTGCGGACGCTGTCGATGTGGCGCGTCAGGTCGAGCATCTTGTTGGAGAAGCCCCACTCGTTGTCGTACCAAGCCATGAGCTTGACAAAGTTGTCGTTCAGGGCGAGGCCGGCCTTTGCGTCGAAGATGGAGGTGTGAGCATCGGTCTTGAAGTCGGAGGAAACAACTTCCTCGTCAACGTACTCCAGAACGCCCTTCATGGAGCCTTCGGAAGCAGCCTTCATTGCCGCGCAGATTTCATCGTAGCTTGCGCTCTTCTCAAGGCGGACAGTCAGGTCAACGATGGAGACGTCGCCGGAAGGGATACGCATGGAGGTGCCGGTCAGCTTGCCCTTCAGCTCGGGGATGACCTTGCCGACTGCCTTTGCAGCGCCGGTGGAGGTGGGGATGATGTTGTTGTAGATGGAGCGGCCGAGTCTCCAGTTCTTCTTGGAGAAGCCGTCAACGACGGACTGGGTGGCGGTGGAGGCGTGAACGGTGGTCATCAGGCCTTCGACGATGCCGAAGTTGTCGTTGAGAACCTTTGCCATGGGAGCCAGGCAGTTGGTGGTGCAGGAAGCGTTGGAAACGAACTGCATGTCAGGGGTGTACTTCTCGAGGTTGACGCCGCAGACGAACATCGGGGTGTCATCCTTTGCAGGGCCGGACATAACGACGACCTTTGCGCCGGCGTCGATATGGGGCTGTGCGGCTTCCTTGGTGAGGAAGCGGCCGGTGCACTCCAGAACGTACTCTACGCCAAGCTCTCCCCAAGGAATGAGAGCGGGATCACGGTACTTGTTATCGGAAAGGACTTTGACCTTCTTGCCGTCAACGACGAGAACGCTCTCTTCGTCGCAGGCCTCGACGGTACCGTCGAAACGGCCGTGGACGGTGTCGTACTTCACGGAATAGGCCAGCTGGCTTGCGGGATGACCGGGAGCGTTGATTGCAACGACCTCGATGTCGTCAGACTTGATAGCTGCTCTGAAAGCCAGAGAGCCGATGCGGCCGAAACCATTGATGCCAACTTTGATCATATTAGTATCCTCCATAATAAATAATAAACGAAAGTCTCATTTCAGCACGAGGATAAGCTCCCCTGCTGACCGTCTAAATTGTAACATAAAATATCAACAAAAATCAATATTTCCGCCTATCTATTTTTGCCAAAAAAGTGCTGAAAATTTAGCCTTTTTTCGCCTTTTTTCAAGCTTGATATTGTATATTTTGTTGAGATTTGTTAGAATGGAGCAAACGGGCCGGACGCGTACCGGCAATCATTCGGAAATAAAACGCCGCATGACGGCAGAACGGAGCTTGCAGCATATGGATCAGATCGCAGAACAGTTCCTCGCGCTAACCAATGAAGCCGCGCTATACGTAAGGCGCGCAAAAATCGTATCGGCCAGCACGGAAGCCAAGCGCATTTTCGGCAGCACCTGCGTCGGGCAGAATCTCCGCTCCGTCATCGGCAGCTAAGCCTCCGGCTCGCAGGCGGCGAGCTACATCTCGGAGGTGAGCATCGGCGGCGCGCGGTACGCCATTCGGGTCGCCCCGATGGGCGAAGGGCAGATAGTATTCATCACGCCGACAAGCACCCGCAAGCCCGTGCTGAACGACGCGTTCCTCGGCGCCGCGCGCAGCACGCTGATGAGCATAAACCTCGCGTGCAGCATCGGCCGCAGCCGCGCCGAGCAGCTCGGAGACGACGATCTGCTGAAATGTTTCATCAGCGCCACGCGTTCGTACTACGTCTTTTCCCACATGTTCGGGAATATTTCGACGCTGCACAGCCTCGCATACGGCAGCTGCCCGTTCCAGCCCGTCGCGCTTGACATCTCCGGTCTGTGCGCGAACATTGCGGACGAGACGCGCGAGCTGTTCGGCGAGATCGATTTCAGCCTGAATCTGCCCGAACATATTGAGATCTCCGCCGACCGCGAGCTTTTGCAGCAGGCCGTGACCAACGTGATCTCAAACTGCATCGAGCATGCCTCGGGGCTAACGCGGATAAGCATAAGCCTTCTCGACCGGAACGACAGCGTCATCCTCTCCATCGCCGACGACGGCTGCGGTATGCCGCAGGCCGCGATGAACGCCCTGTTCAGGGATGTGGAGCGCAGTCCGGAGCTGATAAATCTCAGCCACGGCGCCGGTCTTGGGTTGGAGCTTGTGCGCGCCGTCGCGGAGAAACACAATGGCAGCCTGCATATCGAGAGCCGCGAGAACGTTGGCACGACCATACGCCTCTCGCTCTCGAAGGGCATTCCGGTCAGCCGCGTTATGCGCTGCGAGCCGGAGGCCTACAAGCTTGGCCCCGCCGCGCTGTATACCGCGTTCGCGAACTGTCTGCCGGAGGATTTCTTCGCAGGGAAATATATGGACTGAAACAGGAAAACATAAAACGAAGCGCCGGAATTAGACGGGTGTTCGTAAAACAGGTTTAGACCGAAATTACGAAATGAGCATCTGTCAGGCGGGATTGGCAACGGAATAACGGGTATCTGGTGAGAGCCGGATACCCGTTATTCCGTTGCCGCCACGAAAAGCAATAGATTTATTCACAGCTATTACAATAAATTTGGACAGGAACGCCGGGCAGCCAGTCCGGCGTTCTTTCCGTCTCGTGCCTAAGCTACAATGAGGGGAGCAACTGGCTGACTATTCGCTCCTTGGGCTTATATGTCCGACTGAAAGACTGTCAGCCATCCCCTTATTGCAGCGTTCGATTTGAGCAGGTTGAGCCTTTGAGTTCGCGTCACCCAATAGATTGAATCGGCAATGAGAAAAAGATGGATTCCGGTTGCAAATTCGTATTGGAGGAATGCATGAGCCGCGGTATCTGGCAGCCGAGCATGGACTTCTCTATCTCGCGGCTGACCGTCAGCCGCTCGCCGAGGCGCTCCTTGGTGATGTACAGATACGCGTCAACATACTTCAGCTCCTCCGACAGCGGCGCCTGCGAGCGCCCATCGCGCCCGACGGCGGCGTCGAGCATTGTGGAGAGCGCCTCGATCATCGAGCAGACCTGCTCGTTATCTGCCAGTCTCGCCTCCCAGTTGATTATCTCAAGCGTGTTATTCAGGAAATGCGGGTTTATCTGCGACTGCAGCGCCTTATAGCGGCTTTTGAGTTTGATGTTACAGCGAAAGGAAGCGCTTCCAGGTATCTATATACCCGTCGGCCTTCTCCTTCGTTTCGGCCTCGGCCGCCATGCGCAGCAGCGGCTCCGTGCCGGAGAAGCGACAGATGACCCAGCTGCCGTCCTTGAAATAGACCTTGCAGCCGTCCTCGCGGCTGATATGATCCACGCCGTCCCCGAAGTCGGGGCAGGCCATGTCCTCGAAGAGGTACTTCTGAAGCTCGGCCTTGCGCTCGTGCGTCATTGTGAACGACGCCTCGGCGTAGGCAAGCTCGCCGTAAAGCTCGCATATCTCGCGGTACAGCTCCGAGAGCTTCTTCCCTGTGACGGCCAACATCTCCACCAGCAGGGACGCGGCGTAGATGCCGTCCTTGCCGGAGATATGCCCCTTGACGGCAAGGCCGCCGGAGCTTTCGCCGCCGATTATCGCGTCCGTCTCCGTCATCTTCGCGGAGACCCACTTGAAGCCGACCGGCACCTCGTAGCACTTCTGCCCCAGCCCTTCGGCCACGCGGTCGAGCAGATGCGTGGTGGAATTATTCCTGACGCATGGGCCGCTCCAGCCGCGGTATTTCACAAGGTAGTAGTACAGCAGCACGAGCAGCTTGTTCGGGTGGACGAATTTGCCCTCGTCGTCGATGACGCCGAGCCTGTCCGCGTCGCCGTCGGTCGCGATGCCGAGGTCGCAGCGGTAGCGGTCAAGCACGAGCGCCGAGAGCGGCCCCATCGTCTCCTCATTCGGCGCAGGGAGCTTCCCGCCGAAGAGCGTGTCATGCCGCTCGTGGATGATCTCAAGGTCGCAGCGGCAGGTCATGAGTATCATGCTCAGGCAGGTCTGGCTCACGCCGTACATCGGGTCGAGCGCTATGCGCAGCTGCGCCTTCTTTATGGCCTCGACGTCTATCGCGGCCAGGATGCTGTCAATATACTCGTTGGACGGATTATATTCGCCGATGGTTCCATCGGCCAGCGCCTTGTCGTAGTCGACGCTCCTGACGTCGGCCTCGGTGAGCTTTTCGATCTCGGCCTCGATCTTCGCGGTGACGGTTCTGTCCGCGTCGCGGCCGCCGGTGGTGAACACCTTGATGCCGTTATATATTGCGGGGTTGTGGCTCGCCGTGACGGCCATGCCGTATGGCATGCCGTGCGTCTTGACGACGAACATCATAAGCGGTGTGGGCGAGGAGCGGTTGACCATATACACCCTGAACCCGTAGCCCGCGAGGACTTCCGCCGCCCAGTGCGCGGATTCCTTGGAGAGGAAGCGCCGGTCATAGCCGACGCATATCTCGGCTCCGGCGTGGCCCTCCTTGAGCATCAGCTCGCACAGTCCCGCCGTGAGCAGGCGGATATTCGCCTTGGTAAAATCGTCGGCGATGATGGCGCGCCATCCGCCGGTGCCAAATTTTATCATCTTTTTCACCCCATTATAATTTCCGCATTGCATATATTTCCGGCCGGTATCACCGGCTGTGCGTCAACTTTTCTGCCGTCGGCAATTATCTCCCGCACGCCTTTTTCGACTCCGTCGGGGTTCACGACATGGATATTATACACGCCGCCGCGCCATTTGCGCGTCACGGAAAACTCCTTCCAGTCGGCGGGGACGCAGGGATCGACGCGCAGGCAGTCGAAGCCGTCTGGCTCGAAGTCGGCGGCAAAGAACTGGAAGCCGTTCTCCTCATAGTGCAGCTCGTGCTCGATTATGCCGTCGGCATAGCTGCTGCCCGCGGCGTAAAGGCTCATCTGGAAGTTGCGGTTGTCCATGTCTATCTGGTGGAAGCTGAACTCGCAGTAGGAGTATACCGAGAGCCTGCGCGGCCTGCCGCTGTGGTTGCACAGCGTCAGATTCCAGAGCTCTACAGGGTCGTCCATTGCGACGAAAAGGGTCTGTTCGGCGTGGATATCGCTGTAATCGCAGAGATATTTCACGTAGCTCAGCCCGTGGCGGCACGAGTATTTCGATGTCGCGCCCCACCGGCTGCCACGAAACGCTCCAGTAGTCGCCGGTCTCGTCGTCACGGATGTAGATATAGTGCCCGGGGCCGTCCATCGGCACGCCGTTCGGGTGGAAACGCGTGATGCGGTGGTATTCCGGGGTCTTGTACAGAAGGTATCCGCCCGCCGTGTGGTTGAACACGCCGTACATGTCCCCCACGCCGATATAGTTTGTCCACGACACGGGCAGATCGACGCGGTCTATCACGTATTCGCGGCTTTTATTGTCAAAATGGCCATACTGCATATTGTCCACCTCATCATAAAATTTACGCTATTTTATAATGCTATTATATCTGTTCCGGCGGCAATTTGTAATTGCAGAAGATGCACCTTTTTGCTTCTGTTTGTGCTTTCCCGTTACTGCTCCGAGTATTCGCGGAAGAAATCGGTCAGCAGCTCCGCCGGACTCACGCGCAGCGCAAGGCACATTCCGGCCAGCTCATAGTCCGTCACCATGCGGGAGTTGTTCTCGATCTTGCTGAGCATCTGCTGATCCATGTTTATCCCCAGCGTCTGAAGCTTCGCCGCAAGCTCGCTCTGCGTCATCCCGCACCTGACGCGGCACAGCCGCAGGCTCTTGGAAACAACGTTCTTATTGTTGTCGAGGGCAATCTTTTTCATTCAGCGTCACCACGTTTATATAACGTATTTTACTTGACATTAGCATATATTCTGAGCTAAAATACGTTACATAAACGTACGAAACGCCGTTTGGGAGGATAAAATAATGGATTATAAAAAGATGTATCTTTCGCTGTTCAACAGCATCACCGATTCGCTCAACGCACTTGAAAGCCTGAACTTCGGGCAGGCGGCGGACATACTCAGGCAGGCGCAGAGCGACTGCGAGGAGCTATACGTTGAGGATGCGGAGGAGCTTATAGAATAAACACACGGGAGGGCGCTGAATGAGACGCAGAGACAGAGAGATAACCGACCGAGAGAAGATGCTTGAGATCGTCGCCGAGTGCGATTGCTGCCGCCTTGGCCTTGTCGATAACGGCGAGGCTTACATTGTGCCGATGAACTTCGGCTTTGAGGACGCGGGCAGCGCGCTCACTTTATATTTTCACTGCGCAGCCGAGGGGCGGAAGCTCGATCTGATAGGCTCCGGCGCCGACGTTTCGTTTGAAATGGACTGCAGCCATGCGCTCCGCGCCGCCGATATCGCCTGCGCTTTTTCGTATTCGTACGGCTGCGTCATGGGGCGCTGCCACGCCGCTCCTGTCACGGACAGAGATGAGAAGCTCCATGCGCTGGGGCTGATAATGCGGCATTATTCCGGCAAGGCGGACTGGAGCTTCGATCCCCGCGCGCTGGAGCGCCTGACCATAATCAGGCTCACCGTCAATGATTGGAGCTGCAAGGCTTCCGGCTGACGGGGCAAAATCTTATACCGTTTTCTTATGACAGCGGGACGGCACAGTGGCCGTCCCGTTGTCTACTGTTCTCAACGCATGAAAAATCGATGCGCTTGATCCAAACCAACTTGTCATTGCCACGACCGGTGCGCACACCGGTCGTGGCAATCCGCGTCCCCTAACGCCGCACGAAAACATACTGCTACTGCAAAGAGAAACGGATTCCCACGTCGCTTCGCTCAGCGCGACGGCGGCATACCACGATTCATTAATCTGCCGCCTGTCCCTTTAGGGGGAATGACAGAGGTAATCTTTATATAGCCTTTTCTTTTACCTATTGGCAATCACTAAAGTCCGGCGACCCCTCAGTCAGCTTCGCTGACAGCTCCCCTAAAAGGGGCGCCAAGGGAGGGGTGCCGCGGTACAGCAAGGCAAATTTTCGCCGCCGTTGCACTACCTAAAAGGGGCGACAAGAGGGGCGGCAAAAACTTCGCATCACATCGTCAAAATACATCGAAACCACAAAAAACCGCCCCGACGTGATCCCGTCGGGGCGGCTGCTTTATTGGCTTATTGCTTGTAATTATGCGCGTCCTGAAGAACCATTTCCTTTACCTTCAGCAGACGAACCTTCGTGGAGTTCTCGTTCTCCTCAAGCTTCATGGAAATATACTTGATATTGCCCTCAAGCTCCGGTATCATGACGTACTCCAGCGCGTTGACGCGGCGGCGGGTCTTTTCGATCTCCTCCGCGAGAAGCTGCATGGTCTTCTCGACCTGAGCCAGCTCCAGCATATCCTCAAACACCCTCGCCATCTTATCCAGCGCATCGTCCAGCTCGCCGGAGGTCTGCGCGAAACCGTAGGGATAGATTTCGGACGGGTCGTTATTCTTGGTATGGAAGCTGTAACGCGGCACGTTGACGCTCATTATGTTCTTAAACTCCAGCCCCAACTCGACGCTCTGGCGCGGATACATCAGCGCCTGCTCGAGCATCTCCGGGGACATGATGGCGCTTGCCACCTGAAGGGACGAGAACGCGGCGGTCAGCCCTTCCTCGACCTTCAGACGCAGCTGCTTATTGAGCTTCACGACGTCCATGAACTGACGCATCAGCTCATCGCGCTTGTCCTTGAGCAGCTTATGGCCTCTTCGGGCAGTCTTGAGACGGCCCTTGAGCTGGTTGAGCACCATTCTGGTCGGAGTTATTGCGGTACTCGCCAAAAAGCATCACCTCCGTAAATAATTTTGGGTCATCACTTCTTGGGCATGTACTTGTCGATCATCTCGGGCTTGACACGCTTGAGTTCACGGCGCG